>Ga0307379_10006926_pt1 | contig 15487 bp, 10 predicted proteins | sample UN2MG_FD_202237 | JGI IMG/M metagenome (GOLD analysis project Ga0307379, IMG submission 202237) | Soil microbial communities from Risofladan, Vaasa, Finland - UN-2 | ecosystem: Environmental > Terrestrial > Soil > Coastal area > Acid sulfate soil | place: Finland: Risofladan, Vaasa | collected... | reverse complement strand
TGCTGCTCGGCGGCGACGGCAGTTACAGCGGAGGCCCCGCGGGCAACCGCTTCGACGTGTCCGGCGTCAACGGCAAACTCGACGGCGGCCACGCCACCATCGTCCTCTCCATCACCGGCCCCGGCCTCATCATCGTGAACGCTCAAATCCCCCATTGCGGTCTCTTGCTCGCCGAAGAAAAAGGCCGATGGATGAATGACGTTGACCTGTTGCCGGCGTTCACCTTAAATGCCGTGACACTGCCACCTTGATTCCTGCCTGATAATGAAAAATCGGGAGCGGGCATCTAAACCCGCTCCCGATTTTCTTTTTATGCGCCGGCCGGGCGCAGAGACCGGAGCAAATTAAACAAGGCCCTTGCTTTTGCTGCCCCGGATCATCTACAATCATGAAAATGGCTTACCGCATCAACATGATCTCTCCCCGCACCGGGACCTTTTTTACCGTTTGGAAAATGCGAGCGCGTCGTTTGCGTCCGCTGACGTTGTCCCTCGCCTGGCTGGCGCTGTTGCCGGCCACGGCATTGGTCCTGGGCTGTCTTAGCTCAAGCCCATCCCCCGCACCGGCCCCGCCGGCCCCGGCGCCGTCTTTCTACGAAGGCGACATGGGCCTGGGCGAGCGTCCCAGCGACGAGAGCGGCCTTTTGCCGCTTGGGGCCACGCGTCCGGGCATCGCCGCCAGCGCGCCTGGCTCGTGGGACTGGCGCTCGGTGGGGGGCTTGACCCCGGTCAAGGACCAGCGTCCGACGGCCACCTGCTGGGCGCACGCATCCTTGGCCGGGCTGGAGTCCCTGGTCAAGGTCCGGGAGGGGATTGAGTACGACTTCTCGGAGTACAACCTGGTGGCGTGCAGCCCGAACAACCGGACTTGCTACAACGGGGGCGGGAGCGATTACTATTCCGCCCTGGTCCTGCTCGGGAAGGGAGCGGTGCTGGAGTCGTGCCAGCCGCTGACCAACTGCGGGCTCCCCGTTCAGTGCGACACGTCGTGCCCGGCGGCGGTGGAGCCGCTGGGCTGGCGCTACCTGGCCAACGACGTTACGGAGATCAGGGACGCCGTTTACAATATCGGTCCGGTCTATACGACGATCTATCACCAGGACCCGGCGTTCATCTATCTGGGGCCGGACGAGGTCTATTATTCGACCACCGACCACAACGTGACCCACGCGGTGTCCATTGTCGGCTATGACGACACCAAGCCCCACGCCGGCGGCCAGGGGGCGTGGCTGGTGAAGAACTCGTGGGGCACGTGGTGGGCGGACGGCGGGTACGGCTGGGTGGCGTATGGGGTGGCGGGGATCGGCAGCAATGCCTCGGTCTATACGGACTACCAGCCGGCCAACCCGGAAGAGGACCTGTATTTCTATGACGAGTTCGGGCAAACGGCCAAGACCGGGCTGACGGGGCAAGACTGGGACTGGGGCATGGTCCGCTTCACTCCCGAGATGAGCGGCCTCCTGGAGCGGGTTGATTTCTGGACCGTGGGGCTCAACGCCTCCTACAGCATCCGGGTCTACCGGGACCTGGCGGGCACCGTGCCTCAGGACCTGATGGCCTCCGTGGACGGCGTGGCCGATCGCAAGGGCTATTATTCGGTGGCCCTTTCCGACCCTCCCCTGGTGATGGCCGGCGACGACGTGTTCGTGGCCATCGGGTTTAACGTGCCCGGCGAGTTATACTCGTTGCCTTTGGGAGGCGGCCAGCCGCAGGCCGGGAGGAGTTATCGGAGCTACAACGGTGGAGTGACCTTTTCCCCCTACTCATACGACATGGCCTGGCGCATCCGCGTGACCCACAACGACGCCGACGGCGACGGCATGCCGGATTGGTGGGAAGAGCGGCAGACCTGCCTGGACCCGGACCAGCCGGAGGGCCCGGGCGACGCCGACCTGGACGGGCTCGACAATTATGATGAGTTCGTCTTCGATCTCGACCCGTGCAATCCCGACGTGGACGCGGACGGGCTGCCCGACGGCGACGAGGTCATGATTTTTGGCACTGACCCTAAATCGCCGGACACCGACGGCGACGGCATCGGCGACTACGTGGAGGCCGTGGCCGCGCCCTGCCTCGATCCTTTATCCGCCGACACCGACGGCGACCTGCTCCTGGACGGCGGCAGCGCGGGGGAGGACAAAAACGGCAACGGTGCGCTCGACCCCGGCGAGACCGACCCCTGCAACCCCGACACTGACGGCGACGGCCTTGATGACGGCGCGGAGCTGATCGTTTATCTTACTGATCCGCTTCTGCCCGACACCGACGGCGACGGACTCACCGACGGCGAGGAGGCGTACGGCTATGGGACCGATCCGGCCTTGTCTGACTCTGACGCGGACGGCATCAACGACTACATCGAGGCCGTGACCAGGCCCTGCCTCGATCCCCTCTCTCCCGACACCGACGGAGACCAAATTCTCGACGGCACCAGTGCAGGAGAGGATAAAAACGGTGACGGCGTCCAGGACCCGGGCGAGACCGATCCCTGCAACCCCGACACCGACGGCGACGGAATGCCCGACTCCTGGGAATATGGTTATCCCTGCATGATAGCCTACACCCAGGATCAAACTCAGGATTATGATGCCGATTTCCTGGATAACTACGATGAATACCTCAACTCGACCGATCCCTGCGACCCGGACACCGATGGGGGAAGGGAACTGGATGGCTCCGAGGTAATTTACGGTCGCGACCCGCTCGATCCGGGGGACGACGTGGAGACCGCGGTATTCGACCCGGCCTGGGGAGCACCGCGGTGCTCATCCTCCAGTCCGTGCATTGTCCCCTCCCTCCTGATTAACAGCCGCGGCTCCATATCCGGAAGAGCGGAACCCAACCGGCCCAACACCCTGCTCTCCAGCCCTTGCCCGGACGGAAACAACGGCATTTACCACGTTGATGAATCGCTTGACTCCTATGTCATTACCATCTTGGCCGGGGATCGCTTTTTCCCCGGAGCTCCCGTCCGCCTCGACGCCACGGTATGGTGCCGCTCCCAATCCCGAGATGCGCTCCAGGTGTTCCAGGCCGATGCCGCCTCGGCGCCGGTCTGGAATTACGTGGGCGGCGCTTCCTGCCCCGGACTGGGCCAGAGGACCATCAGCGTAACCTTCAACCTGGGCCCCGTGACCGGCGACCAGGCCATCCGCGTGGCCTTCACCCGCAGCTCGGGGCCGGAAGCCTGCGCCGCGGGGAATAAAAATGACCGCGACGACGTGGTCCTGGCCGTGGTCATGCCCTGCATTGATGGCGACGGCGACGGCTACGGCCCGAACTGCGCCCTCGGGCCCGACTGCGATGACGGCGACTCCACCGTGAACCCCGGCGAGATCGAGGTCATGTGCGACGGTAAAAACAACGACTGCGACGCCGGCACGCCCGACGACGGCGACGCCGACGGCGATGGGCTCAGCTATTGCGATGAACTAATCTGGGGCACCAGCGATTCCGATTCCGACTCCGACGACGACGGCCTCACCGACGGCGCGGAAGTCCACGCCTACGGCACCGCCCCCGATTACTGGGACACCGACGGCGATTATCTGCCCGACCTTTACGAGGTGGAGCACATGGCCGACGCGCCTCCCCTCGATCCCCTTGACCCGCTCGACGGCCATACGAATTTCGAGCCGTCTTTCCAAAAAGACACCAACCCCAACTTCCACGAGTACTGGAACGGGACCGACCCCTGGAGCTTTGACCCGAGCCCCAACCTTGCCGCCTTCCCGGACACCCCGGGCTGCTACTACTGGGGCGAGGGCGACGGCGACGGCTACGTGCTGGGTTCCGACCAAGCCATCCTCCAGGCCGAGGTCCTGTCAATCCACCAGAGCTACGACAAGGTCATCCCGCGCGGCATACCCGACGTTCAGGACCTCGACGCCGACGGCTACATCCTGGGCAGCGACCTGGTCACCATCCGGGGCTTCGTCCTGAGCGCGCCGGTGGGCACGGTCAACAGCCGGGCCGCCGATCTGGAAAAGGTTTACGAGCCGGCCGCGGACGTGCTGGTGGGAAGCACCACTCACGTCACGGTCCGGGTGCGCAACTCCAACCTCGCCAACGTGCTGTACCAGGGCGGCTTCTCCGTGGTCTTCTCCATTGATCCCGCCTCCGACGGCACCGCCGTCCTGCTCGGCGGCGACGGCAGTTACAGCGCGGGCCCGGCGGGCAACCGCTTCGACGTGTCCGGCGTCAACGGCAAACTTGACGGCGGCCACGCCACCATCGTCCTCGCCATCACCGGCCCCGGCGCCATCATCGTGAACGCTCAAATCCCCCATTGCGGTCTTTTGCTCGCCGAAGAAAAAGGCCGATGGATGAATGACGTTGACCTGTTGCCGGCATTCACCCTGAACGCGGTGACTCTCCCATGACCGCGGCGTGACAATCCCCTATGGGCGTTTTTACCGGCGCCGGAAAAGCCGTATCATTTCCGGCATCGCCGCAATCCGGTTTCCCGCGGGATACCCTTGCCCTATTCACCCTTCCGCCGGCCCTGACCCGCGGGGCCGCGCCGTTTTAACGGGTATTGACAAACCGGTATGATAGGCAGTACCATTTAGGATGTAGGCAAAGGCTGTCTCGGGCGGGAACTTTCAATCGTCTGGGCCGGGGAGCGAACCGGCATTTTTTTATTTTTTAAAGGAGTAGAAAATGAAATCATTGAAGATTACATGGGCCGGTCTGTTGCTGGCGGCGATGGTTCTGGCGTCGTTCGGCTGCAAGAAGACTGAAAGCACCCCGGCCGGCGGGACCACTGGCGCTCCGGTCGCCGGCGACGATTCCGTCTGGATCAAGGTCAACGGACAGGACATCCTGCGCTCGGAAATCGAGAATGACATCGCGGACATCAAGAAGAAGATGGGGGGACAGATGCCGCCCGAACAGATGGCCATGATGGAGCCGACGATCAAGCGTGAGACCATGAAGCGGGCGGTGCAGCGGGCGCTGTTGGACCAGATGGTGGCCAAGGACGGGATCATAGCCGACGCGGCCAAGGTTGATGAAGAGATGGCCAAGATCAAGGAGCGGTTCCCCGACCCGAACATGCTTGAGCAGAAGCTCGCGGAATTCAATATGACCGAGGACAGCCTCAAGCAGGAGATCGCGAAGAACCTGGCTTACCAGCAGTTGTTCGAGAAAAACGCCCCGGTGCCGGACCCGTCCGATGAGGAGATCCAGCAGGTTTACGACCGGGCCAAGGATCGGCTGAAGGAGCCGGAGCAGGTCAAGGTCACCCACATCGTGCTCATGGTCCCTTCCTCCGCATCCGAGGAAACCAAGAAGCAGAAAAAGGGCCTGGCCGAGACCATCCGCAAGAAAATCCTGGCCGGCGAGGACATGGCGGCCCTGGCCGAGAAGTACTCGGATTCCCCCAACAAAGCGGACAAGGGCATTGAGACCTTCCCCAAGGGCCAGATGCCGGAGGCCTTTGACACCGCCGTGTTCGCGCTCAAGCCCGGCGAGCTCTCCCGGGTCATCGAGACGCCGGTGGGCTATCACATAGTGCGGATGCAGGAGCTGATTCCGGAGACCTCCACCCCGCTCGAAGAGGTGCGGGAAAAGATCATTGCCTATCTCAAGGAAGACCAGCAGAAAAAGGCCTTTGATAACTACATCGAAGGCCTGACCAAGAACGCGGACGTCCAGTACCTCGAGCCCCTGCCCGAGGAAACGCCGCATGGCATGGGCGGACCCATGATGATGGGAGCAGAGCCTGAGGAAGGAAGCACGCCTGAGCCGGTAACGCCCGAGGAAATGCAGCCGGAAACGGCCCCGGCCCCGCCGGCTGAGGCCCCGGCGCCCGCGGCCGCTCCCGCTCCAGCGCCGCCCTCACCAGCCCCCGCGGCGCCCGGCCCGGAATGAGCGCGTTATAATATCGCGGTGCAACGAAAAAGGGGCGTGTAATTCACGCCCTTTTTTTCCCGCGCCCCTTATCGGCCCAGGACCCGCCGCGTGAGCTCGTTATAAATCTTCCTGCCGAACATGCGGGTGAGGATCTCGCGCGAGCGGACCAGGATGTGGCTCTCCGGGGCGCCGCGCCGGGAGACGCAGGGCCTTGCTTTATCGCCGGCGTCGAGGATGATCTTGGTTTCCCGGTTCAGCGTCGAAATCACGACCTCGCCGCGGATCACCACCACCACCACCGGATAAAGCGAGCAAATGTACGGCTTCGCCTCCAGCGGATCAACCCCGTTATCGAGGGCCCACGCGTGGATCATGCAGCCCCGGCCGCCCGGCATCAGGAACAGGCAGTCGTCATTCTTTTTCCGGCGCATCACCTTCTCGAACTCATCGCTCCACCACCAGAAGTCGCCCCCGTCGAGCGTGCGCTTGAGCGCCGGATACGCGCGCAAGAGCGCGGGCAGGACCTTGCTCACCGCCGCAACGTCCCTGCTCGTAAGCTCCAGGTCATAGCCGGAACAGCAGAACGCCTTCGGGTCCCGCCTGCGGCAGGCGCCGCAGTTGTAATAGCTGTCCAGGCTGCCGCCGTCGAAGATCAGGTTCTCGCGCATGAAGACGCGCGGCTTCTGTTTCAAGTACTCCAGATACCTGTCCTCGGTGTCGCGGCCCAGATCATCCAGGATGGCGCTGAAATCCTGGCGCAGGTTTTTAGTCATGAATTGCGCGGCTCCCTTATTTTGTTTCTTCGCGGAGTCCCGGCGCGAGGCGCCGGGCACGATTGAAGCATACGTGGATAATAATGGCTCACTCCGACTATTTCATCCCTCTTTAATTCTCTCCAGGTATTTCCCGATCCGCGCCAGCCCTTCCTCGATCCTTTGCTCGCGGGTGGCGTAGGAGAAGCGGAGGTAGCCCTCGGCGTTCTGGCCGAAGTCTATGCCGGGGGCCACGCCGACGTGGGTGTGTTCGAGCATTTCCATGACGAACTTCAAGGAGTCGTCGGTGTAGTGGCGGGCGTTGGCGAGGACGTAGAAGGCGCCGGTGGGCTCGTGGGTTACGCCGAAGCCGAGTTTTTTCAGGCCCTGGAGCATGGCCAGCCGGCGGCGGTTGTAGATGGCCCGCATGCGCTCCACGTCCGGCTCCGCGCGTTCGAGCGCGGCCAGGGCGGCCCACTGCACGAAGTCGCCGGTGGAGATGAAGAAGTTCTGTGCGACTTTCTGCATCGGGCGCACCATGCCCCGTGGCAAAATGCAATAGCCCACTCGCCAGCCCGTCATGGCGTAGCGCTTGGAGAAGCCGTTCAAAACGATGGCGTTGTCGGTGAACTCCAATATCGAACGCTCGCGGCCCTCGTAAACCAGGCCGTGGTAAATCTCGTCGGAAATGATGAGCGGCCCCAGGCCGGCGACCTCTTGCATTCGCCCGGGCGAGAGCAGGTTGCCGGTCGGGTTACCGGGCGAGTTGATGAGGATGGCGCGGGTCCGGTCCGTGAGCCGCTCCCGGATCATCTCCGGCCGGTACTGGAACGCGTCTTCCTCGTACACCGGCACGGGCACGGCCCGGCCGCCCAGGTACTCGATCATGTTCGGATAACAGGCGTATGAGGGGTCGGAAAGGATCACCTCGTCGCCCGGGTCCAGGATGCCCGAAAAGACCAGGAACATGGCGGGCGAGGTTCCCGGCGTTACGATCACCTGGTCCGGATGCACCTTGACCCCGTAGCGCTTTTCGTAGTCCGCGGCGATGGCCTCCCGAAGCTCGATCACGCCCAGCGAATGAGTGTAATGCGTCTTACACTCCCGGAGAGCGCATAGCGCGGCCTCCGTGATGCATTCCGGCGTGTCGAAATCCGGCTCGCCCACCGCCAGCGAGATCACGTCCGCGCCCTGTTTCTTCAGCACCGCCATCCGGTCAATCACGTCCATCACCAGAAACGGCGGTATCTCCCGAGCCCGCTTTGACACCCTGGACCACTCCATGCTGACCTTCCCCTTTAAAACTACATCGCCCGGCCCCGACCGCGGCGGAACATCATTATAACGCCGTCTTCGGTTTTATAAAATGCGGCGCGGACATAGTGCGCCGTTATTTTTCCAAGACCGACCGGCCGTAGTGCAAGGAGAGCGACCCCAGTCAGTATTTAGGGTGCCAGCGACCGATTTTCCGGAATTTTCAAGTTGGACCCGGTCTTAACTGTCGTTTTGGCGGAAACGATTATCCGGCCTTAGCGTTATATAACGCTAAGGCCTCATTAAAAATTTTAATGATAGATGAAAAATTATCAAAATACTACTTGACAAACAAATACGATCATGTTAGTAGTATTAAGAGAACGGAATCGCACATGCATTCATGCTTTAAAGAAAAGACGACGTTCACGCGCCATGCTGACGCGATTGAGGAGAGCCACGCCAAATGAAATTATCCACGCGCGCGAGATATGCTTTGCGGGCCATGATGGTGGTTGCTCGGGACACCCATGACGGGGTTCCGATCAACCTGGCCGAGGTCGCGGACCGGACGCACCTGCCGCGGCGCTACCTGGAGCAGGTTGCGATCTCGCTGAAGAACGCGGGGCTCTTGCGGGCGGTGGCCGGGAAGAACGGCGGCCACCTCCTCACCCGTCCGGCGAAGGACATCAAGTTGGGCGAGATCGTGGAGGCGACGATCGGTCCGATCAACATCGTGGAGTGCCTCGCGGACACCGAAGCCTGCATGCTGGTTGAAGGCTGCGAGTGCCGGAGCCTTTATTCCATGATCAACACGAGCATCCGCGACGCGTTCAACGCGTTCACCCTGGCCGACCTGGCCGAGCGCCGGGTGGCGGGAATGGTGAAGCAGATGACCGGCACGGCGTTGGAGGCCCACCGCTGACCGGCCGGGCGGGACCAGCAACGGGCGGATTGAACGCCAAGGCGCAGAGACGCCAAGAATAGAGGTTCTTCGCAAGGGAGAATGGATAATAGGTGCGGCGCGGATCGCGGAGAGCGAAGGGCGAAGGGCGTAAATTAAATCAGCGCCAAAGCAGTGGTCTTTCACGCTCTACGCCCCGCGCTCTACCCTGTACGCCTCCCCGCTGCTCCCATGATATTTTTCGGATCCGCTCGGGAACGTGAATTTTTAAAAAAAGGAGGAGGACGTAAATGTCGGCGGCATTCAATCCAACCGGGGCGAAGTCAACGCCGGTCGAGAAGAAGATCGGCGGCTCTACGGTCCGGCTGCAGCACGGCGACCTGTGCGCGCTCCCGGTTGACGCGTTCGTGTTTTACGCGCGGGAGGACCTGGCGCTGGGCTCCGGCTACGGCACGGCCATCCAGATGCGGGGCGGGGTGGCGGTGAAGAACGAGCTCGCCAAGATCGGCGCGATCAAGATGGGGGAGGCGGTGATCACGGGCGCGGGCGCGATGACGGCCAGGCGCATCATCCATGCCTGCGGGCCCAAGTTCCAGGAGGCGGAGCTGGAGAGGAAACTCGCGGACTGCATGGAATCGGCGCTCAAGCTCGCGGCCGACAACGGCCTCAAGACCCTGGCCTTTCCGCCCATGGGCGCCGGCTTTTACGGCGTGCCGCTGGACTTGTCGGCCAAGGTGATGCTCGCGGCGATCAAGCAGCACCTGGCCGGCCGGACGTCGCTCACCGATGTCATCATCTGCGTTAACGACTACCGCGACTACGCGCCCTTCGCGAAAGCGTTCGAGACCTTATAAGGAGGAGTGTCATGCACGAAATCAGTCCGCTGCTGCGGTTTTCGGAGGACAAGCTCCAGATCATCGCGCTGTTGTTCATGGCCGCGGTTTACGTGATCAAGGTCAAGTGGATCCTTAAATTCACCGCCGGCAAGGAGCGCCAAAAGACCACCAGCACCGGCCGCACCGACGCCAGGAAGGGCGCGTATTACTCGCTGTTCAACATCTTCATGCCCTGGACCATGTCCAGCTACCGCCAGCACCCGCTCTTCTACCTCCAGTTCGGCGTCTTCCACACGGCGGTGGCCGTGTCCATCGCCATGTCGGTGGCCATGCCCTACTTCCCGGGCCTGATCGCGAACCACTACCTCGTGCTCCTGATGCAGGCCCTGTTCGGCGCGGCCTTCCTGATCGGGCTCGGCCGGCTCATCCGCCGCATCGCAAGCCCCTACATGAGGGCCATCAGCTCGCCCGACGATTATTTCTCGCTCTGGCTCCTCACGGTCTGGTTCGCGTTCGCGTTCATGGCCGCGCCCAATCGGCCGGAGCTCACGGAGCTCTGGCTCACCGGCTACTTCCTGCTCACCGCCTTATTCCTGTTCTACGTGCCTTTCTCCAAGATCTCGCACTACATCTTTTACCCGTTTACGCGCTGGTACCTGGGCAAGACGCTCGGCCACCGGGGCGTGTATCCGATCCCCTTCAATCCCGGCCATGAGCCGCTGACCCGGCTGTTTGCTCAAAACCCCCGGCATCCGGCCGCGGTCAAGGAAGCGAAGTAAAAAAAGGAAGCGAGGAGAAAGTCATGGGTAAAGCAATCGAGAGATCGTACAAGTGCCAGAAAGTCGTGGAGCGGCTGCACCAGAAGGTGAACCGGCAGATTCTGGGGTCGCTGGAGGCGTGCGTGCATTGCGGGATGTGCACCGACCAGTGCCATTACGTGCTGGCCAACCCGGGCGACGTTACCTACATGCCGTCGTACAAGGCGGACAAGCTAAGAAAGCTCTTCAAGGCGCACATTGACTGGACCGGCAAGGTCTTCCCCTGGTGGGTGGGCGCGCGCGACCTGTACAGCGACGAGGAGCTGGAGGAGCTGAAGGACGTGGTGTTCGGCAAGTGCACCAACTGCCGGCGCTGCTCGGTGAACTGCCCCATGGGCGTGGACATGGCGACCTTCAACCGGATGGCGCGGGGCCTCTTGGTGTCGGTGGGGGTGATGCCGGAGGGCGTGGCGGTGGTGGCGAAGGACCAGTGGGAGATCGGCAACCAGATGGGGGTGCTCAAGGAGGACTACCTGGACACGCTGCAGTGGATGGAAGAGGAGCTGCAGAACGAGTACAAGGACCCGTCAATCAAGATCCCGGTGGACCGGATGGGCGCGGACATCATGTACACGATCAACCCGCGGGAGGCCAAGTACGACCCGCGGACCATCGCGGAGGCCGCGGCCATTTTCCACTTCGCCGGCGCGAGCTGGACCATGCCGAGCGAGGGCTGGGACATGACCAACTTCGGGCTGTTCAACGGCGACGACGAGCTGGGCGGCGCCGTGGCCAAGCGGCTCTATGACGCGGCGGAGGCGCTTCATGTGAAGAAGGTGGTGATCTCGGAGTGCGGGCACGGCTACCGTTCCACGCGCTGCGAGGGCCAGAACTGGGGCCAGCGCGACGTGAGCTTCGAGATGGAGAGCTCGGTCATCACCATGCTCCGCTACATCAAGGAAGGCAAGATCAAGGTGGAAAAGAGCAGGAACAGCCTGCCGGTGACCTTCCACGACTCCTGCAACAACGCCCGGAGCTGCGGGCTCACCGAGGAGCCGCGCGAGCTCCTGCGCCTCGTGTGCACCGACTTCCGCGAGATGTACCCGAACCGGGCGGAGAACTTCTGCTGCACCGGCGGCGGCGGCGCCATGTCCATGTCCGAGTACGCGCCCCGGCGCCTTAAATCGGGCATCGTCAAGGCCGAGCAGCTCAAGGCCACCGGCGCCAAGATCGTGGTCACCTCCTGCCATAACTGCGTGGACGGGCTCACCGACCTGATCAAGCACTACAAGCTCGACCTGGAGGTCCGCCAGCTCGTGAACCTGGTTTGCAACGCTATGGAAGTGCCCGCCGTGCTCGCGGAGACGGTCGAGAAAAAGGCCCCCGAGGGAGTGGGCAAAAGGATCCTGGTCATTGACGACGAGCGCGACATCCGGACCTTCCTCAAGAACATCTTCCAGGAGCGCGGCTACGACGTGCTGGAAGCGCCCGACGCCAACCAGGGCATGCGCCTCATGCGCGACCAGAAGCCGGACCTCGTCACCCTCGACCTCGTCATGCCCCACAAGACCGGCATGAAGCTGTACTGGGAGCTCAAGAAGGAGCAGGACATGAAGGAATTCGCCAGGGTCCCGATCGTGATCATCACCGGATACGCCCGGGACCAGAGCGCGGGCGGCGTGACCTTCGAGCAGTTCGTCGCGGAAAAGCAACTGCCCCTGCCGGAAGGCTTCATCGAGAAACCCATTGATCCGGACCGGGTCCTGGATACCGTGCGCGGAGCGCTGAACGGAGGCGCGGCCAAGACGGCGCATTAATTCGAGCGCCGGTTGCAAACCGGCGCCGCCAGCGATGGTGGCCGCATGCACAACAACAGGGAGGGAGCGTGATGGCGGAAAGGTCAGAGCAAGCGGATCAGACCGAGCTGCTTGACGTGCGCGAGCTGGCTTGCGCCCGGCTCTTCGACGAGGTCCCCTGCCTGGTCTCGGTGCAGGACCGCGAGCTGCGCATCATTGACGCCAACCAGAAGTTCCGCGACGAGTTCGGCGGCCGCGTCGGGGATTATTGTTACGTGGTGTACAAGGGCCGGAGCGAGCCGTGCCCGGAATGTCCCGTGCTCCTCACCTTCGCCGACGGCAAGTCGCACACCAGCGAGCAGACCGTGTTCGATAAGCGGGGGCTTCCCCACGACATGATGGTGAACACCAGGACCTTGAAGGACCGCAACGGCAGGATCGTCGCGGTGATGGAGGTCTTCACCGACATCACGGTCAAAAAGGAGCTGCTGAACCGGCTCAACGACAGCCTGACCCGCTTCAACACCCTCTTCGACCAGGTCCCCTGCTTCATCTCGGTCCAGGACCGAGAATTCAACATCATCGAGGCCAACGAGCAGTTCAAGGAAAACTTCTCGGGCAAGCTCGGCGGCCATTGCTACGAGATCTACAAGCGCCGCGACACCCGCTGCGAGACCTGCCCGGTGGCGCAGACTTTCGAGGACGGCCAGGTGCACTGCAGCGAGGAGGTGGTGTTCGACGACCGGGGCAACTGGATCAACGTGATCGTGTACACGTCTCCGCTCCGGGACTCGCGGGGAGACGTCGTCCAGGTGATGGAGGTCTCGACCGACATCACGGTGGTGCGGCAGTTGCAGGACCGGCTGGTGAACCTGGGCCAGCTCGTGGCCGGCATCGCCCACTCCATCAAGAACGTGCTGGAGGGGCTCAGGGGCGGCGTTTACATCGTGAACCGAGGCTTCCGCGACGATAACCAGGAGGGCGTCAAGACCGGATGGGAGATGGTCGAGCGCAACGTGACCCGCGTCTCCAACATGATCATGGACATGCTCTACTGCGCCAAGGACCGCACGCCGCGCCGCCTGCCCGTGGCCATGACCGAGCTGGCGGCCGAGGTCGTCGAGCTGTTCCGGGAGCGGGCCGGGGACTCCGGAGTGGAGCTGGTGCTGGGCGGGAGCGACGGCGTCGGCCAGATCCTCGCGGACCCCAAGGACATCCATGCCCTGCTCGCCAACCTGGTGACCAACGCCATTGACGCCTGCTGCTCGGACGAGGACCCAGGCAAGAAGCATCGAGTTGCGCTCGACATGAAACAGGAAGACGGCCACGTGATCATCAGCGTCTCCGACAACGGCATCGGCATGGACCCGGAAACCCAGTCCAAGCTCTTCAACCTCTTCTTCTCCACCAAGGGCACGTTCGGCACTGGCCTCGGCCTCATCGTCGCCCACAAGGTCGCCACCGAGCACGGCGGGACCATCTCCGTGGAATCCAAGCCCGGGACAGGCTCGACCTTTACCGTGAGACTCCCGATCCAGGAAGGAAACGGATAAGATTTTCCCCACGCCAAGGCGCAAAGACCGCAAAGTTTTTATTAATATTCTCTTCTTGGCGATCTTTGCGCCTTTGCGTGAAAAGACTCCTTCCCTTACCGGAACGCGGGCAATCCGGTTGCGGCCAGGTTCAAGATGCAATATCATGACTCCCCGAAAATGCCCGGGAAAAATAAAACCGAGTACGACTGGGTCGAGCTGGTGGTGAAGGCCGGTCAGCTCCTGGGCCTGAACCCGGTGCGCACGCGCTGGAAGCTCCGGGCCTGGCAGGACCGGGTGAAGGCCCGGAAAGCGGCGGTGGCCGGCAAGGCCGCCGCCATCACCCGCGAGCACAAAATCTGCCCCCGCTGCCACGCGCTCAACCCGGGCGACGGCAAGGTCTGCATCAAGTGCAAATCCCGGCTCCACTCCCGGCCCGTCGAGATGGCCGACCGCTTCCTCCGCCACTTCTCGCTGGGCATGTCCCCCGAGACCTTCATCGCCGCCGCCATGATCGCCGGCTACGTCATCACCGTGGCGCGCGGCAGCGGCTCGAGCGTGTTGAGCGCAAGCGCCCGCGACCTGATCTGGCTGGGCGGGCTCCAGCCTGCCGCCGTGCTCGCCGGCCAGTGGTGGCGGCTCTGGACCTGCGCGTTCCTCCACGGCGGGCTCATCCACATCGGGTTCAACGCCTATGCCCTCGTCTATGTCATGCCGTTCGTGCGCGAGGTTTACGGGGGCGCCAAGGCCCTGTTCGTCTTCTTCATCACCGGGATTGCGGCGGGGCTCGCGTCACTCGGCTGGGCCCTTTACCGTTACGGCGCGTTTCCACAGTATCTTGGCCTCCGGGTCTCCATCGGGGCCTCCGGCGCGATCAGCGGCCTGATCGGGCTGTTGCTGGTCTGGGGCCATCGCGACGGCACCGCCGCCGGCATCTCCATCCGCAACAACATGGCCCGCTGGGTCCTCTATACCGCGGGCTTCGGCTTCTTTATCGGCGCCGACAACGCCGCCCACGCCGGCGGATGGATTGCGGGGGGACTGCTCGCGCTCCTGATCCCGACCAACCTTACCGTGCGGGAAGGCAGGGCCTGGAACGCCCTTGGCGTGCTCTCCGCGATCGCCATCGCCGCCGCCGTGGCCATCATCGCCTATCTGGCCTTCGGGACGCCCGCGCCCCCGGTCCCCGCGGGGCCTTGATGCTTGACACTATAAAAAACTTTGACAACGCTTGGCGCGTGCTTTAGAATAATGGTGCTAGAAAAAGGGCGTTTTCAAGGAGTGTTATAAGCCGGCGACATGCTCCCAGGTTATAACCATAACATCTGCTACAAGGGTCAGATATTCCACATCCAGACCGAGGACAGCGGCGTCAAGTATCCACACGTCATCACCCTGCTCTTTGTCAAGGGCAACATCGTGGCCCGCAAGAAAAAGGACTATACCGAGGCCGTGGGATTCGAGCGGATGGAGGAAGTGGTCCGCGAGCTGATGCAGGACCAGCACAAGGATATGCTGCGCGAGCTCAAGTCCGGGGTCCATGACCGCTTCCTGGGCGGGGCCCCCGGCAAGGAAGAAGAAGCCGTCTGCGCGGCGCCGGAAGCCCCGGCGAAACCGGCGGCGCCCCGGCCGGGAGTGCCGGCGCCCCCGCCTCCGCCCGCCCGGGCACTCCGGGCCGAAGATTTCGTGGAAAAGCCCGCGGCCAAGACCATCACCATCTCCGAGGACCAGGAGATCAAGGACGAGGACATCTTCGGGGCTGACCTTATCTCGGACAAGAGCCTGGACGAGGTCATCCTC
>Ga0307379_10006925_pt1 | contig 15488 bp, 10 predicted proteins | sample UN2MG_FD_202237 | JGI IMG/M metagenome (GOLD analysis project Ga0307379, IMG submission 202237) | Soil microbial communities from Risofladan, Vaasa, Finland - UN-2 | ecosystem: Environmental > Terrestrial > Soil > Coastal area > Acid sulfate soil | place: Finland: Risofladan, Vaasa | collected... | reverse complement strand
ACGTCGCCGGCGCCTGGTGGATCGCCACCTTCCCCGGCCTCGCCATCCTCCTGCTCGTCCTCTGCGTCAACCTCTTCGGCGAAGGCCTCCGCGACGTGCTCGACCCCAGGATGAGGAAGTGATGGACCGCCCCCTCCTCGACATCCACGATCTTCATACTCACTTCTCCACCTACCGCGGCACCCTCCGCGCCGTGGATGGAGTCAGCCTCAGCGTCGCACCCGGCGAGACCCTCGCCCTCGTCGGCGAAAGCGGCTGCGGAAAAAGCGTCACCGCCCTCTCCATCATGCGGCTCATCCGACCCCCCGGCAGAATCGTGCGCGGTCGAGTCCTCCTCGACGGAGAGGACCTCCTCGCAAAGCCCCGCCGCGACCTGCGCCACATCCGCGGCGGCCGCATCGCCATGGTCTTCCAGGACCCCCTCTCCACCCTCAACCCCACCTTCACCATCCAGAACCAGATCACCGAGACCCTCCGCATACACCGCCTGGCGAAAGGAATCCAGGCGCGCGAGCGCGCCGTCCAGCTCCTCGAAGCCATGGGCATCCCCGCACCCCGCGAGCGCCTCCACAGCTACCCCCACGAGCTCAGCGGCGGCATGCGCCAGCGCGTCATGATCGCCATCGCCGTCTCCTGCCGGCCCGACCTCCTCATCGCAGACGAGCCCACCACCGCCCTCGACGTCACCCTCCAGGCCCAGATCATGGACCTCCTCATCCGCATCAAGCAGGAGCGCGGCCTCGCCGTCATTCTCATCACCCACGACCTCGGCATCGTCTCCCAATTCGCCGATCGCGCCGCCGTCATGTACGCCGGCCAGATCGTCGAGCAAGCTCCCGTCTCAGCCCTCATGGCCGAGCCCCTCCACCCCTACACCCAGGGCCTCCTGCGCTGCGTCCCCCGGCTGGGCCGGCCCGACCTCCCCATCACCCCCATAGAGGGATCCGTCCCCGACCTCGTCGCCCTCCCGCCCGGCTGCCGCTTCGCCCCCCGCTGCCCGGAGGCCACTGATCGCTGCCGCCAGGCCATCCCGCCCATGTACGATACGCGCCCCGACCGCCTCGTCCGCTGCCACCGCTGCCAGCGCCGCGGCGATATCGCGCCGGCGGAGACGATCGCCTGATGGCCTGGCATATCGGCATCGACATCGGAGGCACCTTCACCGACGTCGCCGCCCTCGACCTCGACACCGGCGAGGCACAGCTCCGCAAAGTCCCCTCCACTCCACCGGACCTGGCGAAGGGAGCAGCCGCCGGCCTTCGCGCGCTCTCCGACCTCCTCCCCCTCGATCGAATCGCCTTCTTCGCCCACGGCACCACCGCCGGCACCAACGCCCTCATCGAGGGCACCGGCGCTCGCACCGGCCTCATCACCACGGAGGGCTTCCGCGACCTCCTCGAGATCGCCCGCCAGCAGCGCCCCTCCCTCTACGACCTGCACGCCCGCAAGCCCCAGCCCCTCGTCCCCCGAGACCTCCGACGTGAAGTCCCCGAGCGCCTCCGCTTCGACGGCTCTATCCTCCAACCCATCGACCTGGAGGCCGTCGCCCGCGAGCTCTCTCGTCTCAAGGATGGAGGCATCCAGTCCCTGGCGATCTGCCTCCTTCACTCCTACGCAAACCCCTCCCACGAACGTGCCGTGCGGGACCTCGCCCGGCAGCTCCTGCCCGGCGTTTACATCACCACCTCCAGCGATCTCCTCCCGCGCTTCCGCGAATACGAGCGCCTCAGCACCACCGTCGTCAACGCCTACCTGGGCCCGCTCATGGATCGCTACCTGCGGGAACTCCAGCACAGAACCGAGGCCGCCGGCCTACCGGCAACCCCCTACATCATGCAATCGAACGGCGGCCTCGCCTCCATCGAGGAGGCGCGCCAAAGACCCGCCGCCACCGTCCTCTCCGGCCCCGCCGCGGCCGCCGCCTCCACCGCCTTCCTCTGCCGCCGCCTCGACATCGAGCGCGCCATCTCCATGGACATGGGCGGAACCAGCACCGACCTCTGCCTCATCGAAGGACAGCTCCCGGCCTCCGCCCCCGGCCGACAGGTCTCCGGCTACGACCTCGATCTCCCGGGCGTCGACGTCCACTGCATCGGCGCCGGCGGCGGCAGCATCATCTCCGCCGACCCCGCTGGCCTGCTCCAGGTCGGGCCCCGAAGCGCCGGCGCCGACCCCGGCCCCGCCTGCTACGGCAGAGGCGGTGCCGACCCCACCCTCACCGACGCCCTCCTCACCCTCGGCCGGATCGGCCCCACAGGGCTCCTCGGCGGCGAGATGGCGCTCCACTCGGAGGCCGCCCGCGCCGCCCTCCTCGAGACCGTCGCCCGACCCCTCGGCCTCACCCTCCAGGAGGCCGCCGCCGGAGCCATCGAGGTCGCCGTCGCCAACATCCGCCGCGCGGTCGAATCGCTGACCGTCGCCCGCGGCCGCGACCCCCGGGAGTTCGCCCTCATCGCCGCCGGAGGGGCCGGTCCCCTCCTCGCCTGCGAGGTCGCCGCCTCGCTCGACGTCACCGACATCGTCATCCCCCTCTCCCCGGGCAGCTTCTCCGCCGTCGGCCTGCTCACCAGCGACCTCCGCCGCGACTGGGTCAAGACCACCCTCATGCCCGCGACCCCCGAATCCGCCCGCGCGCTCGAAAGCGAATTCCACGACCTCGAAGCCGAGGCCGAACGCTGGTTCTCCCAGGTCCTGCCGGACCACGGCCGTTCAACCGTTTTCCGCAGCGTCGCCGCCCGCTATCGCGGCCAGGATTTCGAGCTCCCCGTCGCTCTCCCGCCGGGCGCGACCGGCCCGAGCGCCATCGCCGCCGCCGTCTCCGGATTCCACGACGCCCACGAGGGACGCTACGGATACGCTCTGCGCGACCACCTCGTCGACATCGTCGACAGCGCCGTCACCGCCATCGGCGGAATCTCCCCGCCCCCCACTCCCGCAGCCGCACCGAAACCCAAATCCCCTTTCCCCGCCGGCCGCCGCGCGGTCCACCTCGATCGCCGCGGCGAGGCAGCAGACTGCCCCGTCTACCACCGCCGCCACCTCAGGCCCGGCGCCGCCATCGACGGCCCTGCCATCATCGAGCAGTACGACTCCACTTCCTTTCTCCCACCCCGCTGGCGCGCCGCCGTCGAACCCGACGGCTCCCTGCGCCTGACTCCGGAGTAACAGCGCCATGGCCCGCCGACCCAAGCCCCGCACAGATCCCATCACCCTCACCGTCATCTCAAATGCGCTCATCACCGTCGCCGAAGCGATGGGCGAAGCCCTCGTCCGCAGCGCCTTCTCCCCGAACATCAAAGAGCGCCGCGACTGCTCCACCGCGGTCTTCGATTCCACCGGCGCGCTCATCGCCCAGGCCGAGCACATCCCCCTCCACCTCGGCTCCATGCTCGGTGTCGTCCAGGCCGTCCTCTCCGAATTCGGCGCCGGGAACCTCCGCCCCGGCGACGCCTTCGTCGCCAACGACCCCTACCTCGGAGGCGGCACCCACCTCCCCGACGTCACCGTCGTCTCCCCCTTCTTCTTCGACTCGCAGCTCGCCGGTTTCGTCGCCAACGTCGCCCACCACGCCGACATCGGCGCCCGCGTCCCCGGCGGCATCTCCGGCGACGCCCCTTCCATCGACGAAGAGGGCCTCCGCCTCAGGCCCACAAGACTCGCCGGCGCCGACGGTCCGTGCGAGGATGTCTTCCATCTCTTCGCCTCCCGCTGCCGAATGCCCGAGCAGCGCCGCCTCGACCTCACCGGCCAGCTTGCCGCCAACCGCTTCGGGCTCGCCCAGCTCGCCGAGCTGTTCGGCAAGTACGGCGCGCCGACGCTCTCGCAGGCGACCGCCGACCTCCTCGACGCGGCCGAGCGCCGCCTCCGCGCCGCCGTGGCCGACCTCCCCGACGGCTCGTACGAAGCCTCCGACGCCGTCGAGGGCCTCGAAGGCGAAGGGCTCATTCCCATCCACGCCCGCCTCGACGTCAGCGGCGACCAACTCTCTCTCGACTTCACCGGCAGCGGCCCGCCCTCCCGGGGCGCCATCAACGTTCCCCGCAATGCTCTCCTCGCCACCGTGTACTACGCAGTCAAGGCAGGCCTCGACCCCGCCCTCCCCTCCAACGCCGGCCTCCACCGCGCGCTCAACGTCTCCGCCCCCGAGGGAAGCATCCTCAACGCCCAACCGCCCAGCGCCGTCGGCGCCCGTACCGACACCTGCCAGTGCGTCGCCGGCTGCATCATCGAGGCCCTCTCCAAGGCCATGCCCGGCCGTCTCCCCGCGCCGAGCAACAACGCCAGCACCGCCGTCGTTTTTTCCGGCACTGACCCCCGAACCGGCGATGAGTACGTCTACGTCGAAGCCATCGCCGGCGGCGCCGGCGGCGGCCCCGACGGCGACGGCCTCGACGGCGTCCAGGTCCACATCACCAACACCTCCAACCTTCCCGTCGAAGTCCTCGAACACGCCTTCCCGTTGATGGTAGAGCGATACGAGTTCGTCCAGGACTCCGGCGGCCCCGGCCGCTTCCGCGGCGGCCTCGGCCTCCGGCGCACCATCCGCGTCACCCGCGGCAATGCAACCTTCTCCGCCCACGGCGACCGCCACGAGCGCCCCGCCCGCGGCGCCCAAGGCGGCCGTCCCGGCGGCCTCGGCTCCTACCTGGTGAGACACGAGGATGGCTCCACGCAGAAGCTCCCCCCGAAGATCTCCGGCGTCCACCTCGGCCCCAGGACCCTGGTGGAGGTGCAAACCCCCGGTGGCGGCGGCTACGGCCCCCCGCAGCAGCGCAAGCCCGAGCTGGTAGAGGAGGACCTCCATAACGAAATCATCTCCCCGGGCCAGGCAGAGGAGGCGTACCACCTCGACGAAGATCCCCCCAAGGGCTTGCAGCCACCCCCTGGGACAGGAGCTTCCTGTGCTCGGTCCAGCTAACCTGAGGCCCTCACCTCCGGCCCGGCCGCGTCGGTCTTTCCAGTCTTGAGTTACGCCCCGGCTCATGCTGCCCAGGATGTCGGCGGCCCGGCAGCGAAGCGAAACAGGAAGCTCCTGTGCCAGCTGTCAGCAGGCTCGAATGGCGTTGCCCGGGGTAGAGGAGCATCTGGGACAGGAGCTTCCTGCTCGAGCGATAGAACCCCGGCCTCTGGGGCAGGACCTTCCTGTTGTGATTGGGCGGCACGGCTGTAGACGACGTTGAATGAGCGGGACTGTGCTTGATGAACCTATCTGCATCTACGACAACTGGTCGGCCTACGACGAACTCTCGGACACAATCGAGCTGACGGAGGAGCTCGCCCTCCGGGAGCTGGAGGAACTGCTGCGGCTCAGGAGGGCTGGAGTACGGCTCGACTACTACCTCATGGACGCCTTCTGGTACGACCCCGATGGAGGCTATCGCGTCTGGCGGAAGCCCCACTGGCCCGAAGGCCCAGACCGCTGGCTCGAACGCTGCCTGGGGCAGGGTGTGAAGCCCGGTCTGTGGATCTCCTCCAACACCCTTTGCAAGCTCAACCCGATTCCCGCCTGGACAAGCTCTCTGAATGAGTCGCGCTCCGCCGCATGCTTCTTCCACGGCGGATTCTGGCCTCATCTGCTGGAGACTCTCCACATCTGGTACGAGCGCGGTGTCCGTCTCTTCAAGTTCGACTTCTGTGATCTCTATGCCGCCCCCCCGTCGCTTCAGCAAACGATGCTGCCGCACACCGAGATCCGCCGCCTCAACATCGCTGTCCTTTCAGCCGGTCTCAAGGCCTTCAGGGCGGAGCATCCAGAGGTGGTGCTGACTGCATACAACGGGTTCGAAGAGCACAAGGAGGATGCCGTCGGCGGGTCCTCCCGCATGTTCATCAGCCCCCGCTGGTTGGATGTCTTCGACTCCGTCTACTGCGGGGATCCCGCGCCCTCCGACGTTCCGGCCATGAACTTCTTCCGGTCGGTCGACATCTACTCCGATCTGAGGGTCCAGGCCTACCAGCGCAACGGGCTGCCGCTCCATCGCATCGACAACTGCGGTTTCATGGGTGGTCCCGCGGGCACCTGCTATGGCCGCAACGACATTGGCTGGAAAGGGATGCTTATCCTGTCGCTTGCCCGAGGTGGTTGGGTCAACTCGTACCACGGCGCCCTGGAGCTGTACGATGAGGAGGAGGCGGACTGGTTCGCCAAAGTCCAAAGCATGTTCCTTCCCCTTCAACAGCACGGTCGGGCCTTCACGTTCGGCGGCGACGCGGCGAGGGCCGAGCCCTATGGGTTCGCTTCCCACGACGGCCGCGGTGCGCTTCTCAGCGTCGTCAACCCGTCTCAGTCCGTGGCAACGCTCTCCTTGCCGATAGTTCCGCTCGAGGCCGACACGCCGCCGGGCGTCCGCATCCTCTTTCGCGACGCCGGTCTTGCGGTGTCGGTTGAGGGTGGCCGAGTGGTCCTCGGACCGGAGCAGCTCGCCCTCGTCGGTATCGGCCGCTACGCCGCCGAGGCCTACTCCCTGGGGACGCAGGATGACATCGTCATTCCGTCGGCGATCTCGCGCATCCCTGCTCACTTCGTCAGAACCGGCGAGCAGGCAATCTCGGCGACGGTCATCCCCCGTCAGGCCGGCACGATCCGCGTCATCGCGCGCCAACTCGATGCGAGCGGCCGCCCGCTCAAGACATGGTCCCGGGAGCACGGCAACCGGAGCATGGGTGAACTCCTGCTGCTGACTGCCGAGCAGAACGGGCGCTGCCTCCCCGTGGCCGTCCGTTACGACCGCAGGGTCTGGTCGGGCTTGTCCTGGGCGGCCGGGGAGATCTCGACCGGTTCCTTTGACCCACATCAATCCGTCGTCGTGCAGTTCCACTCGGAGGAGGTGTCCCGACCCACGCTGGAATGCGAGCTTTACCTGGTGCAGTACGACTAGGCGTGCCGGGTCCTACGCGGGCGTGTTGCAGGTATTACGTTGGTACGGACTGCCAGTTGTTGAGCACGCGCGCGTCTTGCATCGGCCTCAGCCGGAGCAACGGTGCGGCCGAGCCTCGTCGGGACGGCACCGGCGTGACGGGACTGGGTCTCCTCCCCGGGCAACGGTCGAACGGTCGACCTCGGGAGGCGGGGGTGTTCCGCGCGTGATCTGAACAGTCGTGCAAGCGAGGAAAGGTCAGGTTTTCTGGTGCTTCGATAGCTTGATGCCGAAGCCGCGTCCACATCCCTCCCCCCAGCAGGCCCTCCACCTCAGACTCTCGGCGGTTTCATTCTCCCGCCGCGTCTGCCCCCGCCTGGGATACCTCCCGCACCACCGTCGTCTCCACCCCCTCCGTCCCTCGCGCCCTCACCCAGATCAGATACTGCCCTTCGCTCAGCTCCACCGTCGCGGAGAACTCCCCCTTCTCCGACACCGCCGCCGGGGCCTCGTTCACGAACACCTTGACGCCCGGCTCCGTCCGTCCCGACACGACGCACGAGCCGCCCTCCACAGTCGCCCCTTCCTCGGGGACCTCCACGAAGAGAAACGGACCGATGATCGACGTCTGTGCCAGCCACGCCTCCGACTCCTCGGCGGAGAGCGCGCGCTGCGCTATCTCCCCCTCACCCACGCCCAGCGCCACCATCGAGCCGCCCCCGACGACCACCTCCTGACCTCTCCCCCCGCTCACCACGACCATCCCCTCCCAGACGCTCACGGTGCTGCTCCCATCCCTGGCCACCGTCACCCGGAAGACCGTGCCCCGCACCGCCGCCACCGCCGTCGGCGTCTCCACCTCGAACTTCGACTTCCCTGTCAGCGCCTCGCGCAGCCGGATCCAGATCGTCCCCTCCTCCACCCGCACTCGAGACTCCTTCTCCTCGCTCGACCGATTCACCACCGCCCGCGTCACCGCGAACCTCGTGCTCGGGCCGATCCGTATCCGCATCCCTCCCGCCCAGCGCACCCACCTCAGCTCCACCGATGAATCCGCCCCCGTCTGCACGATGTCCCCCGCGCGGACCAGCTTCCCCACTTCCAGCGGGGCCGGATCGCCCTCACCATGCACCCGCACCTCCGCCTCCCCCACAATCGCGTCCACCACCGCCACGCGCTGCACCACCGCCAGCGACTTCGCCAGGTAGATGAAGAAGATCAGCAGCAGTGCAAATCCGAAGATGAAGAGCGTCGCAGCTTGTCGCATGACACTGCCTCCTCAGTCGCGGATGGTTGCTTCGGGAGCGCGCTCCCGAAGCAACGGAAGCCGCCGCCTCACCCGTATCATAGCCCCACCAACCGCCGCCTAAACGGTGGCTTCTTCGCCCGCCGGCCGCCGCGGAAGCGAGAAGGAGAACGTCGATCCCTTCCCGGGTTCGCTCTCCACCCACACCCTCCCCCCGTGCGCTTCCACCAACGCCCGCACCAGATACAGCCCCAGCCCCGTGCCTCTGATCCCCTTGATCGCATCCCGATCGATTCTCTGATACCGCTCGAACAGGCGGCTGGTCTCCTCCGGCCCCATCCCAAGTCCCTCATCCCGCACGTACACCACACACTCGTCATCCCGGCAACGCCCGCCGATGACCACAACGCCTCCCTTCGGCGAGTACTTGATCGCGTTGGAGACCAGATTCGTCAGCACCTGCTCCACCTTATCGGGATCGGCCCTCACGGACACGCCGTCTTCGGGGAACTCGAACCGAAAACGATGCGCCGTCGTCGTCACCGACTGGAACCGAACCACGTGCCGAGAGAGTTCCTCCACCTCCACCTCCGCATAGTTCACGGGCAGCGGCCGGCCCGCCTCCATGCGCGACATGTCGAGCAGGTCGTTGATCATCACCAGCAGACGGTTCGACTCCTGCTCGATGATCCCCAGAAACTCGCCTCGCTCCTCCGCGTCGATCGTGTCCGGGTCCCCGCGCAGCGTCTGCGCAAACCCCATGATCGACGTCAGCGGAGTCCGCAGCTCGTGCGAGACCACCGAGACGAATTCCGTCTTCATCTCAGACAGCTCTTCCAGCAGCGTGATATCGCTCACCACCGTGATCGCACCCGTCCGCGCTCCTCCCTCCTGTCTCAGGCGCACCGTCCGCGGCGACAGCGTCATCCGCCGCGGCTCGGTCAAGTGGATGCGGGGAATGTGCGCGCTCGTCGGCGGCCCGTCCTCCAGTTGCTCCAGCAGCGCCGGATACGGCAGCACCTCCGACACCGCTCGTCCCTGCGCGTGCTCCACCTCCACCCCGAACATCTGCGAGGCCGCCGGGTTGATGAACGCCACCCGCTGCTGCCCGTCCGTCAGAATGATCCCATCCGCCATGTTCGAGACGATCGCCGAGATCCGATCCCGCTCCTGCTTCAGCTCCTGGTAGGCCGCCAGCAGCTTCCGATTCGCAAGCTCGACCCTCCCCTCCAGCTTCTCGTACAGCGCAACGTTCTCCAGCGCCACCGCCGCCTCCGTCGCCAGCGCCTCCAGCATGTGCAGGTGCCGCTGCTCGAAGGGACGATCCGCCTGCCCCCGCACCGCCTCCATCACCCCCACAACCTTCCCCCGGTGCATCATCGGCGCGTAGAGAACCGAGCCCACAGGAAACCCCACCGATCTCGCAAGCTCCCCCGCGAGTTCCGACCCCGGCTGCACCTGATCCACCATGTGCATCATCCGGTGCTGAGCCACCCATCCCACCGTCCCCTCGCCCACCTCGTACGACACCGACGTCCGCTCCGTATAGATCGGCAGCAGCAGTGTCAGCCGCCCCGTCTCCTCGTCCGTCATGTAGGAGTTGACCTGCAGCGCCTCCGTCGCATCGTGAATCTGCGCCCGTATCTCCGGCAGAAGGTCCTGTCGCCGCCGCGCCGACCCGATCACCCGCGTCGCCAGCGCCAGCGCATCCACGCTCGCCCGGACCCTCAGCCCCTCTCGCTCCGACTCGCGGTGGCGAAGCGCAACCGCAACACTGTATCCCACCAGCGCCGCCACTCCCGGCCCCGCCGCGCCCAGCCAGACTCCTTTCCAGGACAGCGCCCAGGCGGCCAAGCCGAAGCCCACCACGGGAAGCGCGACCGCCACCCCCAGCGCTCGTCCCGGCGACCACAGCCCGGCCGCGAACGCCGCCGCCAGCGCCCACACCACCACGAACGCAAAGCGCCCCGGCCAACGGGCCGGACGGATGAACGCTCCCTCGAGCAGGGCGTTCAGCGCGTGCGCGTTGATATCCACCCCCAGCGCCCCCGACGTCAGCGGCGTGGCGTGGATATCCGCCATCCCCGTCGCCCCGAATCCCACGAGGGCGATCTTGTCCCGCAGCGCCGACACCGGCGCATCCCGCATCAGGATCGAGTGATACCCCACGTGATCGAACGCCGCCCTCCCCTCCCGCCGGTAGTTGACCCAGATCTCGCCGGTTTCGTCGATCGGCACGACCGTGTCCCCCAGCCGCACCGCTTCCCCCAGCGCCACCGACACCGGCTCGCCCTCCGGATTCACCACCGAGTTCGCCACCACCCCGACCAGCGACAGATAAGGTACACTCTCGTAGTCCATCACCAGCGGCAGCCGGCGCACACACCCGTCCAGCTCCGGGAACACATTCACGTGCCCAACCCCCGCAGACGCCCTCGCAAACTCGGGAATCGGCGGCCGCAGCCCCGCGAAGCGCTTCCCCCTCCACTCCGACTCGCCCGCGTACTCCCCCCTCACCCACGGCACCCCCTCCGTCGTCACCACCGGACCCTCATCCCCCAGTGTGGTGAAGAAGGCGGCCAGATACACATTGCCCGCTTCCTCTACCTCGCGAGCGAAGGCCGCGTCCTGTTGCCGATTCTCGGCCTCCGACAGCAGCAAGTCGAACACGATCGCCGACGGCTGGTACTTCTCCCGAAGCGCAGCCAGGAACTTCGCGTGCACCGAGCGAGGCCACGGCCACCGCCCGAGCAGCGAAATGCTCTCATCGTCTATCTCGATCACCGCCACCCGCGGCGCCGCCCCCGACGAACGCCGAAGCCGCATGGCGAGATCGTATCCGCGCGCGTCCAGCCCGCCGACCCACCCCACTCCCTCCACGACAAACACCGCCAGCGCGCACACCAGACCAACGACTGCCGGACCTCGCACCGACCGCATCACCTATCGTCTCCGGCGCAGACGCTCATCACACCGATGACTTCGCTGCCCCTCCTCCCTCTCCTGTGCCCCGCCGGATAAGCGCCGACGTCCAAAATCCCGGCCTCGACCGCAGCGTCCAGCAGGTCATACCTCCGGCCCGTATAATATGCATGAACGGATGCATGAATGGTTTCGACAGGAATCGGCATCAGGTGCGATGCCCTCCCGGCCTGCCGAGCCCCGTCAAGGAGTGGGAAGCACTGCCATGCAGAAACGCGTTCTCGTGGTCGACGATCATCCGCCCACCTTACGGCTCATCACCAACGCACTCAAGAAGCAGGGCCTCGAGGTAGCTACCGCCCGCAACGGCGCCGAGTGTCTTCTCTCAATCGAAAGCCGGCATCCCGATCTGCTCGTCCTCGATGTCATCATGCCCGTCATCGACGGCTTTCAGACGCTGCGTATCCTTCGCGAGAACGAGGCGACGAAAGCCCTCCCCGTCATCATCCTCAGCATCCGCTCGGAGGACGAAGACATCCTGAAGGGAATGTCCGGCGGGGCCGATATCTACATCACCAAGCCCTTCAATATGGCCGACCTCGTGACCGCCGTCATGCGCATACTCCAGGTCACCGACGGCCACTGAACCTCGTCCGCCCGCCGCCCTCTTGCCTCAGCTTGCCAGGCACGACTCGATCATCGCCCGCGCATCCTGCACCGAGAACGGCTTGCGCAGGATATCCGCCGCCCCCATCGACAGGCACGCCTGCGCGATCGACCCCGTCGCGTTCCCGCTCACGACCAGCACCTTCGTGTGCGCCTTGCACAGCTCTTGGCACACCAGCACCCCAGACGTGCTCGACCCCGGCAGCACGATGTCGAGCAGCACCAGATCGGGTGACGACCGCCGGGCGACCTCGAGCGCCGTTTCCCCGTCCGCCGCCTCGAAGATCCGGCAGGGAACAGACATCGCCTCGAGGGTCTTCCTCAGGAGTGTCCGGGCCGGCGCTTCGTCATCCACGATCAGCACCGTCGCCGCCGCCCTCTTCCCCACACCTTGGCCCTGCGGGTCTGACGCAGTCATAAAAGCCCTCCTGCTCCGAGCGCCGGCCCTCGCAGTCAGCTTGCGTCTACCGCGTCGCGGCCAGCGTCGAGGCCAGCGCTCCGCTTGAGTCAAACCGCACGATTGGCGGCCCCATTATACCACTGCCCGGCCCCTCCCGCACCGGCCGGCACGCGACTCGCTCCTCTCCTCCATCCTCACCCCCCTTCCCCTGTGCCCAACGCCTGATCCGTTTCCTTGAGCTGCGCCATGATCGGCAGCTTCTGCGGGCACTTCCCCTCGCACTCTCCGCACTCTTGGCAGTAGGCCGCCTGAGCCTTGTTCTTGGCCAGGTCTTCCTCTCGGTACTGCTCTTGCGCGTACTCCAGCACTCCATACAGCCGGTAGCTGTTCATCAGCTGGAAGTTGCCGGGAATGTCGACCCCGTGTGGGCATGGCATGCAATATCCGCAGCCCGTGCAGTACAAGTCCGCGAGCTTCTTCTTCTCCTCCAGGGCCGCGAAGATCTGAGCCCGCTCCTCCTCCGACAGCGGCTCGCCCCGGCTCGCGGTGGCGCAGTTCTCCTCCACCATCTGGATCGTCTCCATCCCCGACAGCGCGCAGCTCACATTCGGGTTCGACAGCACGAAGCGCAGCGCGATCTCCGCGCTGCTCACCGACCCCGCGGGGAGAAGATCCCGAATACCCGGCGTGGGAGCCCCGAGCCGCCCCCCGCCGACAGGACCCATGATCACGACCCCCATGCCGTGCTCGCGTGCGTGCGCGATGGCCGGCTCGTTCGCCCGGTCGAGCAAGTTGTACTGACACGTTACCGACGTGAACTCGCCCGTGTCGACGAGCTTGATGAGGTTCTCCGGCGTATCGTGGAACGAGAAACTGAGGTACGTGAACAGCCCTTCGTCCTGCGCCTTCCGCGCCGCCTCCAATGCTCCTCCCGGCCGGCTGATCTCGTTCTCGAACAGCTCCCAGTTGATCCCGTGGAAGTTATAGACATCGATGCGATCCACGTCCAGCTTCCTGACCTGATCGTCCAGTATCTTCCGCCACGCATCGCCCGGCACCGAGCTGTCCGGGTTCTTCGTCGATACGATCACCTTGTCGCGCCAGCCCTTGAGCGCCTTCCCGATGACGATCTCGCTCTCATCGTTGCAGTAGAAGTAGGCTGAGTCGATGTAGTTGACTCCCAGCTCGAACGCCCGGCGGATCATCTCGATCGCCTTGTCCACCTCGACATGGCCGTCCTTCTCCGGCAGCCGCATCGCTCCGAAGCCCAGCGCCGAGATCTTCAGACCCGTCTTTCCAAAATCGCGATACTGCATCTACTTGACTCTCCTCCCATCACATGCGCTGCGTCGGTTCGTCCCCCGCGTTGCGGCGCCGGCCCGCTCGCACCGAGCCGCCGCCGCAATTGGGTTCTACCCATCTTACACTTCTTCCTGTCTGGCCTTTTCGACGCTCCTCACGGCCAGGCGTTCCCCGAGCGCGTCATCCTCACCCTGAAGTACGAATGGCTCAAGCGCGTCCCCGTCATCCGCGGACTCGATCACCTGGACCGATTACTGCGCGACTTCGCGGTCTACTACAACGACTACCGCGGGCATACGACGCTGGGAGGCGCGGTCCCCGCAGTGATGTATCGGGGTGAGCCTTGGGATAAGCCCGAGAAGTCAGCCAAGACACTGCCCACCAACCTTGAGCGCCGCGTCTTCGCCGACACTGGCATCACCGCTTACCGACTCGCCGCCTGACTCCGCCGTCGGCGGAGACCGATTTCACCTCGCCCGCCAGCGCGTTTCACCGTGCCTGCGCGACCCCACTTCCCGTCCAGCAAATCCGTTTCCCCCGTTTCTGTCCCATCACCGCCGCCACCCCAACAGTATTACCACCATCCCTGGGGCGCAGAGCACTATCCAGGCTGCTAAACCGGTGTCCCAAAGCTACTTGACATACGCACCTTGTACTATAGCGCACGTCAGATAGTCGTCCTTCGGCCCAAGAAGAGACGTGGCCCAAGGGAGTTTCTACCGGCGTTCCATAGCGAGCGGGGGCACAGTCAGTTGCTCCTGCCTGGCGGACGCTACTGCTGCTGCAACTGAGTGAGTCTCTGACGCGCAGACTCCACTAGGTCCTGGTATCCGAGAGGGGCCATTTCGACGAACTTGCGATAGGCGTCCGCGGCTTCCTTAGGCCGCTTGGCTTTCTCGCAGATCAGCGCTTTGTCGTAGAGAAGCTTGGGCCACCCCGGCTCGAAGGCGAAGGCCTGGTCATAGTCTGCGATGGCCAGCAGGTAGTGTCGGTGGCGCTCCTCTTCGAGATTCGGATTACGCGGCGCCTGCGGCGCCAGCTTCCAACTTCTGCCGTCAGGAGCAGTGACGGTGCCTCGACCGGACTTGTGGGTGTAGCCTTCGGGGGCGAGCTCGAAGACCAGCGGGTCCGCGGCATCGCTGGCGAAGGTGAAACCGCGGATATTGACGGTTCCCTTGATCTTGTGAATGCTTCCGGTTCGCCAAATGTCAGGAACGAGGCTGTTGCCGAATGGCACCTGGTTGAAGCCCTCCTCCAGGCTGATGGAGAGGAGTTCCGGGCGGTTGGGGGAAGGCATCTCAATCGCGCAGCGCGCAGGCGCTCCGGGATGGCCCCTGATCTCGGCTACGATCAGCGGGGCCAGCGCATCCGCCTTGCACACATGGGAGACGGCGCGGTTGTGATAGGCCTGCGCGAGCCTGGGGTTGATGCCGACGGCGGCGTCGAAATCGGCGATAGCCCGGTCGTAGTCTCCCTTGCGGTGGTACATGAAACCTCGGCTGACGTGGACCGAGGCGTCTCTGGGGTTAAGGGAGATGGCATTTGTGTAACTATCTATCGCGTCCTCAATGGCACCTTTGGCCGCGCACGCGTTACCCCGGTCAACGTGGGCTTTGAACTGAGCCTGCGTGGTCTTGGCTTGTGTGCTCTTCGCCGTCGGCGCGGCCGGAGCAACCCAGAAGATGACACTGAGAGCGATCAAGACAACCGAACCCCGGAAGCATACTGCTTTGCCCATTGCCGCTTCCTTTCTTTGTAGTTGACCTGCCCCCCTGAACGTTACCACTCACAGTCTCAGACCTGCAGCATACATCGGTACTGGTTCCGGGCTCTGCTGCCGGGGCAGGACAGCCTCCGGCGCCGGTGGGCGGTAGCCCAGAGAGCTGTGTGGTCGCACCTGCTTGTAGTGCCTTCGCCAGCGCGCCATTAGCACCTTCGCCTCCAGCAGCGTCTCGAACACCTCCCGCACTAGCAGTTCGTCTCTGAGCTTGCCGTTGAACGACTCCAGATACCCGTTCTCCCAGGGGCTGCCCGGCTCGATGTAGAGCGTCCCCACGCCGACCTTCCCCAGCCATTCCCGCACCGCCTTCCCGCA
>Ga0307379_10006924_pt1 | contig 15489 bp, 13 predicted proteins | sample UN2MG_FD_202237 | JGI IMG/M metagenome (GOLD analysis project Ga0307379, IMG submission 202237) | Soil microbial communities from Risofladan, Vaasa, Finland - UN-2 | ecosystem: Environmental > Terrestrial > Soil > Coastal area > Acid sulfate soil | place: Finland: Risofladan, Vaasa | collected... | reverse complement strand
GTGGCCATGCATGGGGGCAATTTGCATGTCCACCCGGAACAGGGTGGACATGCCACCCACCGCGTAGATGCAAAATCCTGGAATACACCGGGGGCGCCGTGGCGTGGCCATGCGCCCCCGATGCAAAAAGAGCGGCCCCGGAGTTTTCGCTCCGAGGCCGCATCCCTGCCTTTCGCCCGCGGTTCCGTCTATCCCCACGTCGCGGGCGAGGCTTCCCCGCGCCGGCGCTCCCAACCCCCTCGAACGCGCGCCGGGCGGGGCTCCCTTTACCATCTACTTCCTTCTGCGACGAGCCAGCAAACCCACCGCTCCGAAACCCAGGAGCGCGATCGTGGCCGGCTCCGGCGTGATGACAAACGCCAGGTCCGTCAGATGGTCGTCCGTGCAGACCGCGATCTGGCTCCATTCGCCGCCGGCCGTGTCCTGGTACACCGCGTAGTCCTGGAAGTGATCCTGCGACGTCTTCCACCCGATCTGAAGGCCGTCGGCCAGATTCTGAACCTGGAGGTCCAGCCAGTAGATGGTGTCGACTTGCTGGATGAACGGGTCCGCGATGTTGGTGATGTTGACCTGCCAGTACCAGATGTGGTCCTCCGGCTCGCACAACACCTCTCCTTCAGGGTTCGGTATCGGCAAGTCCCAGCCTTGAGTGCCGGAGAAGGGCCCTTTGAACACCACCTCCGTGTCCACGAACACCCGATCCCATCGCAAATTGCCGGGGATGCTGAAGCCCCCCGTCCCATCCTCCGGCACGTCATCATGAATGCTCACGCTGACGGACGAGAAGTGCGGCAGCAGGATCGGGGCGGCACTGCTGTCCCCCTGCACCGAGTACCAGAAGTGGATGTCCTTCACGGCCCCCGTCTGGGTGCAGCGCCAGTCGTCCGCCAGAACAAAGTTGGTCATGTCAATGTCCCAGCCGTTCGGGTCCGGGTGCTGCGGGTAGTGCATCTTGAACGGCATGGTGTCGTCCCAGTCGGCCCGCGCGGCCGTCGCCATCACCAGCACCAACGTTGTCACAATCGTCAACAGTTTCATGGCTTTCATGGCACATCCTCCCTCGCTCTCCCGGCCGCGAGGGGGTCTCTCGCTGCGTCCCTCGGACCGGGTCCATCCCCGTTCTTCCGGCAACGTCTTAACGTCTTGTATGTCCAAGGCCCCGTTCCTGCGGCAAGGCCTGTCAATGAACCGCCGCAGCGGTTCCCCCTTTGCCCGCTCGTTGCGTCCGTCGCAGGGAGCGGCGGAAGCCCCCGCCCGGCGCTCCTATGCGCTCCCCGCGCGCCTACGCTGTGGCGGGACACACCCGCCGCGCGGGTTCTCAAACAAGAGGGGGGAAGCCAGCCGCGGATCCGTCTCCGCCGCCCGCTTCCCCCGTTGCAACTGGGACAAACGCCCGCGCGTCTATCCCCGCGCGTCTATCCCCGCGCGTCTATCCCCGCACGTCGAACCCGGCAACCGTGCACGTTTCCGCCCGCTCCCTTCAGCGTGCGCCAGCCTGGTTGCCAAGCACCCCCGAACACCTCCCGATACGCCGGAAGGGCCCCCGGCGCCCGGGGGCCCTTCCGTTGCGTAGCCCCCGCAACCTTCCAGCCTTACGTCTTGACCCGCTCACAGCGCAGCAACTTAACCGTCTATCCCCACGTCGCGGGCGAGGCCTCCCCGCGCCGGCACTCCCAACCCCCGCAACACGCGCCGGGCGGTCCTCCCTGTAAGATCTACTTCTACTTCCTTCTGCGACGAGCCAGCAAACCCACCGCTCCGAAACCCAGGAGCGCGATCGTCGCCGGCTCGGGCACACACAGCGTCGCCACGTTCCAGTCCTTGACGCCTATCTCGTCGCCCCAGAGTTTCTGGTACTCGTCGCTTGGAAAGACGAGGTATTCCACAGCAGGCTGCTCATCGAGTTCCCAGTAGAACAGGATCTGTCCGCTATCGGGGGAGTACTCGGTCGTCGTAGGGCAGATGTCTACTCCGTCTTGCACGAGTCTTAGCACGATGTCCGGATCAGCGGGCGCCCCCTCCATGTAATCGACCAGCAACCAGATCTCCTTGTACCAGGGGTCCGGCATCTCCTCATTCGGGATGGCGACGATCCACTCATCCTCCACGCCTTCTACGGCCCACCGGATCAGGCCATAATCGTCCTTGTGCGTGCCCGCATAGCGGCCCGTCGCGAACCAAACGTCGTTCTCCGTATCCAGGTCTCGGAAGTGGGCATAGTCCCAGTTGCCCAGCGCCTCGGCGGGCTTCTGAACGCCGGGACAGAGCGTCGTGTAGCCGTTGGCCTGCCAGTCGTCGGCAGGAATGTCCGGCGTCCCCGCCGCGTCGAAGGTCCAGTAGGAGAACGGGGGGCTGGCAGGAACCGGGGCCCAGACATTGGTCCAGACGGCATCCCCGACCAGCCCATCATCGCTGTCGTGGAAGACGGATTGCTGCTGCGGGTTGGCCGGCGGCGGCGGAATGTGGATGTTCGAATAGTTCCCGCCGACCAGCGTCATAACGTGGCCGACACTAGCTCCAGGAATCTCAAAGTCAACGGCCACGTACTGGCATCGCACGAGTTCATCCAGAAGGAAGTCGTACTGGGGATCCACCAGGTGCTCGGCGTGGTGCGTCACGTCGTTGTACTTCATATCCGGGTTGTAATAGTCCGTGTCCGGCGCACTCGAATTGTAGCCGTAGTTGAGCAGCCACCAGTTGGTGGCACGCTCAGCGTGGCCGGGACTAGCGGTCCCGAAATGGGCGGTCAGGTGGCCGTAGATGGCGTCAGCATTTTGCTGGGGCGTCTGAGTGTCCAGACCCCATCCCGCTCCCGCCAGAATGTTGGCGGCCGCCGCCTCCCAGCACGACATGTCCCCCCCGGCGCCCGCCTTATTCACGTCCGGAATCTCAACATTATCCCCTTCCGGCTGGGAGTACTTGTACACGTCATACGGCTTCCCGTCCTGCGCGAGCGACGGAGCCGCCAGCAACGATACAGCCAAGCCTGCTACGGCAAATACCTTTAATAATGCTTTCATGGCCTCTCCCCTTTACTTTGCGAGGAGTGCACCTATTTGCATCTTTGCATCCCTCGCGCCCCTCCATGGGGCTGTTCCCGTCCCGTTATGACGCTCTATATTGAAAGCCCGGGGTCCCTCTCCGCCCGGACTATGATGTTCGCCAACAGGCGATCATTTCGTTACCCTCTCGTCCGCGCCCAGGCGGCTCGCCGCCCTCCCTAGCCGCGGCGCGCCGGAAGGGGCCGCCACCGGCTTAGGGACCTCTTGGACCCTTCGCGGTCGCCTTAGTCCTCTCGACCGCGCGACTTCCGTCGCTCTCGCTGCGCCCCTCGGACCGGTCCATCCCCGTCCCTCCGGTAACGTCTTAACGTCTTATATGTCCAAGGCCCTGTTCCTGCGGCAAGGCCTGTCATCGAACCGCCGCAACGGTTCCCACTTGCGCCGGCGGCTTACTTCCGACGTCGGCGCGGCACATGACACGAGTTGTCTACGGATCTGCTCTCGCCACTTCAGCCGCCGTGGCTCTCGACACGGCGGCGTCGGATGTGAAAGATACGTCTCCGGCGCGGGGCGCCGGCCGTCAAAGGCTTGTGCGCTAGTCCAGCAACTCCCGCAGGAGCCGGTTCTCGCGCTTCGTCGCTTCCAGGTCGAAGACCAGGTACTTGATGGCCAGGCGGAGGTGATCCAGGCTGTCCTCCAGCGCCGCCATCTCGCGCCTCAAACCGGAAGGAGGCTGGTGTTCCTTCTGGCTGGGTCCGGCCGCGCCGGGTTTCGCAACCGCCGGAACACGCTGGGCTTCGAACAGAATCTCCCCAATCTTTTCACGAAGAGCCGCTTCATCCACGTTCGTTCTCCCCTCTTGGCATCCCCACCCGGTAGGGACCGGACGGAATGCAACGAGTGCCTGCCTATCCCGTTGCAAAGACCGTGCCGAACTTCGGCCGCCCGCGCAAAATAGTTGCCGACAAGCGCCGCGGCAGCGCCAGGCGGTGTCGCGCGTCGGCCTGTGCGGCGTGCACCGCCTGTGACGCGCGTGCCGTCTGTGCCGACCGACGCCCTGCCGGACAACACGCGCGCCCGTGCGTCCGGCGCGCGGCGACCCTAAGGGTTCCTGCCTGCCGGACTTACGACCCGACGCCGGCGCGCGCCCGCGAATCAACACGCCGCGCGGATTGCAACGCCGACGTTACGGCCCCTCCAACCGACACACTCCGTATAGGCGTCCCTACAAAACGCATAACTCGCACAACCGGCATAGACCGCCGGCGCTCGGAACACCGGGGACCCCGGGGTTTGGGCGGATGGCGAGGCGACGCAACAGAGACTTCAGGCGGACGCCTGGAGGATGTGAGCGGACAACGCCGCCATCGTCAGAAGGCCCAGCGCGTTGTGATGGAGGATCGACCGCCGGCTGGTCGCCGCCCTGGCACGGCTACGGCTCGCGGTCGAGTCCCGGCGCGCCGGGACTCGCCCTGCCAGGGTGCCGTGGCCGGCAGGCCCTGTAGTGTCATACTACAGGGCAGGCGACTCGCCGTGGCGAGACGTGGCGAGCGGCGATGCTTCCTACCGATGCTCCGCGTACCACCACGCGGGGTTGGTTTCATACAGGTCTTCCGGCCCCACGGTCCTCACACGGCCATCGCAAAAGAGGACGTTCGCCTTGCCGAAATGCCGAAGGGCCTGGTAATTCTGCCACGTGGCCGCCGGGTCGATGAACGTTCCGAACCCGCCGCTTTGCCGCGTCTTTTCCCACGTGGCGGGGTCCACGATGAAATACTGGTTCCACCGGTCGTTGTCGCCCACCTCGTTGTTGTAATCTGCGACGGGTTTCGGGTAGTCGAGGACCAAGAACCGAGCGCGGTCAACCCGGTTGACCTTCCCCGCGAGCGCCTGGTACGTCCCCTTGCTGAGCCCGTAGCCCGTCAGGCTGGAGGCGCCCCCGCCGGGAATAGGGACCTCCGCATGGAGCGCCCTGGCTTGCCAGTCCGCCACGATGACATTCCCGTTGACCAGGAACGCGTACCTGTATTCCTTCTCCGAGCCGCTGCCATTGTTTTTCGGTTTGGACGCCTTGTACGGCATGCCGTCGCGATAGTAAACGACGATGAAGATGTCGTCGGCGTGCTTGGCGGCGCCGCGGGGTTGCTCGCCGTCGTCCAGTTCCCACCGGATCGAGCCGTCCGCCTGAGGCACCTTCTGGACGAAGATGTTGCTCTCGTCCAGCGGGATGACGACGGGATAGTCGTTCGGGCCCAGACCGCCTATGCCTTCTCCGTCGTAGGTGGCGCCCGGAAGCGCAAGGATCCTGAACCCCAGAGTAGGCGCCTGCGGCGCGATCGTCACACCTCCCATCGTCAGCGAGCACGGGCAGATGAAGACGCTCTGCTGGTTCTCGACGTAGGGCATCAGCGTTCCCTGCCAGCCCAGGTCGCCGGCGAAGGTGAGCGAATCGTGTTCGGCCCGCCAGGCGCTTTGCGCCTCGAAGATGTGCTTCAGGTTCTGCTGGCACCTGGTCATCAGGGCCGATTGCCAGACGCCCGAGACGACCGGAAACAGCAGCGCCAGCAAGAGGGCGATGATGCCGATGACGACCAACAACTCGACGAGCGTGAAGCCGCGATTCCTCATGGCCCGCCCCCCGATTCCTTCCGGGCCTCGCCCATCACCGCCGCCGTCCGCAGCGCCCGGCTGCGCACCCGTGCGATCGCTTCCCGCCGCTCGGCTTCCGGCGCTGTCGGATCGTAAAGAAACCCCAGCCGCACCACACGCTCGACGGCCCGGACGGCCGCACATTGCACGGCGACGTTCGGGTCCGTCTCGGCCGCCTGGACCAGCAGTTCCACGTCCTGGAGGCGCCCGAGTTTGCCCAGGCTTGCCGCGGCCGCGGCACGAACCCGGGCATCCGGAGCCGACCGCAGCACCCCCCCCAGCGATTCGGCGGCGCGGGCGTCCCGCCGGTAGCCGAGTTGAAAGGCCGCCTCGGTGCGCACCTGGGGGCGCGCGTCGCTTTCCGCCACCCCCACCAGGGCGCCGAGGGCGCGCTGCGTCTCGATGCGCCCCAGGCCGCGCACCGCCTCACCGGCGGTCGCCTCGTCCGCCTGCGCTGCGGTCCGTGCCATCTCGTCCACCGCGGCGTCGGTCCCTTGCTGCGCGAGCGAACGGATCGCCTCGATGCGTGCGGCCGGGTCGTCCGAATTGAGTTGGGCGGCAGGGTCCGAGCACCCTGCGGCCACAGCGGCCAGGAAGCAGGCGCCCAGGACGGTCCATCGCTGTGCCTCTCGCCGCATCAGGAAATTTCTCAGCGTTCCCCCGCGGCCTTTTTGGCCGCGTAGTAGTCGCGGGCGTTCTGAACTCCGCCAGTCCCGCTAGTTCCCCTGGCACTTCCACAACGGGTTTGTCTCGTCCAGGCAGCGCCCCGACAGCACCTCATTAGGCGTGGCGGTGCCGTAGGCGTCCACGCCGACCGTCTCGACGCTGCCGTCGCAAAAGAGGACGTTCGCCTTGCCGAAATGCCGCAGGCTCTGGTAAGTGCTCCAAGTATATCCCCATGTGGAGGCCGCCGCGCCGTACGCCTCTTCCCACTCTGCGGGGTCCTTGATGAAGAACTGGGGCCAAGCGTCGGTGTTGAAACTATAGTCGGCCACTTCCTTCGGGTAATCCAGGATGAAGATCAGCCTCGGATCAATCCGCATGGACTTAGAGGTAGGGGTCTCATAGACTCCACGGCTCATGCCGTAGTCTAAGGTCTGCGCCTCCATCGCTGGGACGTCCAGTATTGTGTAGGGCTTCGGATTCAAGTTTTTGGCGCTGGCAGCGAACAATTCACCGTCACGGTAGATTTGGAAATCTTGGGATGTCACGACTTTAATGAGTACCACTCGGAACCCCCCGGTGCTCGGAGGCCAGATCTGGAAGACGATGTCGTTGTAATCATAGTCCCCCCCGTCTTCGTAGCCGAAGACAAAGGATCCATCGGGCTGGAGAAAGGAGTCACCATACCCCCCCTCTCCCCCCCCACCTTCCTTTTCAGGTACTCCGAACTTATTGCCGAACCCCTCGTAATAAGCCAGATCCGGCACCAGGTCGTACATCGTCGACCCGTATGCAAAAGCAGCGTTCATGTTCGTCGGAATCGTCGTCGTGCCTTTGCCGCCCTCTTCCCGCGCGGGACACACAAAGGTATCCCAATCCCCCTCGAGGTAGGGGAGCAGCACCGACACCCAGCCCGGGCCCGTTGCAAACAGTTGCGTCCCCTGGTCGGCGCGCCACGTGTTCTGCGCCTGCCAGATGTGGTTCAGGTTCGCTTTGCATTTCAACAGGTGCGCCGTCTGCCAGACCGCGCGTAGGCCAGGAAGCAAGAGGGCCAGGAGAAGCCCGAGGATGACGATGACCACCAGGAGTTCCACGAGTGTGAAACCTTGCGAAGACCGGCGGCTCACGGGTTGGTCATCCTTTCATGCGCCTTCGCCCCTTTCATCCAATCCAACATGCGGAAGGCCTCGGCCTGAATCTCCTCCAATCGCTTCCGCCGCTCTTGCGGGGGAGCCGTCTCGTCGAACAGAAACCGCACCCCGGTGAAGCGATTGATGGCGCCGACCGCCCGGCCCTGCACCCGCACGTCCTCATCGGCCAGCATCACCTCCACCATCAGGGGAATATCCCCCGGGTTTCCGGCTCGCCCCAGCGCCGTTGCCGCCGCCGCACGCACCTGGGGGTCCGCGTCCGTCCGCACCAACTGACGCAGAATCTCAGGCGAGGACTCGTCGCGTCGGTATCCGAGCGCGACCACCGCCTCTTGCCGCAGTTCACGTCTTGGCTCACGCGTGGCGATTTTCTTCAGTGCCGCCTGCGCTCGCGGCGCACTCATTTGGCCAAGCGACCGCACCGCCGTTTGCGCCGTCATCAGGTCGCGGGTGTTGACCGCCTCGCAAATCTCGTCCGCCGCGGCGTCGGTCCCTTGCTGCGCGAGCGAACGGATCGCCTCGATGCGTACGGCCGGGTCGTCCGAATTGAGTTGGGCGGCCGGGTCCGAGCACCCTGCGGCCACAGCGGCCAGGAAGCAGGCGCCCAGGACGGTCCATCGCTGTGCCTCTCGCCGCATCAGGAAATTTCTCAGCGTTTCCCCGCGGCCTTTTTGGCCGCGTAGTAGTCGCGGGCGCCCTGTCCTGCCTCGGCCCAGACCTTCCGGACGTACTCCACCGCTTCGCGGCGCCGATCGGAACCCGGCGGGTCGTCCAGGTAAACCTCGTAGCGGCGTCCGAGGATGTGCTCGATCGAAGCCGACGCCCGGACCCGCACCATGCGGTCCGGGTCGTCGAGGGCCGCAATCAGCGTCTCCATTTCGTTGACGGCCTGGACCTGGCCGAGGACCGAGACGGCGGCCGCCCGCACGACGACCGACGGATCCGTTCGCGCCGCAGCCGCAACAATCTCCGGACGACGGTCGTCGGCCGCTTGGCCCCAGGCGACCACGGCCGCCTCCCGAACTTCCGGCCGGGCGTCCGCGATGCACCGCTCCAGATGAGGGACCGCGGCCGGGCCGAGGGATCCCATCGCCCGGACCGCGCGCGTCGCCACCTCGGGCCGGGGGTCGTCGGCCTCGCCGGCCAAGGCTTCCAGGTTCCCCTCGCGCCGGTACTGCTCGACGCGGGCCACGTCCGGATCGCGCGGCGCCGGTCCGACGCCGAGCGGCTCCCTCCATGGCGCGAGCCAGACGACGAGCGTGGTCAGCACACCGGCAATAACCAGCAGCACCACCAGCCTGACACCACGATATGCCATTTTGCGTCCTCCGTCCTTTGCTTGGCGACTCGACGGGGCGAGCGGCGGCAGCGCGGCCCCGTCGGCCAGGGGTTCAAGGCATCCACCATTTCATTGCGGCGGTCGGTGCAATCGGGTCGATGTCGGCCGGCCGCTCGGGCCGGACCGACCCGTCCGAAAACAGGATGTTCGCCATCCCGAAGTGGCGGGCGAAAATCGGCTCGCCGCCCTGGGCCGGGTCAAAGACCTCGTCGGTCCAGTAGTCGTTGGGCGAGGCGACAATGCGCGAATAGTCCATGATGAGGATCTTTCCGCCGGCGCCGCCAACGCCGCGCCGGACGAGTTCCCCGTCCGTAAACTTGTCGATGGCGTACTCGTTCATGCCGTAACTCGTCGGCTCCGCCGTCACCCCCCCCACGTCCAAGGTGACCGTCCTGGCCAGGGAAAAGTTGAAGTTGGCGTTGTAAGAAGACGCGAGGAAGAGCACCTCGCCCGTTTCCTTGTCCATGAGGTGGTCAGTATAGGCGGTGCCGCCGCTGATGCATTCCAGAGTAACCGTCCCGTCGCCGTTGTCCGTCACCCGGGTCATGACGTCCTTAAAGTCCGCGTCCGCGGGCGAGCCGGGATGGTCTTCCATGCAGAGCCAGTAGATGTGCGGCTGGCCGTCAGGGACATACGTGCCGTACTCCGGGTAGTTCGTAAGGATGTATTGGCCGGTCGGCCATATAAACAGGCCCAGGCTGCGGGCCGTGTTCCACTGGGTGTCTGAGAGTTTCAGCATCTGCGGTCCCGGTGCCAGTTGCGTGTAGTACGTGGCATAGGGCGCCCAGGACATTTTGGAGCGGAACTCGACGAATTCGGCGATGGGCCGGCGGAGCATAGAGGAGCCCTCCCCCTCCGAGGTCTCCGTGCAGAAGAGTTGGCTGATGTCGTTCTCCATGTAAGGTAGCAGCGCCGTCGTCCACCCCGCCACCGCGTAGGCTCGTGCGGCGCCCATCGCCTCGTCCGCCGCCCGAAGCCGGAACGCCTGGTAGATGTGAGAGAGGTTCGTCTGGCACCGCGTCATATTGTACCGCTTCCAAACGCCCCGCAGCGAGGGGACGAGCAGCGCCATCAACAGGCCGAGGATCACGATGACAATGAGCAACTCGATCAGGGTGAAGGCCCCCTTGCCGGATGGGGTCTTCGACTTGCGTCTCGAACGGGCTATCACGGTCTTCCTTTCACGGCCTCTCCGACGGGCTCCGGCAGCGCCGTCCCGTCGGCCAGGGGTTCAAGGCATCCACCATTTCATTGCGGCGGTCGGTGCCATCGGGTCGATGTCGGCCGGCCGCTCGGGCCGGACCGACCCGTCCGAAAACAGGACGTTCGCCAGCCCGAAGTGGCGGGCGAAAATCGGCTCGCCGCTCTGAGCCGGGTCAAAGACCTCGGTTGTCCAGTCGTCTGGTGGTTCGGGCGAGGCGACAATGCGCGAATAGTCCATGACGAGAATCTTTCCGCCGGCGCCGCCGACGCCGCCGCGGATGAATTTCCCGGCTGTAACCTTGTCGATGGCGTACTCGTTCATGCCGTAACTCGTCTCCGCCGCCTCATACCCCCCGCCGGATTGGAGCGTGACGATGGTCGGCGTCGTCCCCCCATGCCGACTATCGGGGATCACGGCGAGTTGCTCGCCGGTGTTCTTGTCCATTAGGTAGTCCTGGAAGCCTCTCTCGATTAGACAGGTCATCTCGATCGTAATCGTGTCGTCCCTGTTGTACGTGACCTTGGCCAGCGCATCACTGAAGTTATAGTCGCAAGAGTCAAAGATTCCGAAGGGGTGGTCCTCCAGGCAGTACCAGGCCACGTCCGGGTTGCCGTCGGGCTGGAAGTTGCAGTCCACCTTATCGCGAAGGTTCCACTCCCCTTTAAGGTAGGCGTCGTTCTCGGCCCGAATGGCCTGGTACTGGGTGTCGGACAACTTCAGCATGAACGGCCCTTCTACGAGTTGGGTAAAAAAATCGGGCGCAAGGTCGCGCGGGTGGGTTTTGAATTCGACCAGTTCATTGATGGGCTGGCGGAGCGTAGAGGAGCCCTCCCCCACCGAGGTCTCCGTGCAGAAGAGTTGGCTGGTGTCGTTCTCCAGGTAAGGCAGCAGCACCGACGACCACGCCCCCACGGGGTAGGCTGGTTCGGCGCCCATCGCCTCGTCCGCCGCCCGAAGCCGAAACGCCTGGTAGATGTGAGAGAGGTTCAACTGGCACCGCGTCATATTGTACCGCTTCCACACGCCCCGCAGCGAGGGGACGAGCAGCGCCATCAACAGGCCGAGGATGACGATGACCACCAGCAACTCGATCAGGGTGAAGGCCCCCTTGCCGGATGGGGTCTTCGACTTGCGTCTCGAACGGGCTATCACGGTCTTCCTTTCACGGCCTCTCCGACGGGCTCCGGCAGCGCCGCCCCGTCGGCCAGGGGTTCAAGGCATCCACCATTTCATTGCGGCAGTCGGTGCCATCGGGTCGATGTCGGCCGGCCGCTCGGGCCAACGCATGCCAATCACTCGGTGTAGCGCCACAACGGGCAGTCGGCTCTCAGATGCCGGTTCTCCCGCAGGGTAAGTTCGTCCAGGGGGGCGATTCCGAGCGTCTCGACGTGGCCATCGCAAAACAGCACGTTGGCCTTCTCGAAGTGCCTGAGGGCCGTCACCTGCTGCCACGTCCACGTTTCGCAACCCGGCGGCGGTTGCCACTGGTAGGCCCCAATGACAGGATTATACGCCGGATCAACGACGAAGAAGCGTCTCCACTCGTCGCCGCCGACCAGTTCCATGTAGTCGGCCACGCTCACGGGATAGTCCAGAATGAAGAACATTTTCCCGTCCGGCTTGGGAACCGTCGCGGTGCTCGTCTCGTAGGATCCGCGGCTCATCCCGTAGTCGGATGTCCTTATGCCGTAGGACACCAGGGGCATCGTGGTGCGTATCATGCTCGAGTCACCGGAGTCGTAATTATCATAAATAATCTCATCTTTGATCTTGAACTTGAAACCGTACCCGTGGCCGCCGACGGACGGCGAGAAATAGATGCTGACCGGCCGGCCCGCAATGAACCGGATCTCCACCACGATGTCCCGTTTGTCCGTCTCGTAGTCGCCGCCCGTCTGCTGGTCCTCAATCTGGTATTCCTTCCACCCCTCGCTCGCCGGGTTGACCGTGGGCGGGACGATGTTGATAAACGCCGCGTCCAGAGGAATATCGTACAGGTAGTTCGTGCGATCGTAACCGGTGTAGATCTCGAATGCGATGTCCCCCAGGGTCAGCGTGGTCTCAGACCCGCTCCACGGGTTATCCGACTCGGGACACCGGAGCACCTCCGCGCGGCCTTCCAGGTACGGCAAGACGGTGTCAACCCAGTCCGGTCCGGTGGCGAAGTGCGCGACTCCCCGATCCGCGCGCCAGGTGCACTGGGCGTCATAGATGTGGTGCAGGTTCAACTGGCAGCGGGTCAGGTTGCAGGCGCGCAGAACGCTCCTGGCGACCGGCACCAACAGCGCCATCAACAGGCCGAGGATGACGATGACAACGAGCAACTCGATCAGGGTGAAGGCGGAGGATCGGGTCGGTTTCATCGGCTCACCTCTTCCCGGGATGGCGCTTCATGTACTTCTCTGCGATGGCCGGCGCCAGCGCCTCGACGCGGGCCAGCGCTTTGGCGCGCTCCTCCGGCGGGGCCTTGGCGTCGTAACGGAACCGGACGTCGATGAGGTCTTCGATGGCACGGACCGCGCGCGCCTGGACCACCAGGTCCTTGGTCTTCGCCGCCACCTCCACCAACAGCCGCACGTCCTCCAGCCCCCCCACGACGCCAAGCGCCGCCGCCGCCGCGCCCCGCACCGAGGCGTCCGGATCGCTCCGGGCCGCACGCCTCAAGACCGTCAACTCCTCCGGGCGGACCTGCTCCCTGGGCAACTGGCCGAGGACCGACACGGCCTCGCGCCGGACGGGGGGACGCGCATCCCGGGCAACGACACCCGCAAGGGCTTCTCGCGATTCCGGATGCCGACTGCGGGCCAAGGCCCACACGGCTTTGCGGGCCATATCCGGGTCCACGTCGGCTGCGACCGCGGCGATCTGGCGGACGGCCTCGGGGGTGTCCTCTTCCGCAAGTTCCTGGATGCGCCGGACTTGCATCCCCTTCTCGTTGGTCGCCGGGGGGCCCTTGTCGCATCCTGCAGCAAGGGGCAAGGCCAGGAGGGCCATCCCAACCAGGCAGACGCGCAGGCCTCCTACCCTGTCGCGGACGATGACCACCAGCAACTCGACCAGCGAGAAGGCCCTGCGTCTCGAACGGGCCATGACGGTCCTCCTTTCACCGTCTCTCCGACGGGGACCGGCAGCGCCGCCCCGTCGGCCAGAGGTTCAAGGCATCCACCATTTCATCGCGGCGGTCGGTGCAATCGGGTCGATGTCTTCCGGCCGCTCGGGATGGACCGACCCGTCCGAAAACAGGATGTTCGCCATCCCGAAGTGGCGGGCGAAAATCGGCACACCGCTCTGGGCCGGGTCAAAGAACAAGTCGGCCCAGAGGTCGGTGGTCTTCGCTTCCAGGTGCAAATAGTCCATAACGAGAATCTTTCCGCCGGCGCCGCCGACGCCGCGGCGGACGAGTTTCCCGGCCGTAATCTTGTCGATGGCGTACTCGTTCATGCCGTAACTCGTCGCCCACGCCCCCGCCCCCCCCACGTTCAATTGGACCGTCCTGGCCGGGGAAAACTGCATTTGGTTGCTTGGAATGTTGAATATGACCTCGGAGGGGTCCACCATCTTGTCCATGAGGTCGTTCGTGTGGCCGGTGGTGCCGGAGATGCACTCCAGGGTAGCCCACCCGTCGCGGGTGTCCGTCACCCGGGTCATGACGTCCTTAAAGTCCTGGTCGCCGCCAACGTCCTCCATGCAGAGCCAATAGACGTAGGGGTTGCTGTCCGGCTCGTAGGTTCTCAGCCACGGAAACCTCGTGTCGATGTTGTCCTCCGCTTCGTCCAGCAGGCCCATGCTGCGGGCCGTGTCATACTGCGTAACGGAGAGTTTCAGCATTAACGGCCCGGAATCGAGTTGCGTGTAGTACGTGTTGCCGCCGGCCTGCACCCGGAACTCGACGAATTCAGTGATGGGCCGGCTGGGAGTGACGTCCCCTTCCGAGGTCTCCGTGCAGTAGAGTTGGCTGGTGTCGTTCTCCAGGTAAGGCAGCAGCATCGCCGTCCACCCCGCCACTGTGTAGGCTCGTGCTTCGCCCATCGCCTCGTCCGCCGCCCGAAGCCGGAACGCCTGGTAGATGTGAGAGAGGTTCGTCTGGCACCGCGTCATATTGTACCGCTTCCACACGCCCCGCAGCGAGGGGACGAGCAGCGCCATCAACAGGCCGAGGATCATGATGACCACCAGCAACTCGATCAGGGTGAAGGCTTTGCGTCTCGAACGGGCCATCACGGCCTCCTTTCACCGTCTCTCCGACGGGAACTCGCCCTGGCGAGCGCCCCGCTCCCGGCGCGCCGGGACCCGGTGTGTCTCCACCCGTGCACACCGCCACCTCTATTCTCATCATAGAAACCGGAAACGCAGCCGTCCAGCGTCCGGTCTCCTCCAGGCCGACTGTGCCCCCAAAACCCGCGTTTCGGGCCGAATGTGGGCCATTAGGGCCCTAAAAAGCCCCTCCAGGCCTCCGAAGGCCCCTTCCGCTCCGCAAGGCGGACTCTTGGAGAATGGGAAACCGCCCGCAATGGCGTTCCCGGGATTAGTAGGCCCGGGCGAAGGGCACCCGCTTGGCGGGCCCTTTCCCGCAGACCATGCAAGCCGAACCTTCCTGGGCGTCATCCGGCAGGAGACGGATGGTTGCCTTCGTCTCCTCGGTCACGCGGGCCTCGCACTCCGGCCGACCGCACCACGGAGCGAAGAGGAATCCGCCGACCTCTGCCACCCGGCGCTTGAAGTCGTCGTAGGTCTCCACGGTCCGGCAATTCTCTTCGAGCCGTTTCTTCGCCCGCTCGTATAGGGCCGACTGCATCTCGTCGAGAATCTCCGGGACGCGCAGCGCGAGTTCCCCCTGCGGGAACGGCGTCTTCTCGCCCGTGTCTCGCCGCACGAGAACCACCCGGCCGGCCGCCAAGTCCTTCGGCCCGAGTTCGACGCGGATGGGCACACCCTTGAGTTCCCACTCGTTGAACTTCCAGCCCGGCGAGACGTTGTCGCGGTCGTCCACGTGGACGCGGACGGCGTCGCCGAAGGGCTTGTCCTGAGCGCAGCCGAAGGGCTCCGCGAGGCGCGCCGCCGCCGTCCGGATGGCCGCGTTGTCCGCGTCGGCCTTCAGGATGGGGACGATGACCACCTGGATGGGCGCGAGGCGGGGCGGGAGCACCAGGCCGGCGTCGTCGGAGTGGCTCATGACGAGCGCCCCCACGAGGCGCGTCGAAACGCCCCACGAACTCGCATAGACGTATTCGAGCGCCCCCTCCTTGTTCTGGAACCGGACGTCGAACGCCTTGGCGAAGTTCTGGCCGAGGTAATGGCTCGTACCGGCCTGGAGCGCCCGGCCGTCCTGCATCAGCGCCTCGATCGTATAGGTCGTCACGGCGCCGGCGAACTTCTGGGAGTCGCTCTTTCGGCCGGCGAGCACGGGCATCGCCATCCACTGCTCGGTGAACGTGCGGTACACGCCGAGCATCCGCTCGGCCTCTTCGACGGCCTCCTGGG
>Ga0307379_10006921_pt1 | contig 15491 bp, 15 predicted proteins | sample UN2MG_FD_202237 | JGI IMG/M metagenome (GOLD analysis project Ga0307379, IMG submission 202237) | Soil microbial communities from Risofladan, Vaasa, Finland - UN-2 | ecosystem: Environmental > Terrestrial > Soil > Coastal area > Acid sulfate soil | place: Finland: Risofladan, Vaasa | collected... | reverse complement strand
CTTTATCTTTGAAATTACCTCGTCAATAATACCAAGAAACTGTTTAACTTCATTTTCTGAATAGGCCTTATCAATCACCCATTTTAGAGTTGATCCAGCTTTTATAAAGTAACCAAGATTTTTAAGGCGTTCTCTAAGAAATTCAACAATGTCCTCTGGATCATTAACTTTTTTTGTGATTAGCTCAATTCCAGCATAGATACTCTGTTTAAAAACTGAATCGGGAGGATATCCAAAAAATAGACTGACAAAACTAGTATCCAATTCAACATTTAGTGAGAACCCTTTTGATCCCCACCTGAACATTAAGGCTTTTTGTTTTGCAAATTCAAATATCTGCTGAAAAACTTCCAATCCGTTTTTGTCCAAAGAACTTAAGAATTGTTTCTCATCAACTTTGGGAAGTGAAGCGGATTGAAATTTTTGGCGTATAAATTCTTCTTCACCAACAACAAAGTCACTTGAGATTATCTTTTCTCCAGATTTTGTTTCAAAATACTTAAACTCCGCACAATAAATATCAATGCCCTTTTTCCTTAAAAATAGCGCTGTTTGGCGAATTTCTTTTGAAATTTCTTGAGCTACTACGATAAGTCTTGTTGACTTATTAAATGAAACTTTTTCATCTGTTTCGTTTTGAAAATATTGTTTGTGATAATCTTCTAAACTACTTTCTTCTCCAGAATAGTCTTGATAGATCTCATTTAACTGTGAATAGTCCAAGTTCTCAATAAAGGATGCATATTCTAATAGCTGAGCAACTGTTTCCCGCGGTGTCTTCCCTCTCTTCAATTCTACTACTACGGTATTACCAGATTTATCAATGCCTAACAAATCTATAAAAGTATTTAGATTGGTAGTAACCTGACGACCAATTATAAGAACTTTGCTTCCTTCAAAAAAGTATTCTGGATTATTCTCAAGTAAAACTTCTAAATCTTCTTCACGCTTGGAATCTTTGAAATCGTGTTCTTTATATGGAATCAGTTTTCTGTTTTTATCAATGGTAAACAGTTTCATTTTCTTTCATCTCCTAAATGGGCAATGTCACATAACTTAAAATAACCGAACTACTTCGTTTATGCTCCTAAATTGGCATGTTTTGCGAACTACTACGTTTATGCATGACTCTAGATGAAGCCTCAAGTTGTAACTTTTTGTTGTTGTCATCTCTTTCCAAAATCCAAAGGGCTCTTAATCCGTCCTATATCCCAGTGTCTAACGTTAGTATAAATCTCTGTATATCCTTCTGTCCCTTTGCTACTTTTATATAAACCACATTGCTTTTTATATCAATTTTCTATATTTTTACAATTTTATCATCCTGCCCATCATTAAATCAACAGAATATGCTGGTAGGTAAAGAAGAGAGGAAAAGTTAAATAAATCCCTTAAAAGATCTCATGCCGTTTTCAACGTCAATGTTGACCAGGGTGATGTAGATGGTGGTTGTGCTTATTATATCAGAGTGTCCCAGGATCCGCCTTAGTGTCTCTATGTCTTTTGTCTGCTTATAATATTGAGTGGCGTAGGTATGTCTGTTATGGAGAGCTCTCCATAAAAGGCATACATTTGCTACACAGCTCTTGAAAAAAAATGCCAACCTTATAAGTATTCAACAGCTAATGGGCCACAAAAGGATAGAATCCACTTATATTTACATGCATATAACTGGGAAAGAACTAATTAATTCTATTAATACTCTGTAAGACTAAAGTTTTTTATTTAAAATTTTTTCTTGCCAGTTACTAATCACAGAATCTTGAATATCATCTGCATTGAAAACAGAAAATACTTTTTTTATTATTTTACCTGCTATTTCCTTAAAATTTATTTTTAAGCCAACTCCTTCGACTTCTTCTTCAATCGTAATATCAGGTACTCTGGAAAAATAATAATTCTCTCTTATATCTAAAACTGGATTTAGAGTGGCAATCTGTCTATCCTTTATCTTGTAAATTGAAATTTTTATTTGCAGGTTATTTATAGGTAACTCAGAATAATACCTTTTAAAAAATAAAAAGAATTCAGTTATATATCTAATAGTTCGTATAAAGTCAAGTACAGGTTGCCCATTTAAATTAAAACCCTTTGTGTCCTCAACAAAGGCTCTTTGCCATAAAAAAAACCCACTTTTATAAGCTCTGTAGCCTTCTATAAATTCATTCCAAATTGTATAAGACTGTCTTCCATTTAAAAAATTTGAAGCATTACTTTTTAGATCCGTGTGTGGAAAGTTCCATCCTAAAAGATTCACTTCTGATTTTTCTATTAGTTCTTTAACTTTTATTGTTTCTGAAATTCTATTTATATCATACTCAGAGGGAAAAGATACTACCTCCCAATACCCATATTTATTTATATCATTCCCGATACTTTCCTTTAAAAAATCTAATGATTCTTTCGCCTCTTTTTCATAATTTTTTTTTACTTCTTCAGTCAATGACTTAAAAGTCCTGCCCTTTATTAAACTTTCAATATCTGAAATCAACTTATCACCATTTTTTATAGTAGCTCTTCTTAATAAATCTCGCATTTCTTGTGCAGATGAAACAACTTCGCTGGTAGCTTTATCTGTCCTAATATAAATTGCTCCCTCTCTTAGTATTTGTTTGTTAGACGTGTGAAAATCTTTCTTACATATAATTGGAACCTCTTGGAATTCCGGAACTTCAATTTTAGCAAAATATTTACCGTCATACTGATCCTTAAATACTTGGCATGTAAACGTTGGTTCACTATATTCATGCAAAAGGTCATTTATTTTTGTCTGATCTAATAATCTAAAAGTTTCCTCAGGTAATCCTATAAAACTATAATCATCATCTTTGATACCAAAAAAAATTGTTCCACCATCTTGAGTATTGGCCATAGCTAAAATATCTTTTATAAGTTTAATTTTTTCTTCGCCACTTACACTATCCCAATTTAAATTTTCTTTAAAATCAATATTTTTGGTTTCTGTTTTTAAATTTATTATTTCAGAAATATTATCTTTTAAATATGTATATTCCAGCATAATTATAAATATAAAACATTACCTTTTATAGAATCACATAATGCAAAGTCAATATTATTGTATAAACCCCTAAATTCAATCATATGAAAACACCATTCAAAACTATCGCATTTACCGTAGTGATTGATAATATCAAACTGGTCATTTAATTTTCTTAAATATTTCATAAAAGTTGTGTACGTATTTTTTAAATTAAAAAAATTCTTCAGGTCTTCAACTTCCCTAAAATAAATCTGATTAAAAATTTTTTCGTCTCTTGAATTTTTCCATGCTATTGTAGGAGAAAAGCCTGGGATTAAAATAACAATATGCTTATGCTTCTGAGTATTAAAGTTATATAGGTGTCCTTTTTTATTTCTTGAATCGCCAAATCCAATAGTCTTTCTTACATTAAATAAATTATCATCTACCTCTAAAGGAAAGCACTGCTCAAAACCTTGAGCAATTGCAAGGGTGGAAAATTCATATGTTTGTTTTCCTTTTACCTCAATTAACCAACAGTCACTCTCATTTTCTGCAATTAAATCTATAAAACCAGATTCTTCCTGAACATCATAACCCCTTTTATTCAGAAAAATTTTAAGTGCTGTTCTAATACAATCTTCTTGGTCAATGCCTATGTAATCCCTTGAAAACAAATATAGACAATGTGGTCTATTTCTACCTCTGTGTCCTTTTAGATTTTCAAACAATTTAAAGATTAACTCATTGCTTAAAGTATCTAATATATCATTCTTATCTAAAACATAATTATACCTATCATAAATTTCTTTGATTAAACTACTGACCTCAATAGGATAATATAAGTCATTCAGTTCAGTTACTGAAAGCCATTTCTTTATAATTTCAAAATTATCCATTTTTATATAAAATAAGAAAATAAAATACAAGTACATTATACTTAAAATGATATAATTAAAAAATTATTATTAATGAATTTATCTTTAAGAATGGAAGCAGTTGATAAAAAATTTGAAAGCGCCATGTGGGATATATACCATACAGCTAAAATAAAATGTAATTATAATGCAACTATTTTTATGAATATGCTAACAAAATATGGTGGTGTTGAAACTGCAAAAAGATTATTATCAGCGGAAAAAGTTCAATATGGTTTTACAGAACTTTGGCTTTGTAACTGCCTTGATTTAACAGTCGAGGCACACGTACTAAAACCAGAATTTAAATATCGTTTTACAGAAGAGGAGCAGAAAAAAGCAAAAAAGAGGCTTCTTGACCATGATCCTACGTTTTTTAAAAAAATAATTAATCAATAGAAATTAAAATTTTAAATCCTTATATTTTCTATTGCACTTATTTCCTCCTCATCTGACACATCACAGTAAATTTCAGTAGTTCTTATATCCTTATGGCCTACAAGTTTCTGAATAACCACTATATCCTTGATATTTTTCCTTAAAGTATTAATAAAATACCTTCTGAAGCCATGAATTGTAAAATCTGTGGGTATATTTGCACTTTTCCTTATCGCATGGAATATTTCTGTTAGCACCTGTCTGCATAACCTTTTATCATGTTTTCCCCTGAATAGTGGTCCAGTCTTATATTTAAAATAATCAAGATAAGTTTTAAGCAAATTTATAATACAAGAGTCCATCTTTATTATTCTTATTTCTTTATTCTTAGTTTTCATAACTGTTATTCTATTGTTATTAAAATCAACATCCCCTACATCTAAATTAAGTAGTTCGTTTCTTCTCATACCAGTTTTAACATAAAGCTTAAAGATTGTTTCATACTTTAGGACATCATCAGTAGATTCAAGCACATATTTTATTTTATCAATGAAATCTCTGATTTGAGTATCAGAAGCAAAAAACTGCGCATTTCTAACTCTTTTTGGGATTCTTATTTCTAAAGATATATCATTTTCAATATATTGCTTTTCAAAAAGATAAGCTAAAAATCTTTTTAACAATATCAAATTCCTGTTAAGGGTGTTCTCATTCCAGTGCTTTGATTTTATATATTTATTAATACTATCTATATCCGGATTATTTTTTAGGTTATTTATAAAATCAGCCAAGAACCTTTTATAGTTATATAAAGTCGACTCAGCGCTGTTTTGCTGATGCGAGCTAAAGAAGTTACCAATCAATTCAGTAACATTAACTTTTTTTAAATCCTTGAAATCACAAACACCAGATAATTTTAACTCATAGGTATAAAGCTCGCTGAGTTTAATATCAGTTAGGGTTGGGAGAACTTCCTCTATTAAATTAATCAATTTGTTTTTTCTATTGTCCATCTTAAATAGATCTGAACAGTAAAATCCACACTGCTTCAGCACCTAAAATGTGAAAATATTTATATATTAACTATAAAAAACCTATAATATGTCCCATTTCTATTTGGTAAAAACAGCACTTTTAGCTGTAATATTTACAGCTTTTAAATAAAAATATGTCAGTTTGCATTATTTCCTGCCACGAGATTCAGCCTAAAGCAGTCTATTATTGTCTCTTAAAAACTTTACTACTTCTTTACAGCTTTTATTTTGAAACCTCATTAAAAAATCAATTACATCCCCTTTAAGGCCACAGCCAAAACAACAAAAACTCTGGGTATCCAAATAAACGGTAAAGCTTGGCTGAGTTTCCTTATGAAATGGACAGAAGCCTCTCAATAAATTTGGACTTATAGGCTGCAATTTAACATACTTTTTGATGACTTCTTCAATTTTTATTCTGCCTTTTAATTCTCTTATACTCATTTCACATACTCCTTTTTACATGAAATATAAAACTTAGAGAACTTAGGGAATATTATTTTTTTATTTCTTATATATTATTAAAAAAATAAATAGGTCCCTAAGTTTACTAAATTTACTGTTGCAATATTCTGTAATATCTTCTTGGTTTTTGCCCTGCAATTTCATTCTTATCTTCTTTAATCAGTTCTGCTTCAATAAGGGTTTCGAGTATCTTATCAAGGTAATCCTTGCTGGTGTCTCTTAAATTCTGCATTAGCTTTGTCCTTTCAATAATCCTGTTCTTTCTTATAAGACTGAGTACCCTTTGCTTGCAATTTTCAAACTCAGTGTTTCCGAGTTGGTTTTCAAGAAGCTCAAGGATATCCCTTTTGGCTCTGTTTACTAACCTTATGGCTCTATACATAGCATTTTCAAAGATTGTTTCTTGAGGATTTTCAGATATCTGGTAAAGCATGGATAATTTTAAGGTGTAAATCGCTAACCTACCTAAAAAACCAACTTCACCTCTCTCATCATTTAAATTCCCCATTTCTATTTCAAGATTAACTACAAAATCTTTATATAATTTTTCAGCTTCAGGACTTAATACCATTTCAAGCCGTAACTGCTTTAATTCCATTAATTTATTTATTATTTTTGCCTAATCCACAGTATTAGGATTGGGAGGTATTATGTAATTTGTATCTTTTTCCCCTGGCTCTGCATTTATGAACATGAATCTACCCAGAAAACCACTGATTAAATCATTCCTATCGACTTTTAACCATACTTTTATTGTAGCAGTCATAATGCATATATATGGGTCTTTTATAGAAATTTCTCTATTTTTTAATATTCTTTTTCTTTCTTCTGGACAGTCAAACAAATCTGTTATTATCTCTTTTATTCCAACCATATAAGACCTGGTAGAAATAGAAAGAAATTGTCCGAATTCTGACCAGTATATAAGACCTTTCGGATTTGAAGATAACCTCTCTCCAAAAGCTTCTGGGGAAAAGTCACTGGGGATAAGTAATTTAGGGTCTATTTTATATAATATTTTTACTGCAATATTTATTGAAGCGGACTTTCTCATTAATGTGCTTTTACCTACTATTACACCATAGATATTAGTTTTAATACCTCTGAAAGTTACCCGATCTTCTATAATTGTGCTTAGAAGTACAAGACCAATAATCTCGTGATATATTTTTGGTGCATCGGTTAGTTTTGAAGCATACTTTGAATAATTAGTTATAAAATCACCATCCAGGGCAAGGACACTAAAATCTATTGTAATTGGTTGATGATTTTCTGATTCTGCCTCAATAATTGCTTTTTCAAAGTCCGTAAAGTAAACTTCTGCACTTTCAATAATATTTTTAAGTTCCTCCAACTTACCTTCAACAAGGTAATCATTGGCATCCCTTTTATCAGGATATTTTGCAACTTTGACTTTGACATTAATACCAAAATAATATCTAATTTCCGAAGCTCTTTTTAACGCAAAATCATACTCGTCATAAATTAGGATTATTTCTTCCACGCTTTTTGGTATTGTGTCTAATTTTTTTTCAGTTAAGCTAAAGCTTTGTCCTGCAACTGCAAGAACATCATACCCAGTTAGACTAACTGATATAGCGTTGAATTCCCCTTCGGTTATAACTACTTTCTTCAAATTTTCTTGTAAATTCCACAAACCATATAACCAGCTGTGACCACCAAGCATTTCTTCTCTTGAAGGTGACATATATTTAGGAATAGTATTATCATTACCATAATACCTTTTTCTTTCGTAAAGTAGCTGATCCTCTGAATCATAGTATGGGATAATTACTATATTTTTTTCAGGCTTATCCTTTAAGCCCCACTTTATTAAGACTTCCTCAGTAAAACCACGTTTTTTTAAATACTCTGACATTTGTATTGCCTCCCTTTAACCATTTTTTGACAAAAAAAAGAACGATATATAAAAACACATGATTTGTGCTAAAACACTTAATCAGTGCCTATATACCGTTCTACTATCGGCCGAAGGCTGAATTTATTATTTCAGCCCTATAATTAACTTATAAAAATTATAAATTAATTTATTTATTTATTTGATAACCATTTTTTAAGGGTTCAAATTATAATAGCTATATCTTACATAAATGTAATTAATATTGCAATACTTTTATCAAAAAAATTTTATTATTTTATAAAAACTTCTTTTTTTTAAAAAATAATATTTTTTAAATTTTTCAGAAAGAAATATCCAGAAATGTATGCCATACGATTTTACTACAGTAAAATTTACTGTTTTGTATACAGGGAGGGTAAAACCTAAACAATATTTATAACTTTTAATTTATTATTAGGCTGATTATAATTCTTGAAATTTTTATAATAAAAACATAGCTCTTTTAACAGACACGATTTGCATTTTGGGCTTTTAGGTTGACAAATTAGAGCAGAAAAATCAAGTAATGCTAAATTGCTCTTTTTGGGGTCACCTTTTGAAATATATTCTTTTGCTATACTAATTATTTTATTGTCTCTTCTGCCCTCTCCCCTAAGTTTAATACCAAAATATCTACTGAATAATCTCACCACATTATTATCAACAATCCATTCCCTTTTTTTATAAACAATAGATAATAGAGCTCCAGCAGAATAATCACCTATCCCTGGCAATTTCTTTAACTCTGCTCTCTTCAATAGTAATCTGCAATTATGGTGTTCCAATAATGCCTCAGCAAGCATTATTACTTTAGAATATCTTTTGTTTAAACCTAATGGATATAAGATATTATTAATAGTATTAATATCAGCACTAATTATAGATTTAATATTAGGAAATTTCTTAAAAAAATTTTCATACACAGGCTTAACTTGATCTGCTTTAGTCCTTCTTAACATTATTTCTGCTATTAAGAATTTAAAGGGATCCTCTGTATGTCTCCAAGGATATTCCCTCTTATTATTTCTAAACCATCGTACTAATTTTTTTCTGAGCAACCATATATCTTCTCTTTTAGGTATTTGGTCATTTTTCTGAGTGTTCATAGATATTCTCTAATTGTTTCTTTATTAATTTTGCAATCTCCCGCGCAAGAATTGGTGGAACAGCATTTCCCACCTGTTTGAACTGCTCTGTTCTTGGACCCTCAAACATGAAATTATCAGGAAAGGACTGGCATCTGGCAGCTTCTCTGACAGTAAAGGACCTGCACTGGTTTATATCAGGGTGAATATAGTAATGTCCATCCTTGCTTATATGTGCTGTAATTGTTGAAGAGGGTTTATCCCACCACTGTACCTTGAACCTGTCCAGAAATTTATCCTGGTGCTTGTGGTTGGGTGCAATATCTGGTCTCTCTTCAAGTAGATTTTTCAGGTTTACCCTGAGATTTCCATTATTACTATGTTCTACGAAAAATTTATATCTCTCGATATCACTTTTCATGTGCGTTCGCGCTTTATGGTTTATAATCCCCTGTGAATTTTTTCTCATCCTCCTTTGATATTCGGTAAGTTCAGTATTATTATCATAATACCCATACCAGCTATCATTTCCTTTCCCAGGTTTAAGATCCGGTAGATCTCCAACAGCATCCCTTACATTCAGGCATTTAGATTTCCTGTTCTTCTCTGGTTCTTTTTTCTGCAGTAAGAAAAACAATTCTTCAACACCGGGCATTTTATTTTTCAGTGTTTTTTTAAAACCAATAAGGATCAATCTTTTTCTATGCTGTGGTACACCAAAATTAGCACTATCCAGAATATAACTGGTTGGTTTTTCTTTAACTTTTATAAGTGGAGGAATGATTTCATATTGAGGGTTTAATTCCGAGAAATCATCGAGAATTTTTTGGAAAATACTCTCTCCGCTGGCTTTTGCAGAAAAAAGCCCTGGCACATTTTCATATATGAAAAAATCTGGCTTTATATATTCTAAAATCTTAAGATAATGTTCATAGAGATAATGACGACTATCCTTTTCCATTCTATCGGGATCTCTGGATCTTCCCATTAAGGAGTATGGTTGGCATGGAGGTCCTCCAAGGAGTACATTAAATCTCTCTACTTCATTTAAGTCCTTACTTTTTTCTATACACTTTTTAATACTGTTGAAACTGTTATAACCAAATCTAGCCTGTATAACTCTTGCTTCAATCCTTCTTTTTATATCAGGAAATTTTTTTAGTAAGTCTTCCTTTTTGATCTCATTTCTTAGATATTTATGGTAATAATAGATCTTTCCATTGTTTTTCAATTCGTAATACAGTTGTCGGGTTTTAAGTGTTTCACATGCCCATTCATCCATTTCAATCTGTGCAGAGATCTCTAATCCAGCTTGTTTAAATCCCTCGCTCAAGCCTCCACAACCCGCAAACAGATCGATCACATTGAAATTACCCTTATTTCTCATTCTTGCTTTTCTTTAGATCGTTGAATATTTTATCTAATTTGTCGTATAGTTCCTCAGGTGAAAAAACTATCGTATCTTTATTTAAAAATTCTTTATGTATTTCCTTGGTTAGTGGTCTTAACCAATTTTGTCTACTTTTTATCTTTTCTCCTTTAACCTTTGAACTTAGCCATTTTATTATATTCTCATTGTTTTTAGTTTCTCTTCTATCAAAGAACTCACTCCAAGAAGTCCAATCGCCAGCACTTTTAACGAAATCCCATGTGAAAGTAGATAATTTATAGCAATATGAAAAATGGCTTGTTGCTGGGTCTCTCAAGACTCTTTTTGTAAGAGGTCCGGGATTGAGTTTTTTTGTATGATCATAGATAGCACGAAATACATATTGTCTTTCCTCCGGGTCAACTAAAGAAGTATCCATAACAAAACTCAAGTTTTTACCAACTTCATACCAGAGCTTTAAAACCTTACCCTTCTTTCCTTTTAAACTGAGCAAACCATTTTTTTCCATATCTGTCTCTATCTTTTTTATTCTTTCTGATAGTATTCTCTCAAATCGATCTGCCTTTTCCTTCTCTTCCAAAGTCAGTAATTTCCCTAGTTTTATCTTATATACCTTAACTTCGTATTCTTTGCCTTCCATCAATTTTTTTTCTAACACAACTACTGCCATTTGCTATACCTCTCCTTTTCTGAATTTATACAATAGTTCACCTATAATATATCGTTCTTTATCCAGTGTTTCTTTTGGTTCATTTCTTTGATCATTTTTGAAGAGTACCCCATCATCCTGATCTAAATCATAGCGACACACCTCCGGTCCCGCTATTCTTAGTATATATTCCGCTAGGTCCTCCTCTTCTTCTGACACAGCTAAGTAACCCGTGTGACCAACATTATAATTCAATATTAATCCTCTTTCACTGCCATATTCACTGTAACCCATCAGATATTTTAAGTCATCTGGAAAATTAACTGGTTCACATCTCTCAAATATCCCTTTTTGTGGTGGGTCTTCCTCTAAATAGAAACTTTTAGATTTATAATCATATGGTAATCCCTTGTCTTTATCCATAAGTGAAATAATTTTTGCAACTATAGTATATTTACCCTTATCCGGAAAAGAACTTTCTGTGAACTCTTCTACGAAAGGACCGTAAACTTCTGAAATTGAACTAGGCGCCAAATTTAAATCATTATCGATGTAGATCTTTATTTCCTTGTCTATGAATCTCAGAAATAATCGTATCCTGATAAAAATATCCTGATTGCTATCGTTAATTACCCGTGCTTTTATGTTTTGAACAGATTCATTATAGTTTACTCTCAAATCATCTGGTCGTGGCAATATCAATTCTTCTAACTGGACACGAACTTCTTTAAAATTCTCTCTCTCTCTCTCTCTCTTCTTTCTCTTTTTTTTCATAGGACCCGAACCTATCCCCAAACTTTGTGCAAAATTATTTACAGCTGTCAGTGCTCTTTTTTCAGCATCCCTCTGCTTTCGCCTCCTGACTTCTTTTTCATCCATTCCAAGACCAAGTTTTTCACGGGCAAAATTAAATATTTCTTCTTCAATATATCTCTTGATAGATCCTGGCAAGGACTTTCGAAAAGCATACCAATAATGTTCAGGTACTTCATCATCTAAGAGCATCTCTTCTGTATCTGCTTCAAAATTTATGAATCCATATATTCTTTCATTAATTTCTTCTGACAAATATTTTGGCGGAATTGAGCATATCTTCATTCCATCCCTTTGAATTGCAACTCCTCTTAAATCTTCAGAAATTTGATCTTTAACATTATAGATAATGTGCAAGTTTTTTACTTTTAAATTCCCAATTTTTTCATTTTTTATAATTTTGGTTTTGAAGTTTTTTGAGTCTTCAGTAACCAAATTAAATTCCTTTGGTACTTTGGCTTTCCATATTTTTTTGTCCGATATTACTGTTATACTAGCTTCATATTTTAGTATTATTTCCCACCATGTTTCGTTTATATAATCTATAAATTTGCCATTTTTTATATCGCTAATTAATTCTTCAACGGGTTCTACTATTATTACTCGAGCACCTATTTCAGAAAGAGGTTTGATTATATTACCTGTTAAATCCAATAAAAACCTCCTGCCTTCATCATTATCTACAGAAAAAATTGGTGATTCAGTTTTCTCAACAGTCCTGAAACCAAATCTATATGAACCATCTTTTCGTAGAGTATCATATAGTATAGTTTGTTCTTTTGAGGCTCCCACAAAAATAAACTTTCCTCTTCCCCTAGACCCTAATGTTCTCTCAGATCGGTTTTGCGTAAAAGCAACACCCTCAAAACGCCCCCACTTTTCTATCTGGGGAAGATCTTGCTCATATTCTTCAGGTGCTAGAACCCTACCTGTTAAACCTGAAGTACCCTTATCAGTCATTAATAAAAACTTTTTACCGTTCTCTTCCTTTAATTCAAAGATAAGACCCCATCCTTTACCTTTTGCGTTAACTCTTGCACTCCAACCATTTTGAATTGCATCCTTCTGGACAGCATGTGGTATTACTGTATAAGAACGATAGCCATCTACAATTGCCTTTATATCCTCCGGCCAATTGCGTACTGTTCTTCTAACATTAATACTTTTTATACTCCCGTTTATTAATCTACTTCCCATTTCTTTACCTCCTATAGTTTTAAAAACAAATAAAACATTTTACCTTTCTATTTTTCCAGAAAAATTTTACCTGATTCACTAATATAGTAAAAAACTTCAATACCCTTCTTCTCTTTTATTATCAATCCTAATTCAAACATCCTTGCCATCAAACCTGCTCTTTGGGTATTGATAAATTTATCTGTAGCTTTCCATCCTTCTGTCTTCCATCTATTACCTATTTCTTCTTTAAGGCTCTTATTGATTGATAATCTTTCTGATATACCTTCATTTAATTTATTTAATAACCACTTAAAAGCATAATCCTCATTTGGAACATATTTTTTGATATGCTCCAAATAAAAGGTTACCTCTCCGTCATTCAGACTCCTATCAAAATCTTCCTCGTCCAAAATAGGATTCATTAATTGTGAAAAAATGATTCCTGGTTCAGTTAAACCTATAAATATTTCGTTCTTATCCTGCTTGTTCAGATTAACAAATCTGAGATTACACATTGCACCATCAAACAGATTATCGCTTCTCATATTTGCAAGGAAATGGGACTTGTATCTTACTTGACTTTTAAAGCTTTCATTTAATGGTAATCCTGCAGATATTCTTTTTAATTTTGCCTTCTTATTATTCTTCTCATGTTCTTTAATAATTGAACCAACGCTGTATGCAACCTCTACTGCTTTTTCCTTGAAATCATTTAAGTTTATCCACTGTTTATTACTAAGCAGATTATTAAGTACCCTCAATCCTATTTTTATAGGTAAAACTCTGTTTATCTGTCCCCACAACCATATATACTTATTATCAATTTCATCCCTCTTCAATCTTGGAACAGAGCTGACTATATCGTTGTATTCTGGTAAAGGAACTGGAGCTGGTTTACTATCCTTAACTTTTAAATCATTAAAATTAAAGATGGTATCTTTTTTTGGACTAAGTGAGTGAGGTATATTTTCCAACTCGATTGTTTCACTTTCCTCTAAATAAATCTGATTAGCAATAGCTGTAGCAACAAACTGAGCCAAGCTATTATATTTTTCTTTTTCTATCAGTTTCTCAATTTTTTCTGCTTGTACCTGTAAAATGTCAACAACATATTTCATTCCACCCTCCAATTAAATAAAATGTTACTATTATGTGAAGAATTAAATCATAATATTTATATAATGTCAATAAATTCTAAAATTATATAATATAATGTCAGAGTTATATAGGTATTTAATATAATACTAAAATTTTGATGGAATTTATTGATAAACAAAGAAACGCAATAATAAGACTAAATGATTTATATGAAAAGTCGTAGAAAACTTTCAATATCCAATTAGCAGAATTCCCTTTAAGGGTAAGACAAATCTATTACTTGCATATAATGTATCAAAAAACATTGCCACCATTTCAAAATCTTTGTTTTTATCACGATAGATGTTTCTAACAGCGATTACTAGAAATTCAATATTGATCATCACACAGGCTTGAAACAGATCCTTCAGAAACTGGTTATTTGTATATCCTCTACCAGCTTCGACTTCCAGAACTATATTCTGCTCATCATTATGTGCGTCAGCATCAAAAGATTTTTCTGGTTTTCCGTTCCTTCCAAACAAAACTGGTACTCTAATTTTATCTATAACCTTTCTCCCTCCCTCTACATTGAAGCCCAGGGAAATCAGATCATTTCTTATTATTGATAAAACCTCATTGCTCGATAGTGTATGGTTTGATGAATCTATAGATTTATTATTTTTCTGGAAAACTTTAATTATATCTATTAACACTCCGGTTATTTCATAAGATTTTGGATAATATTGCCAGTTAATCATCTATTCTCCAATGAAGGCCAATAAAAATTTTGGCCTTACCCCATTCTTTAGTCCAGTTTTAAGTTAGTATTTAAGTCATTTCGAGGGTCACATTCTCTCTTCTAGTTCTTTTAATTTGTTATTATAACTCACCTTATCATTCGGATAATTTTCATAAAATGAATTTTGTTTTATTACATTATCAACTATTGCCCACATCCAAATACCAGACAAGAGAAAATAGAGGTAGGTTAATATATTTGTAGCTTCAATTTTAAATAAGCGAACCGGTAGTAGAAATACAAGAATGGCTAATATGGCAATTAGAAACTTATTAATATTTTTCTTATAGGTGTAAAGCCAAGACCAGAAACTAAAAAACCCTGCCAGCACAACAGCAGTCGTCTTGCTTTTATGTGTTACTGTGGATAATTCTTTACTTTGGGAAGCTAATTCCTTTATTACCTGTACACCACAATGTACGCATATAACCACATTTTTCTTAATTGGCTTTCCGCATTCAGGACAAAATATTTCATCTTCTTTTTTAGCTGCTGGTTCTTCAATCATTTTTTATTCTCCAGCTTAACAATTCTATCTTCTAGTTTTTTTAATTTGTTATTATAACTTACCTTATCTATAATAGCCTGTCTTATAAACGCAGAGGTGCACAACCCCAGTTTTTTAGCTTCTTTCTTAGCTTTGTTTATAAGTTTTTTATCAATTCTTAAGGAGTACATTATCTGTTCCATCAATTAAATAAAAGAAGTAATTAAGGATTTATTATATTTATTCAAGGATTTTTAATGGTCTTATCATGTTCCCCTATTGCCCTAAGAAATATTTTACCTTCATAATAATTCCAGGTCGTTCTAATATTCATA
>Ga0307379_10006919_pt1 | contig 15495 bp, 7 predicted proteins | sample UN2MG_FD_202237 | JGI IMG/M metagenome (GOLD analysis project Ga0307379, IMG submission 202237) | Soil microbial communities from Risofladan, Vaasa, Finland - UN-2 | ecosystem: Environmental > Terrestrial > Soil > Coastal area > Acid sulfate soil | place: Finland: Risofladan, Vaasa | collected... | reverse complement strand
CAACAGGTGTTGTTGTTGAAAAATGGATACTTCAAGGTACTTTCTTAACGGATCTTAACTTCGGTGACTTAGATTATTCAAGAGACGATCTTGCAACAATCGATGCATCACTTAGAATGGACCGTTGCATACAGGTGTACTAGAAAAATACTTCTATTATCTATTGATAATGTGAAGAAATTCCCATATATTATGTATGTGGGAATTTTTTATGCCCATAAACCAAACAAATGACAGCAAACGAGGTTTAGTGTCCAAAGTTTGGTTTCAAATAATTATTAAGAAATATATGACGATGGAAGAATATAAAATTGACCCAACGATTGCGTATGACGTGGTCGAACTACCAAGTAGAGGTATTCACTACCCGGGTAACAAAAAGTCCCTCAGAGTGTCTTATTTGACCGCTGCGGACGAGAATATACTATCATCACCTAACCTCCTTACACAAAATATGGTGATTCTTGAATTATTAAAACGAAAAGTACTTGATAAGGACATTACTATCGACGAAATCGTTAAAGAAGATCGTGAAGCTATTTTGATATTTTTACGAAACACCTCTTTTGGAACGGAATATAATATGAAATTAATTGACCCTAAAACAGGGGAAGAGTTTTCAACCGTAATTGATTTAGGAGTAGTTAAAATGAAAGATTTTGATTTAGTACCTGACGAAAACGGTGAATATTCTTATTTTCTTGAAAAGTGTAAATTACCAATTACATTTAAATTTCTAACACAAAAACAAGAGGATGAACTTGTCACATTGGTCGACACATGGAAAGGTGAAGGGGTCGCTCCTGTTAAAACAAAGAAACTTGAAAATATGATCAAAACTTTAGATGGAAGAAGAGATCAGATGGAGATTTACGGATTCATCAACAATAAAATGCCATTAAAAGATTCTCAGGATTTCCAAAAATTCGTTGAGAAAAACAAACCCGGATTAGACTTAGTTCTACCAATCGAAACCCCCACAAAGGAAATTGTCCAAGCTAGAGTTGGATTTGGGGTGGAATTTTTTCGCCCTTTCTACGGAATATCGTAAGGGCCAACTAGATGAAATTTTATTTTTAGTTAGAAGAGGCTTTTCTTATTCCGATATTATTTCAATGCCCGTCTACATACGAAGATATTTTGTTGAATATATTACTGAATTGGAAAATTCAAAATAATGTATTTATAGGATATGGCATTATCACCAAACGATAAAAAATGGGCAAGAATGGCTCAGGGTTCTTTTGAAGAATTCTTGAGGGATTATGATGGACCTGATGACATCGATCCTGCACAAATGTATGCTCAATACTCAAAACTCGATCCAGACGGAAACTATGTAAGAAGGAAAGATAAAACCAGACGTGGCGGTGGAGGTGGTAGTAGTGGTACAGCTCCCACAAGTCTTGGTGGTTGGGCGATGAAGGGTATGGAAACCCAATTTAAAGATAATGCTGGTATGGCGCCAGGTGAATTCCAAGATTTGAACTCCGTTCTTGGGATATTTCTTGACAAATCCACTGGAAAACCCAAAAAGGGTCTTGATATGTTAAAAGATTTCGTGTCGGATATCGGGGAGGGAATTGTTTTAAATTTCGAACAACAGAATGATCTTCTCATGAAGATAAACGAGAAGACGGGTATGCTTGGCGTACTTTCTCGTACATTTAGAGAAGAAATCACCGAGGCATATCCAGAAGCAATCAGACTAGGTATTAGTTTCGAAGTATTAACACAGGCCGTTACCGAATTGGTTGCGAATTCTGGAAAATTCAGACTTCTTGGACGAAACACTATTGAAGAAGTGGCACAAGCAAGTATATTCGCCGAAAGTATGGGAGAATACGTAGCATTGGCACCTTTATTTGAAGAAGTTTCTCTCGGTGTTTATGACATGACACAATTAACCAATAAGGCGGGAAAAGATGCGTTAGAAGTGGGGTTAAATTCTAGAACCGTAGTTAAAGATATTGGTGGTCAATTATCATTATTAAATCAATATGGATTTAGAAGAGGTGTGGAGGGAATGTCCGAAATGGTTCAAAAGTCGATAGAATTTAGAATGAATATGGGTATGGTTACAGGGATGGCCGATAAGGTGTGGTCACCAGAAGGTGCGTTAGAAATGGTTTCTAATTTACAGGTACTTGGTGGTGCTATCGGTGATTTAAACGACCCAATCAAATTAATGTATATGGCAACCAATGACGTGGAAGGGTTACAAGACGCTCTTATTGGAGCATCAAAATCGTTGGTAACATATAATAATGAACAAGGTAGATTTGAGGTTACTGGATCGAACCTCAGAAGAGCGAAAGAAATGGCTGATCAATTCGGTATGTCAATGAGTGAATTAACCACAACAGCGGTTGCCTCAATGGAAAGAACGCAAGCGGCGTCGGATTTAATGTCTCAGGGTCTCACGATGGATGAAAAAGATAGAGAATTTTTAACCAACTTATCTCAAATGAAAGAAGGTAAAATGGTTATTGAGGTTCCACAAAGTTTACAAGAGGCGTTGGGTCAACAAACCGAAATAGCGTTGGACGCTATGACCCAAGAACAAACCGACCTATTATTATCACAAAGAGATGCGTTCAAAGACATGTCAATGAAAGAAATCGCAATGGATCAAGTGAGTATGATCGAAAATATTAACCGTGATGTTTCATTTATTACCGCAACGATGAGAGTTCAAGCTGGGAAACTTGGAAACGACATAGCTGGGGCTCTTGGATATGACCCATTAGAAACCGCAATTGATGCGAGAAATTTGGCTGACAAAATAGGGACCAAAATAGATGTGGATTTAGTATATGACGCAATAAATAAATCAAACCCAAATTTTAACTTAAAGCATCAAGTGCTGGGTAAAGTTGAGAACACTAGAGGCACATCAAAACCAGTTTCATTAACCGAAGAAAAGACTAAAGAAAGTGAAACAACATCCCAAAAACAAAGTACCGACGTTAATATTAAATTCTCTAGTGATGTTAATGATGACGCATATAGACTCGCAGTTCAGAACTCCCCAGATATGTTAGCCAAAATTAAGAATAGTTATTTCGATGCGTTTGCCATTAAATAATTAACAGAAATCATCTAACTTGTATTTATATTAAAAGATTATAATGCCAAGTTATTTAGATTTCGATACCACCAAAACATTCAGGAATTTTATACTGGGTAAGACCTTAACCGTTCCTAATGGGCCGCAATCATTTACATCGGGCACTTATACTATGCAAAAAACGAGCGACATGTCGAATGTCGATCCAGGGGATGTTGAAACTATTAGACCAGGCGAATTGGTTAAAGCACAAACCTCGAACACATTTAAACCAATTGAATATTTTGTAAAAGAAGACTTTACAACAATTCCACGTAAAGCAAACCTAGCATTATACCCATATTTTGAAACCGGGCAATATCATAGTTTCATAAGTATTATGGCGGGCCAAGATTATTCGAATGAATCAGATATGATGAAGTTCGCTGAATGGAACATAAAAGAAAATCCAAATGGTCCATTACATGCAAGAATCGCTCAAAATATTTATACCACAACTTACGGTAAAGTAAGATTACTTGACGCATTACAAGGGAACACAACCACGGCAATTAATATTGTTACAGGTAGAGAACCACTAATTGAAACGAATTCAAAAATAACAGTCGCAAGTACAATACTTGGTAAGGGTGTTGATTTTTTACAAACTGTTGCTGGCGTGGAGTTTCCGTGGTCAGAAATTCCCGGGGATTACCTTTCGAACCCAAGAAATCCGATTATTAATACTGAGGAGACAAGAACGGGAGCTGGCGGGTTTATTAGGGACGCAAGCAGCGCTCTCGCTTCATTGATTGGGATTAGTAGAAGATCAACAACAACGAAAAAACCGTCGGATCTGTTCATTGAGTATATGGGGAGAAGACAACAAAACTTCTTATATGATAATCTTTCATATTTGAAATACGGCCCCGATTATACCACAACCGCAAGATCTCAGAACACATCTAAAATCTTTACTTTTGCGGATAAGGTTGGTCAAGGTGTTAAAAGTTTATTGGGTTGGGAAGCCCCAAAGTTATTTGGTTATATTGGTGACGACCGTAGTAATAATGTCACACATGCGATGTCCGACTTTAATGACCGTCAGGTAAGAAGTAGTTACTACTTGAGTATGTTATTTGACGAAGTTCAAGCTATAGCGTTTTTACGTACAAGAAATATTGGAGAAGGTGGTGGTATCGGGGGTAAATTGACTTGGATTAGTACAAATTCGCAAAATCTATTAGGTGCAAACAATGTGGAATATGCATCCGAACAGTCAAAACTTGCTGAAACTCTATCAACAAACTTTGCATTTAGGGATGACTCAATATTAGGGTTAACCCAAGAAATACTTAATACCCTACCAACTGAAGGTGGATCGGCTCGTGGTCATGTTGCAAACGTCATCGACCAAACAAGTAGAGTTTTTAGGGAAGACGGCCAAATGATGTCAAGGGGATCTGCCATAAAATATATTGATAAATTCACAGGAGAAGAAAGTGGTGTAGAATATTGTAGAGTATGGACTAAAGATAGGTCTTATATGAACTATTCTGATACTATGAAACGAACTGGAACCGTTAGAAAATTTGATAGTAGTATTCTCTCAAAACCATGGAATTTAAATATATATCCCAACTCAAATGGTAATGGTGGGTTTGATAGTAGTTCGACGAATATGGCGAAAGGTAAAGGTGATGGGTTCTACGCTAAGAAATATATGTTCTCCATCGAAAACCTTGCATGGAAAACATCAAACACCCCAGGATTCACATATAATGATTTACCATATTGTGAAAGAGGAAGTAATGGTGGTAGAGTAATGTGGTTTCCACCATATGGATTAAAAGTAACCGAACAAAACTCAGCGAAATGGGAGGAAAACATCTTTTTAGGTAGACCTGAACCCGTATACACTTACCAAAATACATCAAGGAATGGAACGGTAACTTTTAAAGTAATTGTTGACCATCCAAGTATTTTAAATTTATTGGTGAAAGATCTTTTCAAAAATATGTCCGATGAAGAGTCAGACAATTATATTAATGCATTCTTTGCTGGTTGTACAGACGTGGATTTTTATGGGTTAATACGAAAATATGCAACACTAACAGAATCCGATGTTAAAAAAATCATGAGATATCTAAATGGTAATGGTGATACCACTACGATTACGAAATATAAAACTCTCGTTAGAAACCAACCCCATACTCCAAAACCAAAAAACGAAATAAAAAACACTGGGTTTAATTCTCAATTATTTTTTAAAAACGATTATCCGGGTAATAATCCTAATAGAATAACCGACGCGGTATTTAGTAATCTATATACGGAATATATGTCGTTCCAAAATCAATATCTCGGTTTATTTAACACTGGGTTTGATTATATGGTGAGTTTGGGATGGACACCTGATGCTAAGAATGACTACAAGGCATTAAGTGGTAGTATTCCAACATCTGAGCCCACCCCAACAGAGTATGCCGACTTAAAGGCCACATGTGTGGCTAGGATTAATGAAGGGTTTGCAATGTTAAATTCGAATTACATAGCGCTCCAATCCGATTTAGAAACTCTTAAAACCTCATTAAGTGGTAAGACCGTACAAAATATAAAAATAAAAATAGGATCACGAACATCATCCGTGGCTGATGACGATTATAATTTGGATCTTGCATATAGAAGAAGTTATAGTGTTATTAAAGATATAATTAATAGAATTGCCAATACACCTGCTGCCGCCACAACCGCAATCAGTCAAGTAAAATGGAAAGATTCGATATCTGATGGTAAGAAACAATCATTAGAAAAACCAAATCCAATTAAATTAACGACATTGGGATATGAAGGAACTGGCGACTTAGCATTTGAATACGTGGAGAACACGGGAGAACAAACACCTGGTCAAACTGGAAGTGGTGAGGAAAATATTGATTGTTCTGATAATTACAAAATCATCACGTCATCATCATTAAAACAAACGGCACCAGTGACATTTAGGTGTAGGGAGAGTACAGTTAGAGTAGATTATGAGGTAAAAGCTCCTGACGCAGTGGAAGAAACTGTACCAGTTCAAAATTTAACGGTTATCGAGGAGAACATACCTCCGAGTTCACTACCAACACCTCCGATTGACGAAATGAAAAGAATTATAATGAGGACATTATCGGAGTGCTATTACTTCAAAAAGTTGGAGGAGGATTCACCCGTACAATTTACATCATTAAAAGAAAAGTTAAGGTATTTTCATCCATCATTCCACTCTATGACACCTGAAGGTCTTAATAGTAGATTAACATTCTTACAACAATGTATCAGACCTGGAGAAACGTTACCGATTAAGGGTATTTCGGATGCTAGCGATTTAAACGCAAGAAACACAACATTTGGCCCTCCACCAATATGTGTTATGAGAATTGGTGATTTTTATAATTCAAAAGTTGCAATCAGGGATGTAAATATTGAGTTTGATGAAGATTTATGGGATTTAAACCCTGAAGGGATTGGGGTTCAACCGATGATTGCCACCGTAACATTACAACTTAGTTTCATTGGCGGACATGGGTTAGCAAAACCTGTCGAAAGATTACAAAACGCGCTTTCATCCAACTTCTACGCAAATACTGAAATGTACGACCCAAGATCTATATCAACGGAATCTACGATTGGCGGTCAGAAAATTGAGGTGTTTAGACAAGAATTTTTGGATTCATTAGTTGAGGATTTCACCAATGCACAGAATTTAACCTCTCAAGCGACGAATGCCAGTGGGATTCCCCAGGGGCAGTTTATCGGTGAACATGATGGTTCGATAGAAATATCATACGACTCACTTATTTATAATGAACCAAAAGGGTTATATAACGTGACAAACCAATATTACACTTCTTTCATTGGATTTTATAATAAAATTGTAAAATCATACGGTACGTCGATAGCAAGCATGTTCCTATCACCAACATATCGTTCAATTAAAGATTATACAGTTCAAACAAGTTCGGGAACACAAACGATACAATTATTTGGAGCATACCCAAAGGGTCACGATTTCGAGGTTTTAAAAAGAATTTTTAAGGAACAAATTTTAGCTCAGATTCAAAATGACAATATAAGTAACATTTTTGGGTTTAATAAAGACTTAACACCAGCCGTTTTACGAGTGTCCGAAGATATTTTAAATCCATACGTATATAAGAGGATTGGTCAGATAATTGACGATATGTCCGTTGAAATTGATATTGCTGGGTTTGAAAAGAAAAGGAATTCTGTTATTATGGCTCTTGATGGATTAAATTTCATCATTGAAACTGATCATGATGGTAGTATTACAGGTGAAGAATATATTGGTGCCACTTTTGATTCAGGATACACGGCCAACGCTTTGTATAGCACATATGGTAATGTAATAAATTACATCACCCAAGCAGAACCATTGTTTTCAGAAGATTTAGATATAACAAGTTACACATTTACCCCAGGTTCGGCAGTAAACACGGAACTCCTATCTAAATTCCTTTCAGAATTATTAAACTCTCCAACTGAGAAGGCAAACATTTTAAAATTATATGATAAGGACACAACTATATTTACCAAGAGAGTAAAAGGGAATATTGAGAAAAGGATTAATAAATTTATGACCGCAGTTCCAACTGATAAGGATTTTTCAAATGTGATTCCTAAAAATATGCCGACACGAATGAATGAATTACCAGTCATTTTTAATGTTGAGGATTTTGATTATGTGTTTACTGATCCAGAAAAGGTGAAATTAAGTAACACCCTTTCTATGAATTCAAATAAAACAACAAGTACGCTAAATTATTACAGATAATGGGAAGTCAATACCTTGATAGATATCAATATTTTGAAGATGAGGGAACTTTTAAAATTGTTCCGGGCGTTAAAATGCCTATCAAATCAACTGATAAGTACATTCAATATCGACGTAATAGAGATAGGTTGGATAAATTTTCACAGGAATATTATGACACACCGTTGTTTGGGTGGTTAATAATGCAAGCTAATCCGTTGGCTGGAAGTATTGAGTTCCTAATTCCCGATAATTACATGATTAGAGTTCCATTCCCACTTATTGCGTCTTTACAAGATTACAAAAAAGCTGTAGATTTGTACAAATTATATTATGGGGAATAATAACTTAAAAAATACGAATGATATATTAATTAAGGTCGATCAGAATAATCTCATTTATATCGACCCTAATACTGTATTGAATCGTGATGGCAACGCTGAACCAAGAGGGGTCGAACCCGAAAATCTTGTAATGTATGTCAATCTTGAAGCAGATTTAATTCCTCGTACCACATTGGTCGGTAATGGCGACCAAAATTCATTAGTCTCAATAGCGGGAGGCACTCTTAACTTCTTACAAAACAAAGAGGGGCGCGATTATGATGCCACATGGACAGACGCATATACAGATCTTCCAGGGGAAAGTTACAATTTTACAAATACAGGAACATTTGCCACATTAGTAGAGGGTAACACCCCTAAAGGTGGGCAGAACGATACTACGGGACAAAGTTTCGGTATTGATAGTATTTCCATCCAAGTCGAAGGCGCAAACTTTATTCCAAGAGTTGTAATTAATTTTATTGATGTTCGTGGAAAAACTTTATTTGAGTCCCCTGAGAATTCACCATATGGGGCGTTCTTCCATTTACCATGGCCTATATTTTACCTAACAGTTAAAGGATATTACGGTAAGGCGATAAAATATAGACTTCACATGGTTAAATTCAATTCAAGATTTAACCCCACTAATGGTAATATGGAAGTTGAAACGAATTTCGTTGGATCAACATACGCATATATGGCTGACATATCTCTAGAGGCAATATTAAATGCACCATATTTCTATGTATCAGAAGGTTCAACTCCGGGTGACACGAATGAGGGTAAAGGGACAACCGAGATTGTAATAAGTAAATCAACAAGAGGATACCGCATATTAAAATCCGTTTATCAAGAGTACGTCAGTAAAGGATTACTCCCACCAGACTTTCCAGTGAGGACTCTTAGGGAACTCATCCAAATTGCTGGTAAATTAAACACCACATTGGAGAAAGAGATATTTGAATCAGTTGTCGACCCAAAAATACTTGCGGGTGTGAAAGATTTCGAATACTTAATGGAAACGTTTGAGGGTGGGGTTAGCTCATGGAAGAGTACAAACCTTTCTCCTGAATCTTTTACGACTGAGGAGACCCGTGTTGATGGTGAAAAAATCCGATGGTTTAAATTATCAACTGGTGATAAAAACAGTTTAGAAAAAATTATTAATCCACGAAAAGAGGGTACACTTGAACGTATAATTGACACCGCAATTAAACAATTAGAGGATAACCCCACATTTGGAAATAAGAGAAACGATAAATTAATTAAAGACGATAAACTCACAATTACTCCGATTTCGTTCGCAATGTTGAAGAACATCAAGGACTTTTATACCCAAGCGACGACAGTTGGGGTTGATATTGATGGATTACAAGATGCGATCTACACGGTATTTAGAAATTTTATTGAACAACGAAATAAATTAGAGTCGGATATTGAGATCCGAATGAATAATATTGTTAAGGATAAAACAAACGGAATCGGGTTTGAACCGACAATTAGAAATATTATAGGTGTGGTTCTAGCAAATGCTGACACCTATGTTCGATTAATGAAAGAGGTTCATACGAAGGCGTTTGAAAACGCACAAGTCAGAAAGAAAATTCTGGCGGGTGTAGATAACGACAGTTCCAAACAATCCGAGTGTATATATCCATGGCCAGCAATAAAGACACAAAGCGCTGGCGGTAGGGAAAGGGTATTAATGTATCCGGGGGCTCGTGAGTTACTTAGTAAATTACAAAGTAATAACAAAGATTTATGGCCTGAAGTCGAGTTCATCGAGAATTTCTACGATATTTCAACAAAAAAATTGGATCCGTTATCAGGAAATGAGGGGGACACTGGACCTGTCGAATTTGTTTTTGGCACCCAAGGGGGAACAGAAAAAATTGATTTGAGCGTTTTAACCAATATAATTGGGAACATACCATATGATAATAAATCATTCAGTTCTGTTTTATATGAAATATACGAAAGAGCAAAATATACCACATCTTTAAGCCCATTCGATAATTTGTCGATGATTGAATTAGCTAACGTAGAATTCGAAAATATAAAAACGCAACTTTCAGAAGATGTTGACGTGGTTGATTTGTTGAAGTCTAATATTGATTCACCCGATGCGTTGCTCGGATATATGCAGGCAACATCAACATATGAGAGATTTCCATATTATGAAGATCAGTTACCAACAACATGGTATTTTAAGACAGGGTTATATCAAGATTATACGGTAGCAAAATATATTAAAAACACAACGAAGACAAATAGCTATGATTCGTCTTTTAAAGATCTCTCGAACTTTATATTAAATTATAAGGCAGAATCTTATCGCACTAAGATATATCCCTTCAATTCAGTAACATATAGTGATTACATTGGACACGATTTTTCGGAACGGGATTTAGACCTTCATGGACTATTATCGATTAGTACCCCAAATGATTTTATTATTTCACCTGCGGAACCAACAATGTGGGTTAAAGATGGATTTGCTGGTAATTTATTTACACATACTGTCGATATCGGTGGAACGCCAAAACATATGTTAAACACCCCATATTTCCACAAACAACTTTATGACGAGTTTATTACAACACAAGCTCGTGAGAAATATGTGGGGTCAGCCTATCTATTGTTGAATTCATTACCATTTAAAGATCTCGATGATACAGTAGTTACCTCAACGATAACAAAACCGACATTAATGTCAACAATTTTTAGGGAAATTGGCGCCGCCCATTATATCCCATATCATATGATGTTAAAATGGGGGTCAATTTATCATAGGTACAAGAAAGAGATTCAAGGTGAGGGTGATATTCTTAATCTTGTTGGAGGAAAGTACGACCCAATCGTTGGTTCATTATTTTATAGCGGAGGTACGGGTACTGGAAGTGAATATAATAACACACCAGAAAGTGTCGGATTTCATCCATATTATGAAACAGTTTTTCACCAAATTGTTAATGGATATTCATTTTTTAACCCAACAATTGAGGGGTCATATGAAGGGGCTTTGACAAGTGGGATAACGCACCTATATTCTGGTACCACAACTAACTATAACAAATATACGAGTTTTGTTGATAACACGAGATTTGCGGGGTATAGTGGATATACATTATTACCAACAAATGGACAAAACGACACATATGGCTCCGATTTTGTAAGGGCTGAACAGGAAAACTTTAGGATTATTTGGGGTGTCGGCACAAGTGATAAGGATGTGATTGATTATAGTGGTTATACATTTCCTGAATATTCTGAGTATTGTAAAGATGTAACAACGGGGGACTATGCGTTATCTGGAAATTCTTTATCTGTAAATTATAGAAAGGTCGTTGATTTAATCGCAACCTTCAAACCCGATATTTTAGATATCTTTGAACAGGCATTTTTAAACTTTGCGAGCGAAAAACTTAACCAAGAAATTACATATATACCATATGATGTTCCCTATCCTAAGTTCCAAGATTTGTTAAAGGCAATTAGTACTGTAACGAAATCCAATTCGGATTCAACAATGAATGATGTCTCTAAATTGATGAGCGAAATTAAAAAGAGACAAACAACTAACCATGTCACTATAACAAATGATCTGTTATCTCCAAGTAATCTTGTGAAAATTGTATTAGCTAACCCAAGGGAAATCGATAATTACGTTTTAGGTGGGTTTACGGGGGTTAATGTACAAAATTTCTCTACCGATTCATATGTGTACGACCCTAATAGTAATATTGAACTTTATCTTGGTGAAGATATCGATGGGTATTATGAGAATTTCTTTGAAACCATGGACATTTACCCAAGCGCCGAGAATATCAAACAGTTTAGACAATTGGTTTACATATATGCTGGGTTGAGAGTGACAGGAGTGTCGCCAACAAAGGTGGAATTTGTAGAATATTTGAAAGAAAATCTAATTTCCCCGAATTATGTGAATTCAGCTGGGAATCGTATAACAAAAAATCAAACCACTGGTGTTGGTGGACAGGATACAAGATTATTCACGTACTTAACGCAATTAATTGAGAGAATTCAAAAGGATCTAGAAATTCCAACAACGGCAGATGTTGCAACACAACAAAGAGGATATAATGACGATCCGATTAAATTAGAACTATATAATTACTTCAAATCTTTTAATGACAAGTGGACAGCGGGAAATTCAATTGGTCAAAGAACATTATTGGAGGAGTTTCTATTCTTAGATAAAGCCAATAGGGATATAGGGAACGACCTTTTCATTGATATGCAAAAATTAACCAGATTGGCCGAAGATGGAAACGCTAAAATTAATTTGTTTAGTTTAATTGGTTTACTCGTACATGACTCAGGTATCGATATCAGAGCACTTCCCGCATATGTTAATTTTTATGGATCGAACTATACTAATTCATTAAAAACAATGCCATCGAAAACCGTCGCACAGTCAATGTTTGGAGCATTTTTAGAGGTTGACACACAAGATTCGGGGCCAAAGGTTATTTTACAATATGTAGGGCCAACGTCTAAACATCCTGAGTTGTCAGATATAAATAAGAAGTACATGTATAAAAATGATGGGTTCGATATTGGTGACGTGAATAACAATCCAATTATTGTATCTCCGGATGTCTTTACTAAGACCGATTTCACTAAATCGAATAAAGTGGTAGCCTTTGAAGTTAGTTTCGGTGATCAGAACCAATCGATTTTTAAGGGTGTGGAGTTGGATCAGGCTACATTGAGAAATACGTCAGAATCCTTCGAAGTGTTGGAAAGACTTGGACGTAATGAAACAGGTTCGAGTACATCACAAATAGACATCGGATTGTTCAACATATATCGTCAATCGTCATATCAATGTAAGGTGACCTGTATGGGTAATGTGATGATACAACCAACCATGTATTTTTATGTCAAAAATATCCCATTATTCAGGGGGTCATATCTAATTACCGAAGTAACACATAATATTAAAACTACGGGGATTGAGACATCCTTTAAGGGAACGAGAATTCCACAGGAGTCATTACCGAACCCAACGGATTCGTTCTTGGCAAGTTATCGTCCATTATTTGATAGGATCATTACGAGTGCTCGAGTAAAAGTTGCTGCCGATACGAAACAATTAGCAGGAAACACTGGAACTGCAATAACGTTAGTCGACGGAAAAGGGAACGCTTACACAACCGACCCAGGAAGTATCAAGTTCGACGGAGAAAAACTTCTTAATGAAGCCGACATTACTGATTATGGAATTCCATATAATGGAAAGAATGACGAATTATATATTCAAAAAGTAAGATATAGAGCAACACCAATTTCACCATATACTGGAAGACGTGATGAGTATTGGTTACGAGCGGTGGCAATCGAAATGGGTGGACCAAATTACCTAATCAATGATGATACAGCTATGAGCATCATCTCAAATCTAACGTCGGGTCATGCGGGATCACCTAAAATCGTAACATGGGGGGATATTAAAAACGTTGAAAAAGCGGTGTATTATTCAAGTAAATTTATCACAGGTGGACCACCATTAATGACATTTGTTACACCAGATAAGATCGTACATACATATAAAACAACTGAGTTTTTAAACCCACGATTACAGAAGAAAGAAATAATAACAATTGACAATAGTGTTAATTTCCTCACTGGTGTATATGAGGGTCCAATTAATATTGGTCCAGCAATATCAGGGTATGGGATTGGTCTTTCACCTTATCTGAAACTAAAACTTGGTTTAAAAGACGGTCAAGTGGTCTATTTCAGAATGTCAAAGTGAAATTAACAAATTTCGCGATATTTATAGTTAATTAAAAACACTTTTATGGAAAACACAAACAAAGTATTAGACACGTTTCTAGAGTCTACAACAGTCATGGACGACGAAATGATGCCCGGAAAAGAACAAACTGTATGTGATCGAGAAACTGGTGAATGTTTTGTCATCAGATCAAAAGATGGTTTAGTTGAACGTATCAATAAAAAATACATTATCGAAGACGGTAGACAACTATTACAGGATTAAATATGAAAAATACAAATTCAAAAACCGACAACGGGCTTAAAAGATTCCGAGAAATTAATGGTTACACCAACTATCTCTTTGAGCAAGCCCCACCACCAGCGCCTGAAGACCCAAATGCTATTCCACCAGTGGAAGACCCTAATGCGGTTCCTGTGGCTGGCGAACAACCACTTCCTGGTGGGGGCGCCGACTTACCAGCTGAGCCATTACCTGGGGAAGGTTTGCCACCTGAAGGTGACGCATCACTCGAAGCCGACCCATCGACAGCAGACGATACAACTGAAGAAGTTGATATAACTGATTTAGTCAATATGATTAAAGACGTTAAAAAAAATATGGACGAACCTAAACAGGAAGATCCGGGCGAAATTCAGAAAATGGATGACATTTTCAGTAAATTAGGTGAGTTAGAGGCTAAATTAGGTGACATGGACAATGTGTTAGCTAAGATCGACCAATTGGGAGTCGAAATTCAGGCATCCAAACCAAAAACACCTGTTGAGAAACTTGAAATGAGATCTTTAGACTCATATCCTTTTAATACCAAACCAACCGAATTCTTCAATGAGAAACAAGAGGAGATGAGGAAAACAGGCAAGAACGAATATGTCCTTACAAAGGGCGATGTTGAAAACTACGGGAAATATGATATGATGAAATCATTCAATCCCCAAGCAGCAGATTAATATAAAGACAATTAGCCGTATACGGCAACAGAAAACATCGGGCGGGGCCCAATCATTAGAATGGAAAACATATTTTTTTTACATATATTATTAAAATAATTGAGGCGTGATTTTGTTATCACGCTTTTTTTATTTATATTTTATCACAATAATACGTTTTATAAACAATTAAATTTTTAAACATTATGGGAACATTTGAATCAGTACAAGCACAGTACGAAAAGAACAAAAACGCTGGAAGCAGCAAATTTCAGAGTCAGGAAGAGAGAATGAAAAAGTATTTCACCACTATTTTACCGAATGGTAAAACAGAAGGTGAAAAAAGAATCAGAATCCTCCCGACTGAAGACGGGGGAAGCCCATTTGTGGAGGTTTATTTCCATGAAATACAGGTGGATGGAAAATGGCTTAAATTATGGGATCCGAAGCAAGAAGGAAAACGATCACCATTAAACGAAGTGAAAGATAGTCTTGAAGCGACTGGAAGGGAAGAGGACAAAGACCTCTCTAGATCTTACAGAGCTCGTAAATTCTATATCGTTAAAGTCATCGACCGAGATTTAGAAGAAGACGGGCCAAAATTCTGGAGGTTT
>Ga0307379_10006916_pt1 | contig 15500 bp, 13 predicted proteins | sample UN2MG_FD_202237 | JGI IMG/M metagenome (GOLD analysis project Ga0307379, IMG submission 202237) | Soil microbial communities from Risofladan, Vaasa, Finland - UN-2 | ecosystem: Environmental > Terrestrial > Soil > Coastal area > Acid sulfate soil | place: Finland: Risofladan, Vaasa | collected... | reverse complement strand
ATCGTCAGGTGATGGGAGCTCCGCCCCGGATCGGGCTGGGATCCTCGAGCACGCAACGGGTTCCCGAGTAGATGCTCGGCATGCACCGATTGCAGTGAGTGCACGCGCCGGCGTCCTGACGGCCCGCGCTCATCTCGTTGACCAGATCGCTCTGGTGGAGCAGCGCTCGACCCATGGCCACGAACTCGTACCCGTCCGCCATGGCCTGGGTGATCGTGTCGAGCCGATTGATGCCGCCGAGCAGGATGATCGGAAGGTCGAGCGCCGCCTTGAACTGCGCTGCGCTCGCAGCGAAGAAGGCCTCCTCGAAGGGGTAGCCCTTCATCAACTTCGAGCCGGCGACCTTGAGCGCCAACCGGATGTGGAGGGGCTGGGTCTCGGCGAACTCGTCGAGCGGCACGTCTCCCCGGAACAGGAACATCGGGTTGCCGTAGGAGCTGCCTCCGGTGAGTTCGAGTGCATCGAGGCACCCGTCGGCTTCGAGCATTCGGGCATAGGCGAGGCTCTCGTCGATCTTGATGCCGCCCGGGATGGCGTCAACCATGTTGAGCTTGGCGGTGACGGCCATCGTGTCGCCGACAGCGTCCTTGACGGCTTCGACGACCGACCGCGGGTACCGCGCCCGGTTCTCGAGGCTGCCGCCGTACTGATCGGTCCTCTTGTTGAGGCCAGGGGCGAGGAACGAGCTGAGCAGGTAGTTGTGACCGAGATGGATCTCGATGGCGTCGAATCCGGCCTGGGCGAGGAGCGCAGCCGACCGGGCGTAGGCCGATCGGACGCGTGCCAGGTCGGCTTCGGAGGCGGCCCTGATGCGACGGAGGGCAATGGCGCTGAATGCCTTGCTCGGTGCGATCGACGGCTCGCCGTTCGACTTCGGGTTGGCCACCAGGCCGGCATGGCCGATCTGGCCCGAGATCGCCGCGCCCGCCTCGTGCACTTCGTCCGCAAGTTGCGCAAGCCCCCGAAGCGCCTCCTCACGCACCCAGATGCACTCCTTGTGGGTACGACCGTCAGGGGCCACGGCGAGGTAGGCGACGGTCGTCATGCCGACACCGCCGCGTGCGGGGGCGAGGTGGTAATCGATGAGTTCGCGCGTGACGAGTGCGTCGGGGGTGACCCCCTCGAACGTCGCCGCCTTGATGACCCGATTCCGGAGGGTGATCGGGCCGAGCTGCGCGGGTGCGAACGGGTCAGGAGCCACGTTCGAAACCTAGGCTCTCACCCATGACCGATGCTGCCCCGCGCAGCGGGTGGTGCCCATGGTCCCGCGCCAGGATGACCGCGCCCCGTGGCTCGACACCCAACGGTTGAGCGAAGTCCAGGCACCGAAGACAGATTCCGGGGGGCTCCGGCTGGGTCGCCTCAGTCCGCGACGTAGCCGTTCCATCGGGCGCTGAGGACCTCTCGTGTGGCATCGCCGGTCAACTCGTCGGCCGACTGCGCCGGAAGACCCGAGCCGAGGTCGGCGGCGAACCGGGTGAAGACGTCATCGAGGGTGAGGCCGCCCGACGGACCGGGCGACTCGTGGACCTTGGCCTTCCATGACAGCGACAGCCGGATGTGCTCGTCGTCGTAGCGGGCGAGCACTCGGCCGTCCTCGACGATGACCCAGTCGGTGCCATCGTGGTCGAGGTGGGTGTCGATGGTCATCTCCTCAGGTGGCTCGAGATCGGGCGGCCCGGTGCGCTCGACCTTGTGGTGCATGAAGTCGTTGTCGCCGACCACTGCGGTGTTCCACACGTCCTCGTGCCGCACACTCTCGCGGTCGCGGCCGTCTGGCCAGTAGCGGAAGTAGCCCCGCTCACCGAGGTGAAACCACGCGACCGCGGTGATGATCGTGATGCGTGCATCCTCGAACAACCGCGACGAACCCATGGCCTGGAGCATCCAACCCGGAGCGTTGGTGCGGTCGACGCCGACGAACTCGGGGATGTCGACGTGGGAGAAGGGTTGCCCACCCGAGGGTGCGGTGAGATTCACGTACACCTGGTCGGGCACGACCCGCACTCCGGGGCCACACATCTCCTCGGCACTCTCGACGAAGCCAGGGTGATCGAGGAGCGCCTCGGCTCCGGGCACCTGCGCCACGCCGCCGAAGGCCCAGTCGCCACGGAACGTCGGGCCGATCAGGTACGACGGGACCTCGGCGCTCTCGGCATCACGTGACGCGTCGGACGCCGCCGTCGAGCGCACCAGATAGCGAGCCGGCATGAAGTACGGGCCGTTGGCCCGGGCCATCGACCGGACGGCAGCCGGATCGTCCACGACCGGATCGAGCAGGATCGGTGGAAGGCATGCGCCGGCAGGTCGGCGGGCGGTGATCGTCATCGACGGTCTCCAGTCGAGGCGAGGACGGGACCCCTCAGGCGTACCAGAGAATGTCGTCGTGACCATTGCCGTCGAAGTCGCCGACGATGGTCGTGTAGCGGCCGTTCACGGTTCGCGGACGGCTCGTGTAGCTCCCTCCGGGAGCGAAGTTCCACTCGTAGTCCGGCGATCCGCCGGGGCCGTACCAGACGATGTCGTCGATCCCGTTGCCGTCGAAGTCACCCGTCATGGGCACGTAGACGCCGTTGGCGGTCCGACGCTCGGACCGATACGAGCCGTCATGCCTGAAGAACCAGACGTAGTCGGGTCGCGTGCCCGGGGCGTACCAGAGGATGTCGTCGGTTCCGTTCCCGTCGAAGTCACCGACCTGGGGGTACTGGTAGAAGCCGTTCACGGTGTAGTTGCGGATCCGTGGCGTGACTCCGCTGAGCTCCCAGTTCTGGTCGGGCGTCGGCCCGGGTGCGTAGAACATGATCTCGTCGGTGCCGTCGCCGTCGAAGTCGCCGGTGAACGGCAGTGCGAAGCCGTCCTGCTTGGTCGACGCGTTGTTGAGGACCTGGTGACCGCCGCCGGCCGATCGGGTCAGCCAGTACTCGTCGCCGTTGCCCGCGACGCTCGGGTGTGTCGCGTCTGCGAGCGGTGCATACCAGTAGAGGTCCTCGACGCCGCTCGGATCGCCGTCGAAGTTACCGACCAGCGGCACGAAGGACCCGTCGCGCTCGAACGGCACGGACTGCCTCGCCCCGCCAACTGCGTGATCCCAGCGCCAGTCAGCGGCATCGGCGGTCCCGATGAACATCACGTCGTCGGCCGCGTCGGCACCGAATCGACCGGCCGCGGGGGTATAGGTGCCGCCGATCGACTGGAAACTCGAGTCGTACCCGCCGGCTCGGTAGCTCCACCGGTAGTCGTTCCCGCTGCCTCGGTCATCGTCGGCCAGGACCACTCGCATGCTCGTACCCGAACGCACGAGATAGGCCGAATGCGGCTTGCGGATGCCGCCGGCAGCTTGGCCCCCACTGCGATCCCATGCGTGGTACTGCAGCATCAGACGTCCGCGGTCGTCGACGTAGGCATCGCCACCCCCTGCTCCCCATCGCCCCGTGCCGGACAAGCCGGCGATCGGGCCGCTGTTGGTGCGCTTGGTGCACGGTCCGAGAGGGCCCGAGCACTCGGCGAAACCCTGACCGTACGCACTCGTACGGAACTCGTTGCCGCTGTAGAACAGGAAGTATCGACCTTCGTAGCGGACCATCGACGGGTTCTCGATGAGCCCGGCGCCGGTCGAAGGATTGCTCATCTCCCACGCCTGGCTCGTCTGGAGCAGCATTCGCTTCGACGAACCCGACGCCCAGCCCGAACCGCTCGAGTTGAGCTGCCGCGTCCAGATGCGAGTCGGCGCCGAGCCGGGGACGCCTTCGCTCTTCCACATCAGGTACGCGCGCCCGTTCTGGTCGATGAAGATGTCGGGATCGATCGAACCGTTCGGATCGGCGTCGCACACGAACGCCGATGTCGGGCTGGTCGTGAAGGGACCGAGCGGGGTCGATGAGGTCGCCCGGTAGATGCAGAACCGATTCCCGCTCACGCGAACCGAGGCGAACGCGACCCATCGGGTTCCGATGAACGCGACCGTCGGCGCCCAGACCTCACGCTCGGTACACCCGTTGCCGAGCGACGGGCTGCTCACCCGAGCGCCGACACCCGGATTCTCCCACGCGTCGTTCTCGTAGCTGTCGAAACAGGGATCGGCCGAGTCGGGCGCCTCGGTGCGAGCCGTCCAGGTCGAGAAGTCGGTCGTCCACGTCGCAGGAAGATGCGCTCCACCCGTGTTGGTGCTGTACGCGGCGGTCAGCGGCCCCATCGGAGTGACCGACGGGTCGGCGAACTGATGGTCGAACGGTGCGCCGGGCCGGAACCAGTCGGCGGCAACCGCACGCTCGGCGGTCTCGTCGGCAGCGGCCGAGACGGGCGACGCTGCCAAGGTGGCCAACGCGATCGCGGCAACGACAAAACGACCGGCTCCAACCCGCATGGATCCTCAATCGGCACTCCAGCGCGCGAACTTGAACCGGCGGGTGGAGGTGCTTCAGAGCTCCATGCGGAGGTGCCGGGACACGTCGCCCACGAGATCGACCAACGAGTAGTCGCGACGGGTGAACCTCCAGGTGCCATCGAGCTTGGCGAACTCATCGTGGTAGCGGCCAGACACGATGGGCGCCAGCGCACCGTCGTCGGCCTGCTGGAACACGGTGTAGACCGATCGGCACCGGGCCGTCGAGGCACCTTCGTCCACCTCGACGATCGGGTTCGTCACGACGTGACGGGTCCGGGGCGTGCCGTCGTCGTAGGTGATCACGTTCTCGCGCCAGATTGCGAGCATCGTCGCCGAGTCGATCGGTGGCACACCGTCCGCGACGATCAGGAGAGCGTGCTCGAAGAGGCTCGCAGCCGCCTCGAAGTCACCGGCGTCCATGGCCTCGGCGTAGACGTACAACAGGTTGGTGATCGCCGTCGCGTCGTCGATCGCGTCGCTCAACGGAGAAAGGTGGCTCGGAGGTCAGGGTCCATACGCGGGTCCTCGTCCCAGGGAATGACGTCGCTGGTCTCGAACAGCCACCGGAAGATCCGATCCTTGTGCTCGCCGACGACTGCCGCGTGATCGGGGAGCGCAGCCACGTTCGTCGTCTCGCGCGGGTCGGCACGACGGTCGTACAACTCCGACGGCTCGTAGAGGCGCTCGACGTAGGTCCAGTCGGCGGTGCGCACCGAGATCGCACGACCGGTGAGTTCGGGCTGCTGATGCTGCAGGTCTTGCTTGTGCCGGTACATGCCGCCGGTCCCCGCCTCGAGCAGGTGGCGTTCGGCGGTCACGAAGCCACCTTCGCTGAACGCCGCGTCGCGGTGCGCCGCCGCCTGATCCTCCAGGAGGGGCACGAGCGACCGTCCGAAGTGGGTGTAGGCCGGATCGATCTCGGCGTACTCCTCGAGCGTGGCAGTGAGATCGACCATCTCGGTGAAGCTCGCCACCACCCCCGAACCTCGTCGGGGGTCGTCGATGACGAGCGGATTGCGCACCAGCACGTCGTCGAGACCCGACATCCACTTCTCGACGAGTCCGAAGTCGCCGAGGTACTCGCCGTGATCGGTGAAGAAGAACGTGACGGTGCGGTCGGCAGCAGCTGCCTCGTCGACGGCGGCCCGCACCTGACCGAGCTGATCGTCGACACGGCTCACCATCGCGTAGTAGGTGCGGATGATCTCGGCCCAGTCGTCACCATCGAGACGATCGAGGCCGTAGCGCTCGTGGATGGCTCGGTAGAAGTCGGGCTTTCCGGTGAAATCGGGCGGCACCGGTTCAGGCATGTCGGCGGGATCGTGGAGGTCGTACCACTTGCGCTCCACGACGAACGGCGGGTGCGGGTAGATGAGCGGCACGAACAGACACCACGGCTCGGGGAGCCCGTCGGCCAGCCAGTCGATCGCGGTCGCCACGGTGGCGGCATCCATCTCGAACAGGTCGTCGTCGACCGGGCCGCCGTAGAAGGCGTAGTACCACTTCGAGTCTTCGTCGTAGGGGGTGGTGTGCCACCGGCCGACGTCGCCGAGATCAGGGGGGCGGGTGAACCCGAATCGGTCCGACGAGGCTGCGGTGACCCCCGGGCCGAGCATGTCGCCCCGCGCGCCGGCCAGGGCGACGTGGTAGCCGCTGTCGCGGAGCCGCTTGAAGACGTTGGGCTCGTGCGGCCGCAGCAGATGGGTGAGCGTGCGGTGCCCGTTGACGTGCGGGTACCACCCGGTGAACATCGAGATCCGACTCTGCGAACACACGGTGTGCTGGACGAACGCCTGGTCGAAGCGAGTGCCGGCCGCGGCCAGCGCGTCGATGTGCGGCGTCTGCGCCATGGTGCTGCCGAAGGTCCCCACTGCATCAGCCCGCAACTGATCTGGCATGAACAGCAACAGGTTGGGCCGGGTCATCGCCCCGATCCTGCCATTCGGCCAGACCTCGAGCGCCGAATGCGACCCCTCTCAACACGCAACGTAGGTGTTTGCCTACTCCGTGCGGTAGCTTCCGGCCCATGTCGGGAGGAAACGGGGGGGAGCGCGAATCGATCCGCACCGCCGTCATCATCACGAGCAAGCCCGATCTGTTCACGCCGCTCATCATCGACGCCGGCTACGACGTCACCGGCCTCTCCGACACCGCCGTCAACGGTGAGCGACTCGCCGAACACCTCCGACCCGATGTCCTGGTGATCGAGCACGTCCTGACCGGCGAGCAGGGGTGGGAGGCCCTCCCGAACCTGCGGGCGGCGTCGCCCGACTCGTTGATCCTGCTCGTCGTCGCCGAGGACTGGACACCGGCTGACCCGACCGCGATCGGCGGGCTCGCCGTCAGCAGCATCACGAATCTCCAACGGCTGCTGGCCGAAGGGGCTGACGTCCACGGCTGGATCCGCGAGGAGATCGCGGCCGGCGTCGTCGATCGACGTTCCGGCAGGGACCGAAGGGATCGACAGGACTGGTCTGCGGTCGGCTACGAGAAGCGAGGCCGGCCCGATCGGCGCAAGCACTCGGGCTGACGAGCGCACCAAGACCTCCGACGACCGAGATCTCCCAGGACTCGCGCGAGGTCCGTTCGTGGATCCTCGTCGAGGACGCCTGTCTCGTCGTGTTGGCGACGGTGACGCACCACCGCATGTCCACAACACCGCCCGACCACGGCGACCATCGGGCCGGGGCCACCACACACATCCGGCACTCCGTCAGCTGAGGGGGCCTCAGGACGCCAGCAGGGCGTGCATGCCGACCGCGAGGACGGCCTTGGTCTCGGCCTTGGACAGAGAGTCGCCGATCCGGAGCGCCTCGATCGCCTCGAAACGCGTCAGCACGTCGGCCGCCCGAACGAGGCGCATCCGGGGCACCGGGTCGAGCCGACTCAGTTCGGGCTCGAACTGGCGCTCGAGTTGCGCCCGCAGTGCGCGGCGCGCCGTCACCAGTGCATCGGCCATCGGCTTGTTGTGAGACGAATGGTGGATCGTCGCCCTGAACGATGAAGCCGTCCGTTCGTGGAGTCGCAGCCGAGCGTCGACGAACGCGCCGATGCGCTGGTCGAGCGGGCCGGTCCCGATGCCGTCGATCCGGAGCAGCGGAGCCGCCTTCTCCATGCTCCGCTCGATCGCTGCGTGGAGCAGCGCTCCGAGGTCTTCGTAGTAGCGGTACACCGAGCGCAGCGACAGACCCGACCGCTTGGCCACCTCGTCGACGCTCGGGATCAGGGTGTTGGTCGCGAACAGCTCGATGACCGCATCGAGGACAGCGATTCGGTTCCGCTCTCGACGTGCATGTCGGCCGTCCACGGGGTCCGAGTCGACGACAGCCACCACACGGTGAGGGTAGTGGCAGTTACCTTGTCGTGACCGAACCAATCAGCAGGGGGACCCGTGCACTCATTCGAAGGCAGAACGGCCGTTGTCACCGGCGGCGGGCACGGAATGGGCCGTGAACTCGTCGTGCAGCTGGTCGAGCAGGGCTGCAACGTGGCGATGTGTGACATCAACCTCGACGCAATGGCGGAGACCCGGAGCCTGGCCCACACCAAGGCGCCCTCGTCGGACATCCGCATCACCGATCACATCTGCGACGTCGCCGACGAAGCCGCCGTCGAGGTCTTCCGCGACGAGGTCCTCCTCCAACACGACCTCGATCACATCAACGTGCTCTTCAACAACGCCGGTGTCGGGGGCGGTGGCAGCTTCGTCGCCGGCGACCGGGCCGAGTGGGAGCGAACGTTCGACATCTGCTGGGGAGGCGTCTACTCGGTGGCCCGCGTCTTCGTCCCGCTGCTGGTTGCAGCCGACGAAGGGGTCATCATCAACACCTCCAGCGTCAACGGGTTCTGGGCCGCGCTGGGTCCGGGGATCCCTCACACCGCCTACAGCTCGGCGAAGTTCGCGGTGAAGGGGTTCACCGAGGCACTGATGGAGGACTTTCGCATGAACGCACCCCACGTCTCGGCCGCACTGGTGATGCCGGGTCACATCGGGACCGAGATCGTGAACAACAGCCGCAAGATGTTCGGCGGTGTCACCGACGCGGACGCCGTCCGCCAGAACATGATCCGACGCGGCATGCCTGCCGACACCATGAGCGACGAGGACCTCGTGGCGCTGGCGAACCGCATGGGCGACATGTTCCGCGATGCCGCGCCACTGACCGCAGCGCAGGCGGCCACCATCATCCTCGATGCCGTCAAGGCCGGCGAGTGGCGGATCCTGGTCGGCGACGATGCGCACGCACTCGACGAAGCCGTCCGGGCCGATCCGCATGCCGCTTACGGACCTGGGGGCCTGTCGCTCGGTGCCCTGAGGGACTGAATGCGCCCCCGCTGACCCGATGAACCCCACCACCTGCCGAGTCGCGATCATCGTCAGCCTTGCGCTCGTCACCGCAGCGTGCTCGGGCGACAGCGACTCGTCGGGCGCTGACGCGGCCGAGGACCCGGCGGTCGCTCCGACCGAGTTCGCCGGCACGATCGACCTCGACGTCGAGAGCCCCGGCAGGTGTGAGGTGGTGGGCGAGATCTGCGCACTCCCGTTCCCGTCGGACGCGCTGACCGTCGAGGACCCGGGCTCCGAGACGGGGCGGAGGGTGTCACTCGACCCGCTGTCGATGCCGGCGAACGTCGAGGGCGTGCACATCGACGTCAGCCGCCAGAACCGCAACGACGGGTTCAGCCCAGGCAGTGCCGCGCTCGTCCACCTTCCCGGCCTCGATCCAGCGGACTCGAACCTCCCACCCGTCACCGATCTGGCCCGGTCACTCGATGACGACTCCGGCAGCGTCGTCATCGACGCAACCGCCGGCGAGCGCTGGCCTCACTGGGCCGAGCTGGATGCCAACGCGCCGACCGACCGACGGCGTGGTCTGTTTCTCCGGCCCGGGGTCAACTACCCCGACGGCCACCGGATCGTGATCGGGTTGCGCAACCTGGTCGACGCTGATGGTGCGCCGATCGAACCGACAGACGCGTTCCGCGCCTATCGCGACCGGCTCGAGACCGACGTCCCCGAGGTCGAGTCGCGTCGGCCCGCGATGGAACAGGTCTTCGACGATCTCGAGGCAGCCGGGGTCGCCCGTGACGAGCTCACCATCGCCTGGGACTTCACCGTCATCTCGACCGAGAGCCTGACCGGTCCGTTGCTCCACATGCGCGACGATGCCTTCGACCAGCTCGGCGACGCCGCGCCGGCGTTCACCGTCGACGAGGTCACCGAGGATGTCGACAACGATCGCCGGGTGATCACGGGGACCTTCGAGATCCCGCTCTACCTCGCGGACGACGGGGCGCCGGGCACTTCGCTCAATCTGATCGTCGATCCCGACCTCCCCGAGCCCAACGGAATCTGGACGGCGCCGTTCAGCTGCCAGATCACCGGGGCGACGAGCGCCGACGATCCCGGTGCCGGTGTCGTCTACGGACACGGGCTGCTGGGCACCCACCGCCAAACCACCTCGGCCGGTCCGACGTTGCTCGCCGAGAACCACAACTACGTCGTGTGCGGCACCGACCTGATCGGCATGGCCGAAGAAGACGTTCCCAACGCCATCACCACGCTCCAGGACGTGAGCAACTTCCCGACGCTGGCCGACCGGCTCCTCCAAGGTCACCTCAACCACCTCTTCCTCGGGCGGCTGCTGAAGCACGCCGACGGGCTGGCCGCCGATCCTGCATTCCAGACCGAGGACGGCGGCCGCCTCGTCGACACCGACGAGCTCTACTACTACGGCATCAGCCAGGGCGGGATCATGGGCCCGGTGTCGACGGCGGTGTCGCTCGACTGGGACAAAGGGGTGTTCGGGGTGGCGGGAGTCAACTACAGCACCCTGCTCAACCGGAGCATCGACTTCGACATCTACCAGGCAATCCTCGACCCGGCCTATCCCGACAAGCTCGATCAGGCCCTCGGGATCCTCGTGGCGCAGATGCTCTGGGACCGTGGCGAAGGCAACGGGTACGTGAACCACTACACCGATCCACTGCCCGGAGTCGCCGAGAAGACCGCTTTGGTGCAAGGCGCCCTCGGCGACCACCAGGTCGCCAACGTCGCCACGGAGGTGATGGCCCGTTCGATGGGTGCATCGGTGCTCACTCCAGCCGTGGCGCCGGACCGCACCAACGACGTCGAGCCGTTCTTCGGAATCCCAGCCATCGAGAGCTCCCCGCACCTCGGCTCGGCCGTCGTCATGTTCGACAGCGGCGCGCCGCTGCCACCGACGACCAACACGGCGCCCCGCGACGGTGACGATCCGCACGAGGACGTGCGGCGGGTGCCGGTCGCGTACGACCAGATCGCCGCGTTCTTCCAGCCCGATGGCGGCATCATCGACACCTGTGGTGGGGTGCCCTGCAACGCGGTGCCCGGCGGGTAGCCGGACATGCGGGTCGACGACCACGTTCTCGACGCGGTCCGCACCGACGGGTTCGCAGTGATGGAAGGCTTTGTCGCGCCCGCGGAACTCGCCGCCGCGACCGAGGGCCTGTTTCTCGAGTTCCCTCGACCCGACGACTACTTCGCTGATCCTCAGAAACACGAACGTCTGACTCGCCACCAGTTCGCCGGGCTCCGACTCGGGCCCCACCAGTCATGGGATCTCAACCGGCTCGCCTTCCACCCTGATCTCGTCGACGCCGCCGAGCGGTTCTGTGGGACGTCGGACGTGCAGCTCTACAAGATGGAACTCTGGGCCAAGTACTCGGGTTCGATCGACTACGACCAGCCGCACCATCGCGACTATGGCAACCACAGTCTCGTGGTGCCGCGCCGTGATCTTCGGTGGCCGCAGCTGACGACGTTCGTCCTGCTGTCCGACGTGACCGAGGCCGACGGGCCCACAAAGGTCATCCCACGGGCGATCGGTGATGCCGTGCCATTGGTGCCGCGCGAACTGCCCTTCGGCGAGCTGTTCGACCACGAGGTCTCGATCACCGGACCGGCGGGCAGCCTGTTTCTCTACACGACCGACGTCCTCCATCGCGGCTCGGCGATGACAGGCGACCAGGCCAGCCGGTTCGCCCTGCTCGCGGACTATGCGCCCAAGGGCCTGCCGTGGATCGGCAAGATGGCCTGGCCGCAGCACGCGCTCTCACCCGGCTGGACCGAGATGGTCGAGCGCATGTCGGTGCGCGAGCGCGACCTCTTCGGCTTCCCGCCACCGGGCCACGACTACTGGGACGACCAGACCCTGGCCGACACCCAGGCGCGTTATCCGAGCATGGACATCGGGCCGTACCGCTCACTTGGTTGATCGCTGATAGCAAAGGGGTCATGACGCCACCGCTCACTCTCTCGGCCGCCTTCGCCACCTCGCTCGACACGCCCGATCACATCCGCATCGCCGAATCACTCGGCTACTCGCGAGCGTGGGCCTACGACTCCCCCGCCCTCTATCCGGACGTGTGGGCAATGCTCGCTCTGGCCGCCGATCGGACCGACACCATCGGCCTCGGGCCGGCCGTGCTGGTGCCTCATCTCCGCCATCCGATCACGAACGCCGCGGCGATCGCCATGCTCGAAGCCATGGCGCCCGGTCGGGTCGCCGTCGCGATCGGCACCGGATACACCGCACGCCTGACCATGGGTAAGAAGGCGCTGACGTGGGCCTGGACCCGTTCGTACGTCGACTGCCTCATGGCGCTGCTCCGGGGCGAGAGGGCCGAGTGGGGAGGCGAGCCGATCGAGCTGTTGATGACCGAGGGATTCGGCGCCACCCGACCCCTGGACGTGCCGATCGTGCTCGGCGCAACCGGTCCGAAGGGACTCGGCCACGCTCGCGAGATCGACGCAGCCGGTGTCTTCCTCACGATGCCGAACGAGGTGCCCGAGGGATGGGACTGGACCGTGTCGCTCCAGTTCGGCACGGTCCTCGCCGACGGCGAGTCGGCCGACTCGCCGCGGGTGATGGACGCCGCCGGTCATGCCGCTGCACTCGTGTACCACGGCATGTACGAGATCGGCGGAAGAGCGATGGTCGAAGGCCTTCCCAACGGCAGCGCGTGGTGCGACTCGCTCGAGGCGGCCGAGCCCGAGGGCTCGCGCCACCTCGCCATCCACGCCGGCCACCTGATCGGCCTCAGCGAGCACGACGCCAAGGCCGTCAACGGCGAGGCGATCACCATGCTCGGCATGGCCCGTTCGACGGACGAGTGGAGGATGGCTCTCGAGGGCTACGCCGAGGCCGGCCTCACCGAGATCGCCTACCAACCTGCGGGGGACGACATCGCCGGCGAACTCGAACGGTTCGCGGAGGCGGCCGGCGTCTAGCCCGTTTCGGGCAAGCGACCCTCAGAACGGAGCCACGTCTCGGTGCGGGCCATGCCCTCGGCCACGTCGACGGCCGGTTCGTACCCGAGCACTCGCCGGGCCTTGTCGATCGAATAGGTCCCCTGCCGAAGGAAGTAGTCGACGGTGTCGGCACCCAGGCCCGCTGCCTCGTGGATCTCGGCGATCTCGGCCGCAGGCGCAACCGGAAGCTCGGTGTGCAACATGCGGGCGTAGTGCCCGAAGAACTCCTCGTTGTCGACCCCGACACCGTCGCTGACATTGAACACCTGTCCCCGACCCTCGTCACCGGCGCCCAGCACGATGCCGTCCACCAGGTTGTCGACGTACACGGGGCTGAAGATCCCACCCTCGCTCGGCACGAGGAAGAACCCCATCGGGATTCCCATCACCGGCCACTCGGTCCACGGGACCGACCTCGGCCCGTAGACGTCACCGGGACGGATCACGGTGACGTCGACATCGCTCTCGGCGTGTGCCTGGAGCACGACCTGCTCGCTCGCGACCTTGGTGTCGACATACCCGTGGCCGTCGGTGCGAATGGGCCACGCCTCGTCGACGCCGTCAGGGAACCCCAGGTCCGAGTACGCCCGGACCGACGACAGGTGCACGAATCGTGGCACGCCGGCGGCGATCGCGGCCTGAAGGACCCGGCTCGTTCCGAGCACGTTCACGCCCCACATCCGGTCGTCGGGTGCGTGGTTGGCGACGACCGCTGCGGTGTGGATCACGAGGTCGCACCCGGCGAACACGTCTTCCCACGGGCCGCGTTCGACGATGTCGGCTGCGACGACCGTCGGATCCGAGCCGTCCGCAACCGCGTCGATGCCGACCACGTCGTGGCCCTGGCCTCGATAGCGGGCGGCAAGGGTGCCGCCGATGAACCCGAGTACTCCCGAGATGCCGACCTTCATCGTCATGCCTCCAACTGCGTCTGCATCGAATGCACCGTGTCGATGTATTCGTCGATCATGTCGAGCACGACCTGCGCGGATGTCTTGCGCTGGTTCATCGAGCCGACGATCTGCCCGACGAAGTAGTTCGCCAGCTTCTCCGCGCCCGAGCCCGGGTTGTGTGCAGCCCGGTTGATACGGGCCTGGGCGGCTGCGGTGAGGATCGGCTGGAGCGGCATCCCGAGCGGGTCAGGGGTGTCTTCTCGATCCCACTCCTCGGTCCAGGCCGACTTGAGCATGCGTGCATGCTTGCCGGTGATCGACCGCGACCTGATGGTGTCGGCCGAGGTCGCACCGAGGAACTTCTGCTTCACCACCGGGTGGGTCTCGGCTTCATCGGTGGTGAGCCAGACCGAACCGCACCACACGCCCTGCGCGCCGAGGGCCAACGATGCCGCCAGTTGACGGCCGCGGCCGATGCCCCCGGCGGCGAGCACCGGGACCTCACCGACGGCATCGACGATCTCGGGCACGAGCACCATCGTTCCGATCTCTCCGGTGTGACCCCCGGCTTCGGACCCCTGGGCGATGATGATGTCGACACCGGCAGCGACGTGGCGCTCAGCGTGAACGGCCGTGCCGGCGAGGGCCCCGACCAAGCGGCCCTCCTCCTTCACCCGATCGATCATGAACTGAGGCGGAGGGCCGAGGGCGTTGGCGACGAACGGCGTCCGGTGGGCGAGGGCGATGTCGAGCTGCGGGCCTGCCGTGGCGGCCGAGAAGGGAGCCGCGGCCCCGGCTCGGGCCAGACCCCGACCGCTGCTCGTCGGCTCGGCTGGCAGGTCGGGCACCTCGTAGCGGGCGAGGATGTCCTGCACGAACTCCTTGTGCTCGATCGGGAGGAGCTGGACCACGTCGTCGACGGTGAAGCCGTCGTTCTCGTCACCGGCATACTTGGCCGGGATGATGAGATCGACGCCGTAGGGAAGGTCGCCGATCTCGTCCTCGATCCACTGGAGGTCGATCTCGAGCTGCTCAGGGGTGTGCGCGACCGCGCCGAGCACGCCGAGACCGCCGGCCCTGGAGACGGCGGCGACGACGTCACGGCAGTGCGAGAAGGCGAAGATCGGGAACTCGATGCCGACGGCGTCGCCGGCGGTGGTTCGCATGATGGGACTCCGGTCGCGATTCGGTCGTGGCCGGCCCGAGCGCGGGCAGGCGTGGCGAACCTAGTGCCACACCCGCTGCCAGGTTCGCGTCTGCGGTCCTGCTGATCGCGCCTCCCGAAGCGGCACACCCGACTCGATCCCGATCCCAACCCGGATCCTCGTTGTCCTACGGCCAACTATTGGCGGGAGAACAACGAGGATCGTGGGGTGGAGCGGGCGGGTACGGTCGCGTGGTGACCGTGATCGATGCCGACTACCTGGTGGTCGGTGGAGGCGCCATGGGGATGGCCTTCACCGACGTGCTGCTCACCGAGACCGATGCACGCGTGGTGCTCGTCGAGCGTCGGGCCCGACCGGGAGGTCACTGGAATGACTCGTACCCTTTCGTGCGGCTCCACCAGCCCTCCGCGTTCTACGGCGTGAACTCCCGGGAACTCGGCGAAGGCACGATCGACGCCGTGGGTCCGAATGCGGGCCTGTTCGAACTGGCCACGGGTTCGGAGGTGGTGGCCTACTTCGACAACGTGCTGCATCGCGACTTCCTGCCGTCGGGCCGGGTCGAGTGGCATCCGATGTGCACCTACGAGGGCGACCGTAGGTTCCGTTCGAACGTGACGGGCGAGGTCCACACGGTCTCGTCCGATGCCACCGTCGTCGACGCCACCTACATGCACGTGTCGGTCCCCTCGACGACCCCACCGAAGTACGAGATCGACGACGGCGTGCAGTTGATTCCGCTCAACGACCTGGTGCACACGTCCGAG
>Ga0307379_10006914_pt1 | contig 15504 bp, 9 predicted proteins | sample UN2MG_FD_202237 | JGI IMG/M metagenome (GOLD analysis project Ga0307379, IMG submission 202237) | Soil microbial communities from Risofladan, Vaasa, Finland - UN-2 | ecosystem: Environmental > Terrestrial > Soil > Coastal area > Acid sulfate soil | place: Finland: Risofladan, Vaasa | collected... | reverse complement strand
CCGGCGAACCTCGCTGCGCGGCGCTTGGCCGAACGGCTTTATCCTCGGAAGTGTAGGTCACGGCGCGGGGCTCGCTGGGATTCCGGCCGGCGCTTCTCCGCCGGGGGAAGGGGCGACGCTCCCTTGGCAGAAATGACCGTGGATGGCACTGTAGTGGGGGGAGTCCGAAGAGCCCTGAAGAGCGTGACGCCGTTGGGGGGATAGCTAGCCTCCGGCAGCCGGCGCGGCTCGCCCGTCATACCTCGCCAAGCGCGGGGTCCCCGTCCAATGCTTCCCGACGGAAGACGATGTGCCGATTCCACCGCTGGTCGTCGCGATTGGGGAACTCAGCTCGGACATGGCAGCCCCGCGTCTCTTCCCGCTCCAAAGCAGCCTGGATCATGAGCCGGGCGACGCAAAGCATGTTTTGCAGTTCCCAACCGCTTGGCTCCGCGAACTGTAAGGGCAAGACGTACCGGCCCCAATGGTCGATGTTGTCCATCGCTTCGCGGAGCCCTGCGGCGTTGCGGCGAACTCCTACCCGCCGCCACACCAGGCTCTTCAATGAGTTGCGGATGTCGGTCAGGTCGAGCAGCTCGCTCTGGAGCTTGACCGGCGGGTTATCGAGCGGCAGGCCGCGGAGGCTGTCGTCGACTCGGGCAGCTTCTCGCGAGGCCGCCTCGCCGGCGGCCTCGCCATAGACCAGCGCTTCCAGCAGGCTATTGGAGGCCAGGCGGTTGGCCCCGTGCAGACCGCTGGAGGTCACCTCCCCGGCCGCCAACAGCCCGGGCAGGGTCGTGCGGCCTTCCGGGTCGACGGTCAACCCGCCCATCATGTAGTGGGCCCCGGGTCGGACCGGGATGCGGTCCTGGGTGATGTCCAGGTCGAACTTGGCGCAGATGGCCGCAATCCCCGGAAAACGGGAGCGTACCATGTCGGGGTCCAAATGGGTCAGGTCGAGGTAGACGTTGGGATGGCGAGTCTTCTCCATCTGGCTGACGATCGCCGAACTGACGACGTCCCGCGGCGCCAACTCGGCACGGTGGTCGTAGTCGGGCATAAAACGGCGGCCGACGCGGTCGACCAGGTAGGCCCCTTCGCCCCGCATCGCCTCCGTGATCAGATTGCGGCTGCTCCCCGCGATGTAGAGGACCGTGGGATGGAACTGGACAAACTCCATGTCCCGCAATTCCACGCCCGCCCGATAGGCGATCGCCAGCCCGTCGCCGGTGGCCACGTCCGGGTTGGTGGTCTCCCGATAGACCTGTCCGGCCCCGCCCGTGCAGAGGATGGTCTGCTTGGCCCAGACCAGCGTCTTGCCGTGTTGGCCGTTCCAGACCAACGCCCCGCGGCACTTCCCCCCATGGGTTAGGATATCCAGCGTGAACGTGTTCTCCCACATTTCGGTGTTGGGTCGGGTGCCGAACTGTTCGATCGCCGCCCGCATTATCTCCTGGCCGGTGGCGTCGCCCAAGGCGTGCGCGATACGCCCCCGGCCGTGCCCGCCCTCGCGCGATAGCGCCAGCGAGTCGCCGTCCCGGTCGAACTCGGTTCCCCACTCGACCAATTCCCTGATCCGCCGGGGCCCTTCGCGGACCACGCGTTCGACGACCTGTCGATCACACAGCGAGCCCCCGGCCTCCAACGTGTCTGCTACGTGGTCCTCGAAGCAGTCGTCCGGGCTCAGCACGGCGGCGATGCCCCCTTGGGCATGAACGCTGTTGGACTGTTCGCGAGTCCCTTTGGTGATCACCAAGGCCGACAGCTCCGGCGCCACTTCGAGCGCGGCCCGAAGCCCCGCCAGACCACCGCCGATGATCAACACGTCGGTGAAGAAATGCGGGACCTTCTTGGGATGGAACGGGGAAAGATATCGCGGGACGACGAAGGACATCGGGACGACGAAGGACATCGGAGTGGCCAACAGCTTGGGGGGAACAGGTGGGCGGGATTTCGATTCCCATCGCTTCAGTTCAGGGAGGATCCCGTGTTGCGCGTAGCACCAACGGGCGAGGCCGGCCACCACCAGGATGGGGCCCAGCCGCCCGCCGACGAGCAGCTTGACACCTAGGGGACCGACAGACGCATTCTACACGCCAACGGCATGGGAAAGATAGGCACACCCCCGAATGGACTGGAGACACCTTTCCAAAGACCGGGGGCCTGAGGCCAGGAAGCGACTAGGGATCGCGGCCAGACACCCCCCGTCGATAGGCCCGGTAGGCATCGGCCCGTTCCGGCGGCGGGTCGCTCCGGAGCCCTTCTCTCAGTCGCTCAAGCCCGTCCGTCTCCGTTCGTCGGCCTCGAGTTCGGGTCCCGGGGGGCCGCAGGCCCAGGCTGTCGAGTGCCCCGTCCAACTCCGTGCGCGCCGAATCTGACCGCGCGGCTTCCTGCCTCATCCGGTTCCACTGTTCGTAGAACCGTTTCAAATCCTCCTTGGTCCAGCCAAGACGGTCGAGGAGCCGTTGGTCGGGCTGGTCCTTGGCCAACTGGTCTTCAAGATACTCCAGTGCCAAGTTGGTTCGCTGCCGGGCGAAGTCGAGGTTGGGATCCTCGCGGCGATACGTGCCTGGCTCCCCCGGCGGTGGCTTGCTCTGTTCGCGGTCGGGCCCTTCGCCAGCGCCCGGCGCGCCCGAGCGCCCCTCCCCTCTTGGATGGCCCGGCCCTTGGGTTCCTGCGTCTGCCGGCTGTTGCGAGTCGCTCCCGTCATCTGAGGAAGAGCCACTCTGCCGGTCTTGCGAGGCCCCTTCCCCTGGCTCGCCACCGGGCCGGCTGCGCTCTCCGGAGCCGGGCCCCTCGCCCTGGTCTGCCGGTCTGCCGGTGGGCCGGTCGGCTTGGACTTGATCGCCGGCGTCCGGGCCCGTGGGCCCCTCGCCTTGCTCGTCGGATTGCGAGCCGCCCTGTTCCGAGGCCGTGTGCGTGCCGGCGGTGCCGGTGCCCGACTGCTCCGACTTCTGTCCACCACCCTGCTCGCCCCCGCCGGAGCGATCGCCGCTGGTGTCGCCTTGGGAATCGGAATCCTTAGGACTGGTGGTAGGAGATTGGGCCGACTCTCCTTCGCGCGGCTCGCTCTGGTCCCCTTCGCCGGGTTGCTTCTTCCGCTGCTGGTTCGCCTCTTGAGGGGATGGGGTGCCCTGATCCTCGCCGGATGGCTTCCCGGCACCTCCTTGCCCCTTCGTTTCCTCCGGGTCGCCGCCCCGGGCGTCGGGATTCTCACGGCCTTGGCCGGGAGGTTTTTCCGGGGTCGGCTCGCCGGGCTCTTTCGCTTGGGCGCCCTGCCCCGCCTCGGGTTGAGGGCTGGAGCCGGGGCTTTGGCTTGCGGCCGGATCGTTGTCGGGCATGCGCTGCTGGTCGCCCTGTTTGCCGCCGGAAGATCCGGCTTCGCCCTGCGGCTTGCCGGAGTCGGTCTGAGCCTGGCCCTGGCCGCCAGGCTGCTTCTCGCCGGTTGGTGGCCGATCGTCAGACGACTGGCCCGCCTGCTTACCCTGACCACCTCGATCCGCGTCGGGTTGCTCGGCTCCTTGGCCGGTCTGCGGTTGCGCTGCGGTCTGCGGCTGCGAATCCGTGGCTTGCGGCGTCTTGCCGCCGTCAGGCTGTTGTTTGGCCGACGGACCGGCCGAGCTGCCTGGCTCCTCGGACTCCTGCCCCGCAACTCCTTGCTGGTCCCCTGGTTGCTCGCCGGGCTTGGCGGCCGGGCTCGACGCACCGTCACTCGGTCGCTCCTCGTCCACGTGGCGGAGGATTTTCTCGAACGCGTCGCCCGGGTTGGTCTGTCCGTCGACGGGCTCGCTACTCGATCCGGGGTCGCCGCTCGATGGCTTGCCTGGTTGCTGCCCGGCCTGGCCTTGGCCGGAGGCCTGTTGCCCTTTGCCCTCCTGGCCCATTCCCCCTTGCCCCGACTGCTCTTGCCCGCTCTGCTCCCCTTGACCAGATTGCTCGCCCTTGCCAGATTGCTCGCCCTTGCCAGATTGCTCGCCCTTGCCAGATTGCTCGCCTTGGCCCGATTGCTCCCCGGCCGGGCCCTGCTCCTGCTTTTTCTGTCCCGGCTGGCCTTCCTCGTCCGGTTGCTTTGCTCCTTGGGCATCGACCGGTGGCTGATCTTGCCCCTTCGGTGTTTCCTCCGGAGAGGGTTGAGCGTCCGGCTGCTCCGGGGCCGGCTTTTCCGGGGCCGGCTGGGGCTGATCGGGACGCGACGGGGGAGTCGACCGGCCTTCGGGCGGGGTGATCGTGATCCATCGCCGGGCGGTTTCGGCACGGTTGGGCCGGCGCCGAGCGTCGCGGGAGCCGAGCCGCGCATCTCGCACGTCGTCCTCCCAGACCATGTTGTCCTCGGCCTCGGCCCAGTAGACCACCTTGTCGCCCGCCTCCAAGTCGAACTCGGCCGGCTCGAACCGGTACGTCGCTTGGAACGGGCCTTCGTGGGGCGGTTCCGGGCGTTGCCTTTCGAGCAGGGCAGGGATCGGCAGGCTTCGTTGGTCGTGCTCGGCCCGCAGGGCGACCCTCCGCAGGGCGAAGTCCGGGTCGACGGCACGAACTCGCAGTTCCAGCACCGCATCCTCGGGGAGTTCGCACTGCGTCGGTGGCGGGTCGACAAAGCGGATTTCGGGCGCAAGATCGGGAATGACCTCGATCCGGTGCCGGACGGGTGTCTGGTTTTCTCTCCCGCCGGTGGCGGTGAAACGGAGTTGGTACGACCCGTACTCCGCCCGGCCCGGATCGTTCCGGTCCATCATCAACGTGAATCCGGCCTCGGCGGTTTTCGGCCCGCCGACGGTCATCCTCAGGGCGTGCCGGGGGTCGCAATCCAGTTCCACGGCGGCCCGGCCGATCTCCTGGTTCGCCGCGGCCCGGATCGTGACCCGCGTCCCCTCGATCGCCTTCAAGTCGGCCACACGCTCATCAATTCGGTTGGGGATGCCGGTGTAGTCGGGATAGTCGTACTGGACGCGATCGACCACGATGGAGAGGGCCGTTTGTACGTCGAGGCGGAACCGTCGCGTGCGGCAATCGCCGGCAACGAGGTAGTACTCGATGTCCTGCTGGAGGCCGAAGCGGCCAGGCGGCAAATCAGCGCTATGGTGCGACCTTTCCTCGGCAAGCGTCATGGGAATGGCTTGGTCGACGCTCTGCCCGTCGTCGGTGGAGTAGTAGAGCATCACTTGCTCGTCGTCGGCCAGCCCGTCCACCTCGGCCGACACGTGAACGATCTCGCCCTGGTACGCGAGTTCGTCGCCCGGCTCGACGTTTTCGACCGTCACGCGCGTGGGAGCCTTGATGTCGGCCCAGGGCCAGATGATCCGGCGAAACGACACGAGCGGACTCTTGGGCGAGGCGACCAGGTACAAACAGCAGACGGCCAGGATTGCGGCCAAGACGTATCCGAGCCGAATCAGTTGGGAGCGATCCACCGCCACGTCGGTCGGGATCTGTTCCAGGTCGGCGGCCGCTTTCCGCTCCAGGGCGTGGTAGATTCCCGTGGCCAGCCGGTCACGCTCGATTTCCTCTCGCTGGCGGCGGAGATAGAGGAAGTTGATGAGGCTGTTCTTCAGCGAGGGGCGACTCTGCTCAATGCTGTGGGCGGCGAAGACCGGGTTGACTCGGCGGATGGCGAACGGCACCAACCGGATCGCCAGGTACGCCCCCCCCGCAATGACCAGGATGGCGAACAAGAGGAGGCGTCCGAGGAAGCCCAGCCCGCCCGGGAAGAGCCAATGGTCGGCCACCGCCGCGACCAGCAGGTACGCCAGAGTGCCCGCGGCCAACGTGACCAGCCCGATCCAGATGTCCACGCTCTTGATCTGGCGACGGGTTTGCCGAAGCCGCCTTTCGATGAAAGACTCCGACTCCGTCCACGGCGGTTGCTTCCTCGCCTCGTCCGGCCCTGATCTGGGGGGTGCTGTTCCGGCTGTCATGGTTTGTCCGGAGGAGTCGATATCCGGCCTTTCTCACGCCACGATTAGGACGCTTCGCGCCAGGCGCCCAGTTACCTCAAGTTCATTATAGTCTTGTGCCGCTGGGGCAGAACCACATTCCCCCCGGCTGCCTCCCCCCATCGGGCACGCAAGAGGACCGTTCACGCGGAGGACGCTCCCTGTCGCAACCCCTCCGTTTCGCGGTAGAATGGGACCCGACCGGCCGGCGGGCAGCACGATCGTCCGTCTATCGGACCAAGCACCGTCGCCCGAGATGGTAGCATGAGATCAACAGCAAGTAGTGGATGGGGACAGCCGAACAAGGGGAAATTATGGCTCACGACGTGACCTTGATTACCGGGGACGGGGTCGGTCCGGAACTGGCCGCCACCGCCCGGCGATGCATCGACGCCACCGGGGTCGAAGTCAACTGGGACGTTCAGGAGGCGGGCCTGGACGTGATGGAGCGGACCGGCACGCCGCTTCCCGACGCGGTCATGGAGAGCATCCGCCGGACCCGGTGTGCCCTGAAGGCGCCGATCACCACACCCGTCGGGCGGGGCTTCCGCAGCATCAACGTCCACTTGCGCCAGAAGTTGGGCCTGTACGCCTGCATTCGGCCCTGCAAGTACTACCCGGGCGTGCGGAGCTTCTTCGGCGAAGTGCCGATCGACCTGGTCCTGGTCCGGGAGAACACCGAGGACCTCTACGCGGGGGTGGAGTTCGAGCAGGGCGCCCCCGAGACCGCCGAGCTGATCGACTACCAGAAGATCCAAAGCGGGCGACACGAGACGGGTGTGTCGATCAAACCGATTAGCGTCTCGGGGACCGAGCAGATCGTCCGCTGCGCGTTCGACTACGCCCGCGAGAACGGCCGCAGGAAGGTCACCGCGGTGCACAAGGCCAACATCATGAAGTTCTCCGACGGCCTGTTCCTCTCGACCGCCCGTAAAGTCGCCGAGCATTATGCCGACATCGAGTTCGTCGACGTCGAATTCGAAGATCGGATTGTGGACAACATGTGCATGCAGCTCGTCCAGAAGCCCGAGCTTTACGACGTGATTGTGCTCCCGAATCTCTACGGCGACATTATCAGCGACCTGGCGGCCGGGCTGGTGGGCGGACTGGGCGTGGCCCCCGGGGCGAACCTCGGCCCCGACGCCGCCATCTTCGAGGCCACGCACGGCAGCGCGCCCAAGTACAAGGGCCAGAACAAGGTCAACCCCACGGCGCTGATCCTTTCCGGGATGCTGATGCTGCGGCATCTCAAGGAGCGCGAGGCGGCCGACCGCCTGGAACGGGCCGTGGCCGAGGTCATCGCCGAGGGCAAGGACGTCACCTACGACATGAAGCCCAGCCGCGACGATCCCACCGCCGTCGGCACGCGCGAAATGGCCGACGCGATCTGTGGCAAGCTGGCGGGTTGAGCAGTCCACGATCGACCGGGGGGGCACGGGGTGGCTGGCCAGAGAGAGTATGGTTGGTTGATTACCTGGACGTGCTACGGCACCTGGCTTCCTGGCGACCCGCGAGGTTACGTCTCGGACACTTTCCGGCCCGATGGCTCTCGGGTTCCCAGGCAAAACGTCCCAGGGACCCCGTACACGGCCGGCGACGAATACACGTGCCAACTCGCTCGTCACCGGCAGAAGGGGCCCACGGTGTCCTTGAACAGCGAGCAGGCCGTGGTGGTCGCCGAGGGGCTCGCGAGCGCTGCGAACAAGCGAGGCTGGTGGATCCTTCGCGCCGCTGTCATGTGGAATCACGTCCACGTGGTGATCGTCGACTGTCCACCGGACGGGCCCGGCGTGCGACGCGCGTTGAAAGGACCGACTCAAGCCCGGTTGAGCCAACACGCCGGTGGACCGCGGCGTTGGTGGACGAGAGGCGGCAGTGATCGATACTTGCCCGGGGAGCGGGCAATTCAGTCCGCGGTTGACTACGTGGCGAGGCAGCACGGGGTGCTGGCGGAGATTATCGACATGGAGGTGGTCAGACGGGCATGAATCCGCTGCGGCCCACGCGAGCCGCGGACTGTGAGCCGCGGGGCTTGTCCCCGCGCTTTGTCGCCGCGACTGGTTTGGCGCCGGGGCAAGCCCGGCGGCTCATCCGGCGCCGGGGCAAGCCCGGCGGCTCCCTCGTAGGAACGCATTTCGACAGAGCCGGAGAGGGAATCACGTCATGCTCCGCACAATCGCCCGGTTGGTCGTTTGCTCGGCCGTCGCCTTGGGGGTTGCCGCCCAGAGCGCGGCCGCGGCCCCGCGACCGAACATCATCCTCATCCTGGCCGACGACCTGGGCTTCTCGGATCTGGGGTGCTACGGGTCGGAGATTCTCACCCCGAACGTGGACGACCTGGCCAGGGCCGGGTTGCGGTTCACGCAGTTCTACAGCGCAGGCCGGGGCTGTCCGAGCCGGGCGGCACTGCTCACCGGACGGTACCCCCACCAGACCGGCCTGGGATACCTGACGGAAGACTGGGGCAGGCCCGGCTATCGGGGCAACTTGAACCAGGAGTGCGCGACCATTGCCCAAGTCCTGGCCGCTGCCGGGTACCAGACCATGATGGTCGGCAAGTGGCAGCTTACCCGACACACCGGTTCCGGCGGCCCGAAACACACCTGGCCCCTCAGCCGCGGCTTCCGGAAGTTTTACGGCACGATCCACGGGGCGGGCAGCTACTTCGATCCGGTGACGCTCACCCGCGACGAGCAATTCGTCCGGGCCTCGGGCGACTTCTACTACACCGACGCGATCAGCGAGCGGGCCGCCGAGTACATCGAGCAGGCCGCCCGAACCGACAGCCCGTTTTTCCTCTACGTGGCGTACACTGCGCCCCACTGGCCGCTGCACGCCCGGCCCGAGGACGTCGCCCGGTACCGCGGCAAATACGCCATCGGCTGGGACGCCGTGCGGGAGCAGCGTCACAAGCGGATGATTCGACTGGGGGTCGTTCGTCCCGAGTGGCCGCTCGCGCCCCGGGATTCGCGGGTCCTGGCCTGGTTCGACGCGCCGTACAAGCCGTGGCACGAGCGGCGCATGGAGGTCTATGCGGCCCAGGTCGACCGCATGGACCAAGGGATCGGCCGGATCCTGGACAAGCTCCGGCAGGTCGATCGGGCCGAGGACACGTTGGTCTTGTTCCTTTCCGACAACGGGGGCTGCGGCGAGGAAATCATGCCTTCATGGCAGGGCCTCGAATTCCCGGAGAAAACCCGCGCGGGGCACGCCGTTCAGGTCGGCAACAACCCCAACGTCCTGCCCGGCACCGAGGACACGTACCAGAGCTACGGCGTGCCCTGGGCCAACGTGAGCAACACGCCCTTCCGGCTCTACAAGCACTGGGTCCACGAAGGCGGGATTGCCACGCCGCTGGTGGTCTGCTGGCCGGCCGTGATCCGCGCCGGGGGCGAGCTGATCCACGAGCCGGGGCACGTGGTGGACGTCATGGCCACCTGCTGCGAAGTCGCCGGCACGCGGTATCCCAAGCAGCTCGGCGGCTACTCGATAGGCCCCACCGAGGGCGAAAGCCTTATGCCGCTTCTTCTGGGCCGGCCCCGCCAGCGGGGCCCGATCTTCTGGGAGCACGAGGGCAATCGGGCGGTCCGAGAAGGCAAGTGGAAGCTGGTCGCGCGCTCCGGGGGGCCGTGGGAGCTGTACGACATGGAAACCGACCGCACCGAAATGAACGATCTGGCCGAGAAGAACCCCGGCGCCGTCACGTTCCTCGCCCGGTCGTACGACGACTGGGCCAAGCGCGTCGGCGTGGAGGCGTGGGATCGGTCGCTGTGGGAACAACGCTAGGGGCCCGTCCCAGGCAGGAGTCGCCGACATGTCTCACACGCTGGAGGTTCTGGAAGGGAGCGGAGCCGGGCATCGTTTCGAGTTGAGCCGGGACGAGATCCTGGTCGGGCGGGGGTTGGCGTGTCAGATCGTGCTCGACAGTCCGGCCGTCAGCCGCACGCACGCCCGACTCGTGCTGCAGGGCGACACCTACGCGATCGAGGACATGGGCAGTCGGGGCCACACGCTCGTCAACGACAGGCAGATCGCGGGCAGAGTCCGGCTCGCGGACGGAGACCGCGTCAAGATCGCCGACGTTCCGCTCGTCTTCCGCTCGCATCGGCCCGAGGTGTCGGAGAAGCGGGGCGAATCGACGACGACCATTCTGCGAAGCCTCGACGTGCGCCACGGCCCGGACGCAATCCTCAAGGTGAACGCCGAGGCCAAGCTGCGGGCGATCCTCCAGATCACGCGGGCGCTGGGGCGTACGTTGGACCTGGAAGCCCTTCTCTCGAAGATGCTCGACGGGTTATTCCAGGTCTTTCCGCTTGCCGACCGGGGGCTGGTGCTGCTGGTCGAGGGTGACCGTCTGGTTCCCAGGGCGGCAAAGCATCGGCACGACTGGCAGGAGAGCATCCAGTACAGCAAGACCATCGTCCACCAGGCAATGGACCAGCGGCAGGCGATCCTCAGCGAAGACGCGGCCGTGGACGAGCGATTCACGCAGGCGCAAAGCATCGCCGATTTCCGGATCCGCTCGATCATGTGCGTGCCGCTGTTGGCCCAGGAGATGAATCCGCTCGGCGTGATCCAATTGGACACGCAGCGCCCGGGGGCCAGGTTCACGGACGACGACATGCAGATTCTCGCCAGCGTGGCCACTCAGGCGTCGGTCTCCGTGGAGTACGCCCAGCTTCACAAGCAACGACTCAAGCAGGCCAAGCTGGAGCGAGAGATGGACATCGCCCAGGACGTGCAGCGCAACTTCCTCCCGCGCAGCACGCCGGACTTGGAGGGCTACGACTTCTGGGCGTACTACCTGGCGGCGGGCAAGGTCGGGGGCGACTACTACGACTTCATCCGGCTGCCGAACGGAAACCAGGCCGTGCTGCTCGGCGACGTGTCGGGCAAGGGCGTGCCCGCCGCCCTGTTGATGGCCAAGGCGTCGGCCGTCTGCAAAGTGGCCCTGCTGAGCTGCCCGGACCGCATCGACGAGGCGATGCACCGGATCAACAACGAGATCTGCGACGCGAGCACGGGCGGGACGTTTCTCACCCTCGTGCTCTGCGTAATCGACCCCCAGACGCACGACGTCACGCTTGCCAACGCGGGGCACATGTCGCCCATGTTTCGCCGTGCCGATTCTTCGATCGAGGAGCCGGCCGAGAGCAACGTTCGAGGGTTTCCGCTGGGCATCGTGAGAGACTCCCGCTACGCGACGACCACCGTGGGCTTGGCCGCCGGCGAGTCGGTCCTGATGTTCAGCGACGGCATCAGCGAAGCGACGAGCTTGGAGGACGAGTTGTACTCGGACGAGCGGGTGGGCGGGCAGCTCCGTCGAATGGAGGCCGACACGGCCGCGGGAATCGGTCAGGCCCTGCTCGAGGACGTGCGTCGGCATGCGGCCGGCTGCGAGCAGAGCGACGACATCTCGCTCGTCGTGTTCCGCCGCAATCCCGCGTAGGCGATCTCGGCCGGCGCGGACCGCGCGGCCGACGCAGCGACCGGCTTGACGCGAGTGCGATCTGTGGTAGTATCAGCCCGATTTGTGAAGTGGGGACGCGTGCGAACGGAACCTCGGGGTCTGGGCGTTTGGCTCTCTCGCCAGGCCCTGACGGGGAACGGATGGACTCGGCGGGGTGCTTCATCCTCGTTCCCAGGCTCCGCCTGGGAACGGGCGGGGTGTGCGGGTTCTGGCTGTGTTGCCTGCGGATCGCATGCTCGATGAGAGCTTGCCGTTCAAGGGCGCCGTCGGGCGAGGCGGAGCCTCGCGTTAGTGCGTTCCCAGGCGGAGCCTGGGAACGAGGGGATGCTGGTGGCGGCGGTCTGTTTCCGGGCGGAGACTGGGAACGAGGGGAGTGAGGGGATGTTTTCGGCCGACAGGTGAGCTGAGCATGAGCGAGTCGGACAACGACCTGGCGCGGGGCGAAACGGCTCAGCCCGGTTGCGATTCCCATTCATTCGGCACGTTGCGCGTGCCAGCTCGCCCGTCGTACCTCGAGCTCGTCGGCACGGTGGTCCGGTGGTTTGGCCGTCGGGCGGGCTTGAGCGAGGAGCAGAGCCAGGAACTGGAGGTCGCCGTCGACGAGGCCTGCACGAACGTCGTTCGGCACGCCTTTCCGGACGGGGCCGACGGGGAAATGACGGTCGTCTTTCGTCCCACCGACGACGGGCTGGAGGTCACCATTCAGGATCGGGGGGTGCCGTTCGGCCCCGAAGAGGGGACCAAGATCGCGCACGAGAAACGATCGCGCGATCCGGCTTCGGGGGGAATGGGACTGCTGCTGATCGATCGATTGACCGACGCGGTCCGCTACTGCCGGGACCCGCGAGAAGGCAACCGGTTCACGCTCATCAAACGCAAGTAAGGAGATCGAGCGATGGCTGTCGACGTCAAGGCCAGCGAGCTGAACGCCGACGTTCGGGTCGTGCAGTTGTCCGGACGCTTGGACATGGAGGCAGCCGACGCGGATACTCCGGCGCTTCGGCAAGCGCTCGAGCAAAGCCCCGCCGGGGTGATCATCGACATGGAAGCCGTCGAGTTCATCAGCAGCTCAGGGCTTCGCATGCTCATCGCCGGTTACCAGAGTGCCCAGGAGGCCGGCAAGCCGATGGCGCTGGTCCGGGCGCAGCCGTCGGTCTACAAGATCTTCAAAGTCTCGGCGCTGGACGCGATGTTCCGCTTCTTCGACGACGAGGCCCAAGCGATCCGGACGCTTTGGCAGTGAGTGTTGACCGCGTTTCGCGATTCCAGAAGGAGACCCGGTCCGTTCGCGGGGACGGGAGCCGAAGCGACGCCCCTTCTCCCGGCGCAGGAACCGACGCAAGACGACTTCGACGTTCTTCAACCGGGCTTCCGTCCCGCACCCTCGCCTCGATTCCGAAGGGAGTGATTGATGGCAACCGAAGACGCAGTGCGCGCTGAGTCCGACGCACGCACGGCTTCCGCCGCCGAGCTGGCCGATCGACTGGTTTCGCAGGCCCGGGAGGCCGCCGCGATCTTCACCCAGTACCGCCAGAACGAAGTCGACCGCATCGTGGACGCGGCCGCCAAGGCCGGCGCCGCCCGACGCATCGAGCTGGCTCGGATGGCCGTCGAGGAAACCGGGATGGGCGTGTTCGAGGACAAGGTGATCAAGAACCTGTTCGCCACCGAATACGTCTACAACGATATCCGCGACGTCAAGACCGTGGGCCTGGTGCGCGATTGCCCTGAGACCGGGGTGATCGAGTTCGCCGAGCCGTTGGGCGTGGTGCTGGCCGTGATCCCGGTCACCAATCCCACCTCGACGACCATGTTCAAGTCGCTGATCTCGCTCAAGACGCGGAACGCCGTGATCGTCAGCGCTTCGCGCAACGCCCTTCGGTGCACCGTCGAGGCGGCCAAGACGATGTACCAGGCCGCGCTCGAGGCCGGGGCGCCCGACTACGTCATCCGCTGAGCGGACGAGCCGTCTCGCGAGCTGACCCGCGCCCTGATGATGCACCCGGATGTCTCCCTCATCCTGGCCACCGGCGGAATGGGATTGGTCCAGGCGGCCTATTCCTCCGGCACGCCCGCGATCGGCGTCGGCCCGGGCAACGTGCCGGTCTACATCCACGTGAGCGCCGACGTCAACACGGCCGTGAACGACGTGCTGATGAGCAAGACGTTCGACAACGGCGTGATCTGCGCCTCCGAACAGGCCGTGGTCGTCCACGAGAGGATCCAGGACGCGGTCGCCCGGCGATTCCAGTCGCAGGGGGCCCATTTCCTCGAGCCCGACCAGATCGCCCGGGTCGAGGCGATCGCGATCGATCCGCAGAAGAAGAGCATGTCTCCGAACGTCGTGGGCCAGAGTGCCCGGCGCATCGCCGAGCTGGCCGGGATCACCGTGCCGGAAAACACCCGGGCGTTGATCGCCCGCCTGAAAGGCGTGGGAGAAGAGTATCCGCTCTCCCGGGAGAAGCTCTGCCCGATCCTCGGCTTCTACACGGTGCGGGCGCTGGAGGAAGGCGTCAACCTCTGCACCGACCTGATGCACTTCGGGGGCCTGGGCCACACGGCGGTGATCTTCTCGCAGGACCCCGAGTCGATTCGCAAATTCGGCGAGACGATCAGCGCCGGGCGGATCATCGTCAACTCACCCTCCTCCCAGGGGGCGATCGGCGGGCTCTACAACCGCAGCCATCCCTCGTTGACCCTCGGCTGCGGGGCGGGCGGGCAAAACATCACCACGGACAACGTGACCGTTTCCCGTCTACTCAACCTGAAGCGGGTATCCAGAAGAATGGTCGACATGCGATGGTTCCGTGTGCCGCCGAGAATCTACTTCGAGCCCGGCTCGCTCGACGAGTTCTTCAAGCACGAGATCAAGGAGACGGGCGCCCGCCGGGCACCGATCGTCTGCTCCGGCTCCGCGCTGAAGCTGGGAACGACCGAGCGCGTGGAAACCTACCTTCACGAGGCGGGCATCGCCACCTCGGTCTTCTCCGACGTCAAGTCGGACCCCACCGTCGAGACGATCGAAAAGGGCGCCGAGGCGATGCGCCGATTTGAGCCCGACCTGATCATCGCGCTCGGCGGCGGCTCGCCGCTGGACGCCGCCAAGGCCATGTGCCTCTTCTACGAGCACCCCAACCTCCGCTTCGAGGATCTCCGGCTCCGCTTCGTCGACGTTCGCAAGCGGGTGTTCCGCTTCCCGTCGCTAAGGCGAAAGGCCAAGCTGATCGCCATCCCCACCACCAGCGGCACCGGCTCGGAAGTGACGCCGTTCACGGTGGTGACCGACGCCCGGACCGGCACCAAGTACCCCCTGGCCGACTACGAGCTGACGCCCGACGTGGCGATCATCGACCCGAACCTGGTGATGAGCGTGCCCGCCTCGGTGACCGCCGATACGGGGATGGACGTGTTGGCGCACGCGCTGGAGTCGTACGTCTCCGTGGTCGCTTCCGACTATACGGACCCCCTGGCCCTGAAGGCGATTCAGTTGGTGTTCGAGTATCTGCCCCAGGCATACCGGGACGGGAGCAACCCGTTGGCCCGGGAGAAGATGCACAACGCCTCGACGATCGCCGGGCTGGCCTTCGCGAACGCGTTTCTGGGCATCAACCACTGCCTGGCCCACGTCCTGGGGGCGACGTTCCACGTCCCCCACGGCCGGGCCAATGCCCTGGTAATGATTCCCGTCATCCGCTTCAACGCCTCGTTGCCCAAGAAGTTCACCACGTATCCGAAATACCGGTTCCCGCAGGCCAAAGAGCGGTACGCAGAGATCGCCGAGGCACTCAAGCTCGACGCCGCCACGCCCGAGCAGGGCGTCGAGAGTCTGTGCCGGAAGGTGGCCGAGCTGAAAGCCCGGCTCGACGTGCCGGCCACGATCCGCGAGGCGGGCGTTTCGCGGTCCGATTTCGAGACCCACGTGCGCGAGATGGCCGAGACCGCCTTCGACGACCAGTGCGTAGGCGCGAACCCCTCCTATCCGTTGGTCGACGACCTCGAACGGGTCTTCTGGGAGGCCTACGGCGAAACGCCGACCGAATGACGACTCCACGCAACGCATGGGAAAAACGTTCGGTGCCACTTCCCTGAAAGAGTCTTCCGCGTCAAGTGGCTCCTGGCGTTTTT
>Ga0307379_10006912_pt1 | contig 15506 bp, 7 predicted proteins | sample UN2MG_FD_202237 | JGI IMG/M metagenome (GOLD analysis project Ga0307379, IMG submission 202237) | Soil microbial communities from Risofladan, Vaasa, Finland - UN-2 | ecosystem: Environmental > Terrestrial > Soil > Coastal area > Acid sulfate soil | place: Finland: Risofladan, Vaasa | collected... | reverse complement strand
CAAATTCTCCGGCACAGGCCATATTCGTGCCGTCGCCCAAATGAACCACCGGAATCCTTTTACCGTAATATTGTAAAGTCCATTTTAGAATATCCTGACCGAAAAGATCCTGCTGTACCGGCCGAATTGTTACACTGACGATATGATCGAAAAGCTCGTTTCTCAACCAGATCGGATTGCCGTAAAGATGGTTAAGCTGATTGTCGGCAACCAGCAGCACCCTCTTTGAAATAGCATATCCATCCGGTTTTTCCGGTAGGATTTCGTACTTGGATGAAATTGATTCCGGTGTGCCTACGCATCCAATGAAAAGCGTCCAAATAATGAAAAAGACAGCCCAATAGCCAATGATTTTTTTATAGAGATACATTATTGCCTCGCTTATCTTTCTTAATTTTCCTCAGACTGATTATTCTGCTAACCGATCAACAATTAAAAGCACAAAATCATAGACGTGCCTTTTTATGCCCTGGCTATCTAATGCACTCCCATGTTGGAAACTCATGATTCCTCTTCATCGGTCATATACTCCCACATCTCATTTTGATGCAACCACATGGAAAAGGGATCAAGTCTACTTTTGACCCTTATTAATATTATTCTGCTTTTTACATGTATGTTTTTAGTTTTCCAGTTATATTTTTAAGCCTCGAAACTCTCTATTGATAAGACAAAATCAACGTTATACTCTTCTCTATTACTACCAAGGGTCAACCATAGACTTGACCCCATTTTTTTTCCAAGGGTCAACCATAGACTTGACCCCATTTTTTTTAGCCAGATTTTTCTAAAATGTGTTATTTTCGCTAATGCTCAGTATATGGCAAGTCAACACTTAACGCTTGCCCCGGCGTGGCAAGCCACTGCCATAGTTGCTCTTGGCTTAAGCGACCTTGACACAAGCGCAACAGCCCTTCACCTAAGTCATTAGTTTCTATAACACTCAATCGGCCACTGCCGGTTATGGCCATTGGCACGCTTGGATCGACGCCAGGATGGCAAAGGGTTATGCAGAAAGTGTCTTTATGGCCGTGTATCTCTGCGGCAGCTAGGACCTCTGTTGCTCCATTGTAATTAACGAGATTATTGCCCTCGCGTGATTTCAGCTCAAAAACGAGAGGAGGGGAGTTGTTAAGTTGAATTAGATAGTCGGGTGCGCCTGTCTTAGAACTGTCATCTATCCGTTCAAACGCAACTCCAATGTGCGCAAGAATTTTTTCAAAGACCGCTTCAAATTTATCTCCACGGCTTGAATAAAATTCATCGATCAAACCTACTTCTCGGCACTCTCTGGCTCTTTCGCGATGTCGTTCAGCAGCTCGAACTCTTTCATGCGATTTCCAAGTTCGACATCTGTCTCTTAACCAATTTGCTTTTGAGTTAGGTGAGGGCTTCGCTTTAGCAAAAACTCCGCATCTAATTTCATCGGCACCTGGAGTTCCTAACATCAACTGTTCCGGCCGCTTGAACCCACTTTTACGCAAGCCTAGAATGTCTTCACGACTGAGCCGGAATTGCTCTCCTGTTTGATTCAACGCGTTCATCCACAGGGCATCATCGGGTAATCCGCTAGAAACGCGAAAACTCAATCGGGTAATAGCTCGTGGGAGTTTCCTAAGCGTCGCTAATAAATCGCCTTGTCCCCTTAGACGTAATACACGCATAGGGTCGGGGATTCTTGAATCAGAGGCGGCTGAAATAATAGAGACCATTCCTTGTATCGCCCATCCTAAATTCCGGTACATATCTAACAACATACCAGCTCTTAGGCTGCTGTGAACCTTCTCCTGATCAATCAATTTTGCACCGTTAATCCAATCCAGAGAAACCTTGGCAGCATTTGTTGAAATTGGATCAGCATACCAATTGGCTTCGAGGAGGTCATCAGCATAAGCACTGGCGTCGTAGATTTGGTCTCGAAGTGGCCATGGTAGAAAACGTGACTGTTGAATTGCACCGAATGGATGAAATTCCGGGGTGGAGAAAGCTGCCGCAAATATTAAATAGGCAAAACGGGAAATACTGTTATCCTCTATAGGATAACCTAATAAGCCCGCAAGAACCTGCCCCTTGCGAGCGAAATAATCAAGAAGCATTACTGCGCTCTGTGGTCTGAATCCAGAATGGGAGACGGCCTTTCCTACTGGCGTAGCAAGCAATCTTCCGTCCGTCATTTCCACTACCATGCTACTTCCTATTAAAACATTTATCGCTTTGTCGACTAGGGTCGGCCAATTATTAAAGTTACTTAAATTATTATCTTCTTCACGAAGCCCACTAAAAGATGTACAAACCAATTTCGTTACATCAGCTCGCGTATGGCACAGACCTGATGCAAATAACTGAAGGCTCAGCTGATCGAAAGCAGTTGAGCCAATTCTACATACGATGGGGGGGAGCGCATCTAATTCCATATATCTTTTATAAGAGTCCGAAAACGCCCCTGTTTCAGGAAAGAAAATTACTCGTCCCCGTTCATGGTCTGAGCCCATCCTGCCGACCCGCCCAGCCATGTTGTGAAACTCCGATGGTTCTATTGGAAGGTGGGCTCTTTCGTCGAAATTATAGCGTTGCCATCGGTAAAAAATTGCTGCTCCTAATGGAAAATTGACCCCAGCAGCGAGGGTTGATGTAGCATAGACCACATCAATCTGGCCGTTTACTAAGCCATCTTCAACAATTTTTCTTTCCTCATCGGTAAGGTCTGTGCTGTGAATCGCTATTCGATGTGCAAGTGCTTTTGATAGAAAAGAATTGGATGTCGTGATGGGAAGATCACCAAAATCCAATGGAAGCTGAGGCCCTCGCTTAGCAACCCTGGATTCCAAGTCAGCTAAAGATAGATCGTAAACGTCTTGTTTTCTCATACAAAATACAATTACAGGGAAAGGAGTCGGTCTTTGTTTCTCGAGATACCTGATCACCTTAAGTACGTTAGGAGATATACCTGTCGGAAGGGATACATGAGTAGTTTTTTCAGGTACCGAGGTGGCAACACTATCAATACCTGATGAACTCCAGTACTCGTATCGAAGATCTTTCTCGCGAGTGGTTACGTTGACGAGCGAAACATTGAGCCAGTTCGAGAGCTCGTCAGCATCCTTATAATCAAGAACAGCTGAGAGCCCTACGAATTGTTTCCACCCGGCATTTCTCAAGAGGGTAAGGAGTACCTCTACATTTTGCCCTCGATGTTTGTCTCCTAATAACTGAATTTCGTCACACACTACAACGGTGTTAGTCATTGACGAAGGAACACCCGAAGCAGAGAGCATTGCCAGGTACTTCTCATAGGTAGCCACAAGCAACGGAGATCTGAGCGGGTCAGCCGGACTCTCGCCTTTGCCATTAACAACATTATCACCGGTTGCGAGGACGATTCTAGAAAGGTCGCCACTCAAATAGTCTGCACGCAGTAGCTCTTGAAAATCGTTAAACTTTTGTTTTGCTAGAGCCCGATGGGTTACTAAATAGACGGTATTCGCGTTCGCCTCAATGCCGTTTGCGATAGCCCAAACAGCGATCTGGGTCTTTCCAGTTGATGTGGGCGACACAACCAATGCGCTGCCACCTGTACCCAAACCAGCTTCGAGCGCTGCATATTGCGCGTCGGTAAGTGATGGCCCGCCATCTTCGGTGTATACCAATGTATTGACGATCCGCTCAGATAGGCCATGGTTTATTGGAAGTTCGTACTTCATTTATCATCTCCGTTTATCTACCCACACCAACTCGATTCATACTTGGGGCTAACGTGAAGCTAAGACGCGGAAAATACGGCAGCATTTTCCCGTTGTGCTTCAGCGAATTGTTGGGCATCATTTTCTGGGAATACCTTTGTCCATCTCTTCAATGTCTTTACGTACCTGTTCTTCGATTACGCGATTACGTTGCTCTTCGCTACCGCGAATAAGTTTGCCACCGTATTTCGTAAGCAATGCCTGAGCTAATGGTGTCACATCTTGAATTGTGAATAGCGGCGTCTAATTCGCAATTATTGATGTGGCACACTTCGGGTTAACACTATTCAAGATGTGACACCAATTCCTTTCAAGGGATTATAGGATGTCCCCATTATTGGCATAGCTGGGCATGAGGAGCGCCTTGTTATGCCTTTACTTAAGTACCACTTCAGTACTAGCATTAATGATTTTTAGAATATCTTCGAGAAACTTTCCTTCGTCTGCATTCGTAGATTCCCGAAGATAAAGTGGCATAAACTCAAGAAATTCGGATTTGTCAACAGGCATATATTCTAGAAATCCCTCTATCATAGCCGGGCGTAGTAGACGTTGATTCTCAGGTGTGTCGGGGACTTCCTTCCGTATAACTTCCCTATCAAATTCAACAAGCTTATCCCTAAGGCCGATTTCTTCTGATATATATTTCTCGGCAACGGCTTCCTGCTCTTCAACTTCTTCGATAATCTCTTCAATATCAATCGTTTCGGGCTCAGCTTCCAGCTGATAGTCCTCTATCCTTTCTGTTTTTTGAGCATTCAATTCTCGAATAATAGGCTGGAGCTCAGCATGGGGATTTTTAAACCAGTCTGTCGACCATATCCGCCGGATACGCCAGCCGAGACGCTCAAGGATCATCTGCCTAAGCCGATCACGGTCTCGCACTGATTTTGCCGAGTGATAGGTCGCACCATCACACTCAATGCCCATCAGATAGTGCCCAGGATTGCCGGGATCTACTACCGCAACATCGATAAAGAATCCGGCAACACCTACCTGTGGGACACACTCAAACCCTTCGCTACGTAACGCTGCCATAACCGCGATTTCAAAATCACTGTCAGGCGCTCGTCCTGTCTCTCTTTCCGTTTTATGGAGAATGCCAGTCTCACAAAAGCTGAGGAAATCGCAGAGTGCTTGTACACCGCGTTTGGCTGTAGAACCGGCAACGATGTCTTCCGATCCCATAGAGCTGAAAATATGCATTCGCTTCTTTGAACGGGTAAAGAGCACGTTCAAGCGCCGCCAGCCCGCATCAGTATTGATTGGCCCGAAACGCTGAAAAACCCTCCCACCAGGTGTTTGTGGCCCATACGTCATCGAAACGAAAATAACATCACGCTCATCACCTTGGACATTCTCCAGATTCTTGATGAACAAGGATTCATATCTGCGGGCATCTTTCTCCAGCCACTCTTGGAATAGCGTATCCTCTTTGGCAAACGTCTCAATCGATCGCTCAAGCTGAAGGCGTTGCTCAGCACTCATAGCAACCACACCTATCGATTCTTCAGGCCGATGTCTGAAGTGTTCGCGAACAGCTTCAGATATAATTTTAGCTTCTTCCATATTCCGCCTGTTGACAAAACAGCCACGCGCCACCCTTGAATACTTGATACCATAGCTGTCAGTCACTTTATACGGCGATGGAAATAGTACTAAGGCGCTCTCGTAGAATGAGTGATTGGAGAACGCAATAAGACTCTCGTGTTGAGAGCGATAGTGCCACCGAAGCCTCCGTGCTGGGAACATCGGCAGTGTAGCGTCAAGAATACTTTCCGACTCCTCAATTGCAGTTGGGTCTTCTTCGTCATCCTCGAAAACGCGATCAAAGAAGCTGGTAGGCGGCAACTGCTTTGGATCGCCAACGACCACCAACTGCGAGCCCCGAGCAATTGCACCCAGTGCATCCGGTGGTTTTATCTGTGAAGCTTCATCCATGACGACCAGATCAAATTCGATTTGACCGGGCGCAAGATATTGGGCGACCGACATTGGCCCCATCATGAAACAGGGTTTTAACGCAACCAACGCACCGCCCGCTCTATGTACCAGCTGCCTGATAGGAATATGTCGGGTCTTCTTGCTGCATTCATGTTCCAGTAAGAATCGCTCAGTGTGTTCACTTACGCGGGCACCCATATTACCTTTCGGAACCAACGTCTGATCAATTTTCCAGGCGATTTGTTCACACTGTAGCCTCTTGAGCCGATTATCGTATTCCTTGAATTTATCCTGTAGTGCTTCCTGTGAGTGGCCGGAAAATCTTCCTATTTCGGGTTGCTCACGTAATATCTCGCGGGCTAAAACATCGAAGACCCCGGTTTTATATGCATCTTCAACCTGTTGAATGTTAATATCGCCTTGCTCAACCACCTCAGCCAGCTTGATGAGGCCCATCGCAGCGACTTGGTCCCGTACACGCACGTAATCGAGCCAATTGTGCAATGTATCGCCGCTATTGAGTGCCTGACTGTTTCTGATAATCAGGTCGTCTATTTGATCGCCTGAGTGATTCATCCAATCGATAGCTTCCAGCCCTACCAATTGCGCGAAAGTTTCGTAGCTGGCCGTTTGTGACTCCACAGCTTTTCGCAACTGCCATGAAAGTACCGCTAATGCGCTGAAGGTGGAGGCTGCAGGCTGATCATAAATGCGCCGCTGCATGTCTTCATTTGTCAGTAGCTGATCCACAAAGGCGGCAACAGCCAGTGTATTGTGGAGCATGGATAGAGAAGAGGTGTTGTCGGTATTCACCCCAGGCTTTAGACCAAGACGACCCTTAAACAGCTTGTTATCGAAATCTGCGGTTTCCCACTTGCTCACGGATTTTCTTAGTAAATCAAACAATTTTATGCGTTTGGCCAGTTCCGCAATTGAGACGGAGTTATCCGTCGCCAAGGGTCCACAGGCGCATATTGCTACATCCAGCGATGCCAGGAGTCTATCAATTGAACCCTCCTTTCCAATAAGCAGTGTCGTGTCACTTTGCAGTTCGGAAACGGGCGCAAATACCTCCTTAAGACTCACCAAGTCATCCAGCAAATCGCCCAGTTGTCGTTGCACACCTCGCTCGGACAAAGAACGCACACCACGTGCAAGGACTGCGGGAAGACCGAGTATTGCATTGCCCAGGGCAACTTTTTGACCGAAACCCACGCCGCATTGCTGACGCACCTTTCTATACCAGTCACGCAACGATTCGAGGGCAGCCAAATCCGTGTCCAGACCCTTCAGGTGATCGCCGAATGCTTCCTTGTACCGATGATTCTCGTCGAGTTTGTAGCGTCGACCGGCAAACTCCGCCGCCTTCTCCAGCAAAGGTTGCAACGCAGAGAACTTTATCTGGTTACCCGCTGCATGGCCGAGCACCTGTTTACGTACTGAACGCCAACTGCTCTTAAACCAACGGAAAGCACCACCGGCGTCAAGAGACTCCTTTAAATGCCGCAGTTCATTCTGACTGGGCAGACCATCAAGGCTAAACACACCCTGCAGTTCATCATGCAAGGCATGCAGTTTTTCCAGTTCATCACGTAGTTTCGGCAACAGCTCATCCAGCTCCTCATTGTCGAAAAGTTCATCACGAAGCTTCCAATAGTAAGGATTAAGGCCGGCAATCAAATTAACGAAGGTTTTGAACTCGGTGAGACCGGCTTTAGTTGGCAACAGATGCCTGGCAGCCCCTTCGCCCACAGCGGCCTGAATCTCCTTCAGTGGTTCATCAAGCTCTGCGAGTTGATCCTGTATCGCCTTCAGTCGATTAATAGCCTCGGCCAGTTCCCCCAGCTCGATCGTCTGGCCCACGAGCTGACGCAGCTGTTCACTTCCCGCTAGAAAACCATCGACCACTGAAAGGTCCTGTAATACATCTGGCTCAACTATCCTCGCCAGGGTTGCATAGAGCGACTGGATATTTTCAAACAGCTTTAGATACTGCTGGGTCTTATCTATCACCTCGCGCCGCAGCACCGGCAGTCGGTCCAATAGCTCATTACCCTTGAGGGCTGGCAAGCGTTCCAGCTCTGTCAGTAGCAATGAGATTCCGTGCACGGAATCGGCAATGTTATCCTGTTCACAATTGAGCTCCTTAGCGAGCTTTGCTCTCTCCTCCCTCAGATTCTGCAGAGAGTTTTGCCACTCTTCCAATGCCACCTTCACCCGGTCGAGATCGAATATCTGCAAGTCGGCATTCCGCACGCCATACCAGGGGTGCTGTTGCAACTCCGAATCACCATCGAGCTGCCCGGCAATCGCCTGATAGACTTTGCTGAAGGCATTAACCTGATCCTCGGTACGCCGCTGAGTGGCCGCATCGAAGTTGTCACCATTATACTCCTCGGGGTGCACCATATCGGGATTGATGCCTATCGCTTTGCGGTAGCGGGTCGCGGCCATGAAAATTTCATGCAATGTCAGTCCGGTATTCTTCCAGGGTCGATTGATTCGCTCGGCGTGTTCCTTTAACTCCGTTTTAAGCTCTTCATAGCGAGCGATATCGACCTCGATGTCCTTTGGCTTACGGTAACGCCCGTGCTTGTTTAGGCGCTCTTTAACCTCGTCGAGCACCTTCCGCTTCTGGGATTTGTGGCTGTGCAACTCCAAGCAGAATTCGCCCAGACCAGCGGCATCGAGACGACGGCGTACCACCTCCAGCGCCGCCAGTTTCTCGGCGACAAAGAGCACTTGTTTGCCCTGCGCCATGGCGGCCGCGATCAGGTTGGTGATGGTTTGGGATTTACCAGTGCCCGGTGGACCCTCTATGACCAGATTCTTGCCATCAACCGCGTCGATCAGGGCGCTGTGTTGCGAGCTGTCAGCATCATCGATCAGCGGATAGCTGGCGTGGATGTTGTCTATCTCATCAATCGGATATTCCTCACCAAAACCAAAATCTCCATTCGAATCCTCTTCCATGTCCTGATCGGCGCTGTAACCGGTCAGAAATCGCGATACCACAGGATGGTCGGCAATGCTAGCGCCCTCCGGCCAGCGTGACGGGTCCATGTCAAGGTACATAAGCAATTTGCTGAAGTTGAGTAGCGCAAGGGAGATGAAGCGGCGCAACCGCCAGCGCGGTTGATTCTCCTGAATTAAGGCCAGCACTTCTTCAAAGTAGGCCTCAGGCTCTGTGTTCTCATCCAGGTCCGGCAAAACCATGGCGAAATCGGCGCGGAGCTTTTCCCTTAACGATAGGTTGGGGATGATATCTTCGCCGGAGTAACTTAGCGTGTATTGATAGGTTTTGGTCTTTGGGTTCAGCCGCCCCTTGTGAAGGCGTATAGGCACCAGAAACAGAGGTGCGAGACGTGCATTATCATTTCTGTTGTCGAACCACTCTATAAAACCAAATGCCAGATAAAGGATATTCGCTCCCATCTCCTGAATAGCCGACACTGAAATTTGCAGCAGGGTCTTTAGCCGAGTCTCCAACTCATAGGGGTAGAACAACGTCTGGATGGCGTTATCAGTATGTTTACCATCAGGTTCATCTGGCGATGTTTTAGGCACCTCGTAACCGGTGGACAACCCCAAGCGTTTTGCCCACTCCTCGGCAGTCGGATCTTTCAGCAGCCGGACTTCCTGACCGGTCTCGACGTCGATTTCAATATAGCCCGCCGAGATCAACTCCTCACGGGTTGGCTCAGGCACCGGCAGAAAGCGCATCTCGGTTTCAGCAAGCAGAGTCTCGACCAATTGATTTGGAAGCTCATCAATAATGCGCAGGCTGCCTCGCTTGGTGTGACGAAAGTTGATCAGGCGGTTACGTGCCGTCAGGTCCAGCAGACGTTTTCGAAGATTCTCCAACGCAGCGATAGCTGTATTGTTACCCTGAATTTTACCCATTCTCTATTCTGGCCTGGAGTTCATGTTCATTTTCTTTGTCGTGGTAGGAATGCCGGTTGCCCGACACCCCCCCCACAGTCCCGTTTACATCTGGGGTCGGACCACGGTAACCGACCATAATAACAGATAAAGAAGCCCAAAATAGGCCCAAAAACTTCTTAAACGACTCTTTTTGACTCCCAAAAGCACCTTTTAAGATAAAGAGTATTTCAAAAAAATCCTTAGACCTGCAATTTTGCACATAAAATGGTATGTTTAAGACCAAAAAGTGGCCGTTTTTTAAAGCTCTATTTACAAATTTTCAGACACTTAGCGTGGCCCGACTCCAGATTCTTAAAAGGTATTAATCATTCAAAGTGCAAATACCGTCCAATAGAACTCTTGTAGCACGACAGTCATCCTCGTTGTATTCGAGGATGCGCTTCCGAATTTCAGGATCATTAGTGTCGACCCAGCGATGATACCATTCGATGGAGTCGGCTCCTGAGGGACTGGCGTCACGCCATTTAAAGCCAAGGTATGACGCCAGGGTTTTGATTGAATGATCATTAGTTGGCCATTCCGAATAGGGCACGACCACGTCGTAATACAAATCAACAGCTGTCTTTGGACTAAATATTGCTTCGATCTGCTCTTCAGTTGCCACGTCTGGATATTTCTCGCGAAGTTTGCGCCACCAAGTGCGCTCGTACTTCGAGTAAAAGTATAGGGCACAGGGTTGTGAAGACTGTACGTATGCATATGCTCTAGAGTATGCCTCTCTTTCAGCCTCAGCACTGGGAGTCTCAGCAAAGAACAATACATAGCGCTCTGTGCTGCTGTCCTGATCGGTTCGTTCTACGAAACCATGCAGGTAGCAAATGTCCCTCATGGGGTCGGTTTCAATGTCAAAAAACAATTCGACTTTGGTGCTGGGAAACCGAAGTTTTGTCTTAAGGTAAGGCTTAGCTTTCGGGTCGACCAGTAGAAGAGCTCGATTTTGAAACTTCTTCAAAGTGCCAGGACCGATACCCGGAATGACAGTTTTATTTCCTTTTATCATATCTGTAATATCAGTATTCGCCAACTGCGATACCGTTTGCACATGATCTATCATTGCATCGCGCTTGGCTCTACCCAGCGCTGGGATTAGACTCAGGTCTTCTACCTCGTCCAGCCGCGACCTGCATGCCGTGTGCCAATGACAGAGCTTGCAAGTCCCGCCCAGTGCAGGGAGTGTCAGCCCCGGCTGAGAACAGACTTCACCAGCGATCTGTAAAGTGTCCTTATATAAGTCCCACAGTGTTTTTGGGGTCCGGGGACCTTGAGGATTATCTAATTTATAAACAACCTCTTCCCCGTGAATGTCCCAGATGAATGGAAATCTACCGGAAGAGATTCCTATTTGCTCAAGAATATCGGTGTAAAGTGATAGCTGTACCGCGTAATGTCTCTTAGGCTTACCGTCTGACACATCGGAAGCACCCTCCTCCCCTGCACCGCTCTTGATATCACCGGCAACATAACCATTGCTCTGCCTCCGCAAAAGGTCAGGATCACCAAGGAGGTTGCCCGCACGTATTCGCCCGGCGTAGATTAATTCATCTCCTCGGTTCATAGCTTCCGATGTGAGGCGCTCACGTTTATCTCCTGGCTGAGCACTAAGATCAGTAAAAGGTACAGCGAGGTTCTGAATGACTTCTTGCTCGAAGGCGGTCCCCTTTTCCCAAAGCAATTGAACGAATTTGCTCTCTGGATCCCTGTTTGCCGGGTCCTCGTGCAAATCAAGGTTTAAACGGTGCGGACATTGGACAAAGTTATAAAGCATTGATGCGGTGATTGAGATGGTCATGATATTGCCTCCTCGTTTCTGAGGTGAGCTATTTGGCAACGACAGCTTTAATCAACCCACCGTTCGCCCTTGCCAGTTTGGGTTGACACCATTTCCTTCGCAAAATTTATCAGCAAACATGGAAAAAATTGCTCAGTAACACTGATACCTATCCCTTATTTGGTCATTGTAATAAGTTCCTTTTGATGCGGCCTGTAAAAGGCCTTGAAATATATGCTCGGGAACTCGGCAGAAGTCATAAGTATTTCCTTGGATGAATCTGATTCTCATTTTTCTCGTTTGAGGATCATATCCGACAGCACTTATTGCAGATGAGCTTACACGGATCATTTCCATGATGATTCTCCTGTCTTGTTCCAGCGAACGCCCAGTCTGAGGGGCGTGTGTGGAGCGTCAGCGTGACACACGTCTCTCTCAAAGCTGATTTTAGGATACGATACCAGTGATATGTAAATGTGAAATCAATTCTGCGCCTAATGGGCTGATAGCCATCTCAAGTAAACATTTTACAGCGACAAGCGGCTTTAACATCGAATAAATGTAGTTTACGTTATTCTGATCACCGAAAATCGAAAAATTGTAATCGCCTGATGGAATCGCTTGGCCATCAAATATCCTTAATTTGCCGACGTTACTGAACTTATTGAAAGTGAATATCTCACATTTGACCTCTATGGAATCCTCTTGAACTTTAGTCGGAAAATCAAATAAGTTCTTATCATCTAACCTCATAACCATTTCTGGATTGCCCTTTTCACCAGCAGATATAGTTTCGATCTTTCCCTGATCAAGCATGTGTGCAAGATTTTGATATTTAGGTAATGATTTTTCTGCTATCTGAAAAACTGGACCATGATAGTGATTACGAATATCGCCAATCTGAACGATAGTATTTTGACTATCTTTAACGTCAATTTTTACGCTTTGTGCATCTTCTTTATGGGTGCATATTAATTTTAGAAAATTAAAGGTCTCTTTAGTGTATTCCCATAAGTTTTGTGGTCCGAGGGTTCCGAGAAAAGGAAGGACTAATTGGGTTCCTGCCAAAAAGAACTCAAAGTGTGTAAGGAAAGAGGAATGCTCAAAAGTTGTGGCTCTTAAATAATATTTTTCACGCTCTTTGGGCCCAATTCTATGTGACTCTGTTGCAACCAGATATGTTTTATCAATAATTGACTGGAAGTTATCCCATGCTTTTATTGCAACATGAATGGGGACACCGTCTTGAAAAATTGAACCTTCTAACTTAAAGGTGAAATTTTCCATATTCTTCCTCAAATCCTAAATATTTTGATAAACGGTTACAAAGTGAGTCCAATAAAATTGAAGCGTTCTGCATCTTGCTACAGGGAATCTTCGCATGTGAGGAATTCAGGTCAGGTTTTGATGAGATCGATGTTGCAGGCCAAAGAAGATCCTTCTCCCCCGACCGCTGATCCCTGCCTTCTGATTCCTGATTTCCGGTTCCTGTTTCCTAATTCCTGTTTCTTACTCCCTGACCTCTTATCCCCGGCCCCTGATCTCCGATCCCTGACCGCTGACCTCTGATCTCTGCCCGCTGCTCCCTGGCCCCTGACCCCTGATCTCCGCTATTCGGAGATGATTACAAGGAGCCGGTTATTCTTTGCGAGAATAGCGTTTCTTAACCTCTTTAGCGATGTGTGTAGCAAGACCCTTGCCACTAGTAGCAAGATGCTTCATCTTTTTTACATGCGAAGGTCCAGGGTCAGAATGGTCGTATACATAAACCGTTCCGCTTGTAACAAAGCGCACTTTTATAAAGTCCGGTCCGATTTCAAATTCTGCTACGCCGGAGTCGCCGCTTAGATTTTTATATGGTTCCATGATTGCTTCTTTAAGGTTAATGAATTAATTATAAAGCCCCGTCTGAGCAGCGGCCAGATCTTGGACGGAAATTCCGCACAGCCTTTTACATTAAACCACGATGTTTTTGCCGTCTGCTTAAGGCGGATGTTGGACGATTCCGATTCTTCAAAACTTGACAAAGTTATAGCTACCTTGATTAACTTCAGTTGCCGAAAATCCGGAGTCTTTTCGCATTCTTAGCATGACTTCACCAAAAGCTTTCCTCAATTCATCTTGATCATGAGAAGACGGATCGGTTGCGATGTCCTGTTGCATCTTGATAAAAGCGTTCAAGGCATGAAGGAGTCCATCAGGTGCCCATAGCCAGCAAGCCGAGTAAGCCGCATGAAATTCTTCTTTTTGTTTTTCAGTAGCAGCATGGCCAGCAATAAAAATTCGAAGTGAATCAGCTATACGCTCATAAACTTCCCTACGTTTTTCCAGTAATGCTGTTTCTTGTGATACAGCAGCTCTGACGCGTTCCACACGGTCTGTGATTTCGGCAATATCTTCCTTTGTTGCAAGATTTTTCGCCTTTGTTTTTACATATACTGGCAGGTAAATCTTGAATAGTAAGCCACAGAGAGCTGTAAGCGTTATCGTTGCCCCAGAGAGAATCAGTTCAAATTGTGTCATCGATTGTTACCTTATTCATTGACGTACAACGCCTAAACTCACAAGCACCAGAATGATGAGGACATAGATGGAACTAAGTTCAATACAAAAGTTGTTAAAGTCAAGCAAGCCGGTTTCTGGCGTCGTGTGCAGTGATTTGTCGTGTGGAGTTTAATCATGTTATTTATGTCCAGCAAACTTAATAATTGCTTCTATTCGTTCAAGAGCAACTTTTTTCATGCCTTTTTCGCTATATTGCTCAAAGTGAAGAATTTTGGGATTATCAGAGCGGCAGCAGTACTTTTGCCATGCTCTATCTATGCCGACCCTCTCTTTGGAGGACAGATAGCTTCTGAAGACCTCCAAGGCTTTCAGGTGGCGGTAAACATACCCATGGAACAAAATCTCATCAAGGCGGTTGGAACCTCCAATATTTCCGATGTTGGCATTATGTTTAATGAAAATGATTTCAGGGAGAAATGCAGTCTGGAAAAGGGCGGAGGCTTTATTGCATTCGCTGACATTGTAAATTCTAAGGGCGTTTCGATAGCCTATCCATCCACCAATAAGAGAGCCGATGATGGTGAAACCTCCGGCGATAAGTGCTATTTTGTAGGAACTCATCTGCAATTTTACCTCTCTGCGCTTGCTGGTGGCTTAATTGGTTTAGGGATAGGTTGTGTTATTTTGCAATCCATTTTTTGGTTGCTCAGAAAAAGACGTCTCCATTTTTAATTTTTTACACAACTAATATTATATGACCTAAATTTTTTGACAAACACGTCTTTTAAAGACGCATAAGACGCTAAGTGGATTATATTACTGAATTCCTACCTTCTGACCTCTGATTTCTGTTTCCTGGTCCTCAGTTCTTGGTTTTTGGATTATATTCCTATCTTCCTATCTTCCTATCTTCCTACCTTCTAACCTTCTGACCTCTGATTTCTATTTCCTGTCTCCTATTTCCTAATTCCTGTTTCCTGGTTCTTGGTTTTTCTTACCTTCTTACCTTCCTACCTTCTAACCTTCCGCCCTCCGACCCCTGACACCTTAGCCCAATTTTCTTCGGCGTAGATTCTCCCTCGGCTTTCAATGTCTTATCGAGTGATACGATCACCTTCAACATTTGAGCGGCAAAATGTATCGCCGCTTGGGTCCAAACCTGTCCGTCATCCGTTACTTCCAGGAAATCATCGTGATAGAAATCGATGTCCGGCACAAGCACGAGTGCGCCATTCGAGTTCTTGTTTTTGTATATGGCGCCAACCGCTTTATTTCCATTTTTAGTTGTAATAAGGGCTGGGACATTCTCACCGCTAAGAACGACTTTATGGTGTGCGGGACTTCCGGGACGCCCCTAAAATAATAAGTTTCTTCTTTTATCTAACATGAATGTTATAATTTGAGGGGCGTCGCCCAAGTTAACTAGGGCGCCCCCGTGTAATTGCAGTCCTGAATCTCCTTCATACCTATATCCGGTTCGACAAGTTCTCCGTAAACGTGTCCGACAAAAAAGCCAATGCTGGTGGAAAAGCGAACATACCGGCTTTGCCCCTTATCGAGGACAAAGCTCAATTTTCGCTCCACCTCCGTGGATGTAACCACTT
>Ga0307379_10006911_pt1 | contig 15506 bp, 18 predicted proteins | sample UN2MG_FD_202237 | JGI IMG/M metagenome (GOLD analysis project Ga0307379, IMG submission 202237) | Soil microbial communities from Risofladan, Vaasa, Finland - UN-2 | ecosystem: Environmental > Terrestrial > Soil > Coastal area > Acid sulfate soil | place: Finland: Risofladan, Vaasa | collected... | reverse complement strand
CCTTTTGCGTTTGTGTCTCGCAGGAGGCGATATGGGCATCATCACGATCGTGGGGCTGGGGCCGGGTGACCCACGCCACCTGACGCGGGAGGCGTGGGCGACGTTGGAGGCCGCCAACGAGGTCTGGCTGCGCACGTGCCACCACCCGACAGTGGCCGGATTACCATCCCACCTGGCACTGCATTCCTTCGACGCCCTCTACGAGGGAGCCGAGGATTTCGCGCAGGTCTACGAAAGAATCGTCGGCCAGGTGCTGCGCCTGGCCGAGCGCCCGCAAGGGGTTCTCTATGCCGTGCCGGGCCACCCGCTGGTGGGCGAGGCTACGGTGAAGCAGATCCTGTCGCGGGCCGAGGAGGCGGGCCTGGTAGTGTGCGTCGTCGAGGGGTTGAGTTTCGTCGAGCCTGCGCTCACGGCGTTGCGGGTGGACATGCTGGCGGGTTTGCAGGTCTACGACGCATTGGAACTGGCGGACCGCCACCACCCCCCGCTCAACCCGGATCTGCCCGCCCTGGTGGGGCAACTGTACAGCCGGGCACTCGCCGCCGACGTGAAACTCACCCTCATGAACCAGGTTCCTGACGATCACGAGGTCGTGCTGGTGCACGCGGCCGGGACGCCTGAGCAGCGCCTCGTTCACGTCCCGCTCTACGAACTCGATCGCCAGGACGACGTCGGGCACCTGACTTCGCTATATATCCCACCGCTGGCCGGCGTCAACAGCTTCGAGGGCTTGCAGGACACGGTCGCCCACCTGCGCGCCCCGGATGGCTGCCCCTGGGACCGCGAACAGACCCACGAGAGCCTGCGCGTGCACTTGCTGGAGGAAGTGTACGAGGTGCTGGCGGCGATTGACGTGAATGACGCGGAGGAACTGGCCGAAGAATTGGGAGACCTGCTATTGCAGATCCTGCTCCACGCGCAGATTGCCACGGAGGAGGGTGAGTTCAAAATGGCGCAGGTCATCGCCGGGATTGACGCCAAACTCAAGCATCGCCACCCGCACGTGTGGGGGGCGCGGCCGGTGCAGGGGACGCAGGAGGTGCTACAGCGTTGGGAAGCGCTGAAGCGGGAGGAGAAGGGGCAAGAGCGCTCGGTGCTGGACGGCGTCCCGGCGGCGCTGCCGGCGTTGCAGCAAGCCGATACCTACAGCCGGCGCGCGGCCCGCGTGGGCTTCGACTGGGCTGAGGCCAGCGGCGTGGCCGACAAGATTCGAGAAGAGATGGCGGAAGTGGAGGCCGCCTCCAACCTGGAGGAGCAGGAAGCGGAGTTGGGGGACCTGTTGTTCGCGGCCGTCAACTGGGCGCGCTGGCTGGGGGCGGATGCGGAGACGGCGCTGCGCAAGGCCAACGCCCGCTTTGCCCAGCGCTTCCGCGGTGTGGAGCGGTTGGCCCGCGAGCGCCGGCTGGATATGACCGCGCTGCCGATGGACGAGTTGGAGGCGCTCTGGCAAGAAGTCAAGTCATACGACGAAAACCCCACTCCATAGGAGTGGGGTTTTTGGATGCCAGTCGGGGCGCGGGGATTTGAACCCCGGACCTCAGCATCCCGATTGCTGCGCGCTAGCCAAACTGCGCTACGCCCCGGCAGTCAGGTATTATACTCGATTCGGGCTGTTTGGCAAGGCCAATGGCCCTCGACGCGCTACTACCCGCGCGCTTTCTCCCACAGGTCCCGATACGCCGCCTGCACCGAGGAGTCCAAGCGCTCTGCCAGTGTCAAGGGCAGTTCCAGCCGTATGATCAGGTCCTGCACGTCGGCCAGGTCGCGCAGCCGGTGAGCGGCGCTCGTCCAGGACGCGAGTTTCAACTCAATCAATCTCTCCAGCGTCACCACGCGAATTCCGCTAACACCGGATGATGATCGGATTCACCATGATCGCGAACTACTTGGCTGTCTAGAGCAATGAACTCAGAGGAGTAGAAAATCATGTCAACTCGCACCGTTCTCGGAATGATAGGGATACCTCGAAAACTGCCCATATAAGCCGGGAAGGTGTGTCCGAATCCCTTGCCTGCTTCACAGTGTGCATCTTGCAGATGGTCAACCAGAATCGAGTACACGTCGCTCTGATCTGTGGTGTTGATGTCTCCAGCAACAATGGCTGGCTCTTGCCTATCCACAAGTTCACTGATCAGTTGATTCGCTTGCTGTTCACGTGCCCGAAAACTCCCACGGATGCCTTCTGCGACGGAGTCGTTGACTTCGAGATAGTGAAACAGCATTGTGGGGGCGAGATGTACATTGTACAGAGTGAAGACTCGATCGTTAGCCTTGACCTCGACTACCTGTGCGAATTGGCCCAACGATGATGCTACGGATGTGCTTGTATCCGTCAGCGGATAGCGGCTGAGAATGCCTCTTCCATCCGCCCCTTCCTTCGGTTCCAGAAGCCGATACGGGTAGACCTCACCCAGTTCCTTAGCCAGTGTCCAGGCCATGCTGGGCGAAAGCTCTTGCAGCGCGACAACATCTGGTGTTTCAAGAGAAACGATCGCCTGGGCCGTTTCAACAGACTCACTATACCCCCAGACATTGAATGACATAACTGTTATTGAGTCTGCGGTCTTTTCAGTATCCGTGGCCCTGAAGCCAAGTAGCTGCCCATACTCCAGCAAGAACATAATTGTGGCTACAAGAACGGCTCCCCAATAACGACGACTGGGTTTTGCCAAGCCTAGCGGCACCAATAAAGCCACAGGCAAAAAGAGGTAGGGTGCAAAGGTGCTCACCAATGCTATCCACCATACCCTATCACCAAGCGATATATGAAGCACAAACCACACGGCAAGCAGGCTGACATAGAGCCAAACTGTCAACGTGCCAATCTCAGGTAATCTGAGGTGGTTGGGCCACCTGCTCCGGGTAGCAGCGTTTGCACCCTTCATCTGGCTGAATCTATCTGTAACAGCCGAGTTCCTAGCCTCATCAAGAAATCTTCCCCAGCCTCCCTGATATCCTCGTCATCATGATCAGCGGCTCTTCGCGCGAGTTGCAGGGCGAGGCCATGATTTAGTGCGGCGTACAACTCTAACAGCCTTCTGTATTCATCGTAGGTGCCTGCCTGTAGTAGCGGCTCCGCAATGGCCTCAATGTTCGCCAGCACCCATGCTTGTGGCAAGGAGAGAATGGCGTCTCGGATTTTCTGCACAGAACTATGAGAGAAGCTAGCCAAGAATACTAGATCACTGAACAGCGCCTGGAGTTCTGGGGCCGGCAGATAACTAAGCATGTAGATTGCGGTACTCCTGTCTTTTCCCCGAAGTGCACTGCGCACGAGAGCAACACGATCCACATCTGTTGCCAGAAACTCACGTGACGCTGACGCGAATGTTTTGTGGCTCTCGACCAAGCGTTCCCAGATAGTAATCTGATCATCGGATGGTTTCTTGTTCATTTCTTTCCTCCCAATGCTCACCGGTGTATCGGAGTGTGCTCTCCCACGTCCCTTGCGCCGCCAGGGTCTCCCCGAATGGCGTATAGTCGTACCGCTGCACGACGTGACCGCCAGCGTCGGCCAGTTGGCGCACGCTGCCCAGCCCGTCGGATAGGACATAGGCCCAGGCCTGGCCATCCCACCAGCCTACGCCAGGGAAGTACGGGCTTGCGCCCTCGCTCAGCATCTGGGGCAGTGGGTCTGCCACATCCCAGGCGTAGGTACTTGCCGTGCCGTTGGCGGACCTCGACACGCGCAGGCCATCGCCGTTGTAGGTGTACACCAGCGTGGCGGTAACGCCCTGTGCCTGCACCAGCCGCCCGGCGGCGTTGTAGGTGTATGTAAACGTGCCATCGTTCGTCAGGTTGCCCTGCGCTATGCTGCTCCTTGGCCTTCTGCCAGGACGTAATAGCGATCAGCGTCGGAATAGGGCCATGGAACTAGGAATTCTTCCTCGACTAGTCTCTTCAGAAGGCATTGATGATCCGACTCGGAGATACCAGCTCCTTCGAGGTCAGCGGTCGCTTTGCTTCGTGCGAACGAGAACACCGACCATGCACTCACACCGTCGGTCCTGCCCCCTTTGAGATACTTTACCTCCACCTGCGGCCCACAGCCCTGCATACCATCAAGAACATCGGTTTCGCCCATCTTAAGATGCTCTATGGTATTGGCATCTAGTCCGGGTGGCAGACCGCCAAACGAAACCTCCAGTGCGCCATGGATCTCGAAAAGCCAATCTCGCCCCTCAAGTTGTATAACCCCTTTTCTTGGCTTTGCCCACAGGTGAAGAGGAAGAATGACAACATCGTCAGGCCAGTCGCACAGCACTTGCGATATTGAAAGTCCAGGTCTAATCGCATGTTCAACTTGGTGGCGAAGCTCGTCAAGAAAGGTGGAAGGAGGCAATACAACTTCGACCTCTCTTTCAAATGCATAGATGAGTTTCTGCTGCAGGTTGACCAACAGTCTCAATAGTTCACGGTATTCGTTGGTGCGCATTTGCATCGCATGCTCTCCTACACCAAAAAACTCTTTGGGGGCATACGTAGTAATAGTGTGCGACGCCCTGTCTAGAGCGTGTTATGTACTTTGCACCATGAAGGTTACGAACCGATGCGCCATCAGCATGGCGAAGGCAACGAAATACAGGCCGGCCAATGTCTCCGACAAGCGCTCGTAGTCGCGAGTCAGGCGGCGGAAGCGCGCCATCCAGGCGAAACTGCGTTCGACTACCCAACGGCGAGGCAGCAGCACAAAGCCGTGTTTGGCGGTGGGCAGGCGGTGTTAGTGGGTAGCGTCAATTACTGATAATCCATAGGAAGAGTATTCCCACTATCAGGATTCCTCCTAACCTAAGCAGAGCCTGGAAAACGCCATAGCCTCCCCGCACCAAGCAACCACCTCTGGCGAAGAATCCATTCCGGAACACGGAGATAATGTGAGCCGAGACAGAGATACACAGTAGAAGAAAGAGCATTTCGGGTACTGGAGTTGTTGGGAAGCCTCGGCCCCACAAATACAGGCAGATTGCCATAAGCACGACGCATCCACAGCTAAAGTATGCCAGCCTGCTCTGCACCCTCACTGCTCGGAGTTCACTCTCGCGAGGATACTCGTACGCTTTCCAAATCCTCTCTGCCTGTTTCCGCTTCATTTTAGAACTCGAAAGGCCTTCAATATTGTCTCATGGATTGGAACATTGGTGCCCTCGTTTTCTTCAACTACGTCCATATAGATCTGATAAACATGATTTGTACTCACCACGCAGCCCACTGTTCTGACGAGATTGCTGTCAAGGCTTTGGCCCAACACCTCGCTCTGATAAGCAACTATGCTTTGGCCTTCATCTAGCTCAATAATCACGATGTTGGAGTCGTCCAGATAAACCGGTTCAACAGATTCGCGTGTCAGTGCAACCGGATGCCTTCTGGAGCACTCTTGTGCCAGCTCTTCTCCAACCAAGGGCGCGTAGAACTCAAACGCTGTGTCGTAACCTACAACCTCGACCCATTGATAGAAGCCATGCAATCTGTCTCCCGAAGCGCTAAACAGGAGAGGAGACTCACCCCCTTCCGCAACTTCACGCAGATTATGAATCGTTGTACGAATGTATCCCATCTCTTCCCATCCTTCTGGAAGCCACATCTCGAATCTTCCGAACAACTCCTTGTGGCGTTTCCAACTCTCAGGGACACCCGGCGAGGGCATCGCGGGGGTTGATGGCATAAACATCGCCAAGATTGAAACAAGAAGCAGTACTGCAACAAGCACAAGTAGAAACCATTTCCCACGGGTCACAGAAGTCCTCCGAAGCAGAATCATGGTCCATCTACGGTAGCCAAGCACATCCGCCACTCTCTACAAGGCTTTTTAGATCGCTAGCGGCATCTACCACTGCAACTATTGCAGCCACAGCGGGATGGGCCGATGTCCCATATTTTGCGAGGAATTTCAGATATAACATATCTGCCCCCGCAAGCAATTGATTCGACGTGGCGACAGCATCTTTCTTACTGCCCGTGTTTGCCACCAGCGCTGCCAACTTCATCAATTCCCAAACGTCCTTCATGTCTTCAGTGCCAACAAGGGGTAGTAGAAGGGAAATCAGACTCACGCCGCCTTCAATCAAGTCTGCCGCGGCAAAGTCGCATCGTAGGCCCATGTACCGGTACTCAGCATTGACATCTGTTTTCCGTACCCAGTGTTGGACGACAGGGTCACAAATCTCCCAATAACCATCTTGTGCGCAGTGTGTGACTCTCTGGATCTGGTAATCATCACCTTCCCACGCGGCTTGTACATGATAGACGTCACCAATGAACAGTCCCGAGTCAGTCTTTCTGAATACCCCAATGACCCGGCCCACGTCAAGACCGAGCACCTCAGGCTGACTGGGGCTAGTAGAGCACCCAACTTTGTCAAACACTACAAGCCTGTCACCATCTTCTGCTACTCTGAGCACCTCCAGCCATCCCCATCGCCCCTCAAGGGGATAGTCTGGTCCAAACATTCTTAGCACATCTGGATCATAGAGTTGGGCATGGAATACCTCCTTGATCTCTCTCATAGAGTAGAGACCAGTTGGGTCAACCTGGTTAACAGGATTCCCGTCCGCGTAGTTGTATTCATTTCCCGCTCCCGGCTGCCACGCATCTCCCCCCCACGGATCCCTCTGTGTGAACCTTCCTGCTTCTGGCTCATACCACCTCGCCCGCAGGTAGAGCATTCCCAGGCTGGGGTCTTGCCACTCGCCGGTGAAGCCCCAGGCGTTGGCGGTATTCCCTTCCTGCCACAGCGGTTCGCCATACGGCGCGTAGCCTGCGGCGTAGGCCACCACCCTGCCGCCATCGGCCCACTGCCGTGCGCTGCCCAGCGCATCCGGTAGCACGTAGGCCCACGTGCTTCCCTGCACTTCCGCGATCCGCCCCAGGCCGTAGAGGTCCCGTGCCCCGTCGCCGGTCGCCAGCACCTGTGCCAGCGGCAGGGCCAGGTCCCACGCGAAGGTGGTTAGCGTCCCGCTCACCTGCTGCGCCACACGGAGGCCATCAGCGTTGTACGTATACACCAGCGTGGACGTGACGCTCTGCGCACCCACCAGCCGCCCGGCGGCGTCGTAGGTGTATGTAAACGTGCCATCGTTCGTCAGGTTGCCCCGTGCATCCCAAGTATACGCCACCCCGCCCGCGCTTGTCAAGCGGTTGGCCGCGTCGTAGGTGTAGGTGGTGACGGTGGTCGAGCCCAGCGTGACGGTGTAGGTAGTGCGGTTGCCCACGGTGTCGTAGGCGTACTCGTAGGTCTCGCCGGTGGAGTGGTCAGCAGCAGTTGTGGTGAGTATCTCAGCAGCGGCTGTTTGTGGAATCAGTGACCCGTGGCAGTGGTAGATGACCTATGAATCGCTCGAATCGCACAGATCGGACTCTCCTGACCAGTCCAAGTATTGGCCTTCATCCGTCCACCAAGCGCGCGCCTTCCCCGTGATACTGCCTTCTGGCTCATCTGCAAACACTGATCCCGGATGTGATGGTTTAAGCTCATCTACCTCGCTGACCAGGTCTACCCCCGTTACGGCTTCAAGGGCCCCGGCGGCAGCGCTACGAACCCCTGCGTCTGAATCCCACAGCCGCGGAGTAAGCTTTGGCACTGCACAGTTGGATGAGCTCCCTATGGTTCCAAGAACAAAGACAGCAAAAAGACGAACCTCGGAGCGATCATCCCCCAGTGCTTGAATCAGCTCGGGGATTGCCAGCTCTGCCGCCGGACCGATTGCCACCAGGGCTTTACCGGCCATATAGGAATCGTGGCGTGGATATCTCAATGCCCGTGCCAACGCTGGTGCGGCCGGAGCCGCCGTGGGTCCCATCTTGGCCAACTCGGATGTAGCAAACACGAAGTCTGGAGAATCCGGGTCATCCACGATCTTGATTAGCTGCTCCAAAGGAGTGGCTGTGGGGCGGTGGAATGATCTGCAACCAGCCAGTATCAAGATACCTGCCGCATATGCGATAGTGACTATCAAGCCTTTTTTCATCTATCCTCTCCTGCGTTCTACCGCCAAGTTCTCCTAACCGAGGTCGGGGGTAGCGGGATACCGACAGTGAGCCAGCTAGATGGGAAAGTGTACACCTTATTAGGGCCTTCCCAATAGCCGCTCACTTCGAATTCAGCAGCCAGCCCTGCATCATGCAGAGCGGCAGCCCATTCATCTTTGAACCCGGAAACCCCTACTGCTGGCCCTCCGGCACCCAGGCCTACATGCCAATTGTAGGGGTCCCAGAAGCGGTAAGTAGACCTCACTGTCACCTCATAGCAACCCTCGACCTCATAATCAACCTCAGCCCCGAGGCTGAAGATATTCATAGCGTAGTATAGATCCTTTTCCGTGTTGGGGTCTGGTGAAACGGAGGGGCGTTGAGCTTCCACATGCCCACTCATTGCTCCGCTCCTGGCATCCGCAAGAATCATGGAAAGGATCTTCTGTTCTAATAGCGGGATCTCCTTCTGAACAGACGGTGAGTCGCGAACCCAGTCAGAATTGTAATCTCGCCTGTAATTTGGCGTAGATTCAGCCGGAGTGTATTCGATATCTCCCAGCTTGTACAAGAATCGGAACAGATGGATCGACGCATGTTTATACCCCATAATATCCCCTCCATATGCGAGCACCCAGTAACAATTCCAGACACAATCAAGGTCTCCCGCATTATAACAGGCTTCGGCTTTGTCGCGCAGCCACTCAGCAATGGAGAAGGCCCCAGTTGGGTCAACGTACTTGATGGGATGGTCGCTGGCGTACAAGTATGAGTGGAGCGAAATGGGCTCCAACGGATTGCCAGCCCACGGATCCCTCTGCGTGAACCTCCCCACCTGGGGATCAAGCCAACGCGCCCGCAGGTACACCATCCCCAGTGCCGCGTCCTGCCACTCCCCGGTGTAGCCCAGGCCATCCGTTGACCCGCCCACCTCCACCCCATATGGCGTCCACTCGCGGGCATCCACCACCACACCTGTGTCATCGGCCACCTGTCGCACGCTGCCCAGCGCGTCGGGCAGGTAGTAGGCCCACCCGTCGCCATCCCACCGGCCCAGCGTCTCGTGGCCCACCAGGTACAGGTTGCCGCCCCCGCTCAACATCTCTGGCACACCCGTGGCCCAGTCCCACGCGAACTCCGTTACTTCACCGTCCACGCTCTGCGCCACGCGCAGTCCGTCGCCGTTGTAGGTATACACCAGCGTGGCGGTGAGGCTCTGTGCACTCACCAGCCGCCCGGCGGCGTTGTAGGTGTATGTAAACGTGCCATCGTTCGTCAGGTTGCCCTGCGCTATGTTGCTCCTTGGCCTTCTGCCAGGACGAAATAGCGATCAGCGTCGGAATAGGGCCATGGAACTAGGAATTCTTCCTCGACTAGTCTCTTCAGAAGACATTGATGATCCGACTCGGAGATACCAGCTCCTTCGAGGTCAGCGAGCGGTTTGCTTCGTGCGAACGAGAACACCGACCATGCACTCACACCGTCGGTCCTGCCCCCTTTGAGATACTTTACCTCCACCTGCGGCCCACAGCCCTGCATACCATCAAGAACATCGGTTTCGCCCATCTTAAGATGCTCTATGGTATCCGCATCTAATCCGGGTGGCAGACCGCCAAACGAAACCTCCAGTGAGCCATGGATCTCGAAAAGCCACTCTCGCCCTTCAAGTTGTATGACCCCTTTTCTTGGCCTTGCCCACAGGTGAAGAGGAAGAATGACAACATCGTCAGGCCAGTCGCACAGCACTTGCGATATTGAAAGTCCAGGTCTAATCACGTGTTCAACTTGGTGGCGAAGCTCGTCAGGAAAGGTGGAAGGAGGCAATACAACTTCGACCTCTCCTTCAAATGCATAGATGAGTTTCTGCTGCAAGTTGACCAACAGTCTCAATAGTTCACGGTATTCGCGGGGGCGCATTTGCACTGCATATTCTCCTACATCAAAAAACTCTTTGGGGGCATACGTAGTAATAGTTCGCGATGCGCTGTCCAGGCTAACGGTCGCAAGAGATGTGAATCCAGCGGCTGGCGTGTTGCCCAGGCGGTTGCCGGGACAATAGACCAGTCGCCCGTGCCAATGGTCGGGGGTCTCCATGGCCAGGCTGGTGACGTTCCGGGTGATGACGACGCCAGCACTCAATACGTCGGTCCAGGTGGCACCCAGGCCGCTGATGGTAGTGCTAGCGGTGAAGGGCATGCCCGGCAGCGCGATGGAACAGAGCATGCCTGGGCGTGGGAGAGCGGCGCGTTGTGACGGCCAGCATCTACGGCACAAAGTCTACACTGTCGAGCCCAATCCAGCCTTCCAAATCCTCCGTTTTGATGCGAACCCAGAATTCCTGATCTGTCTCTGACCAGGCGTAGTCTGTCACTGACACCACTGTGCAATCTCGTACACTTCCCAGTCTCTCCCCAGGATCTCCCATATACGCACTGTTGGGATCTGATGGGGCGACGCCAGGTAGTTCCCATACGACGGCACTGCCTTGATTGAGGCTTGGATCATCGAGGCAACTTACCTGTGCGTTCGTGGGCAAACTCAACAGCTCAGTCGGTGCTATCGGAGTTGTCTGTGGTTGCTCATCATGAGGTGCAACACAACAGGCTATCACCAGAGCACACGTCAGGGCGACAACCAGGGCAGAAATACTTGCGCGCATTTGCTAATCCTCCCACCACCATTGGGGATAGTGCCAGGGGACGTGATCGCTTGGTGTGTCGGATGTAGTGCATCACTGTCCCGCCTTCTCTGCCGTGGCCACAATCCGCCGGTCCATCGCCTCCAGAACTGCGCGGAAATCCTGCCTTGTCAGCCAGCGATCTTCGAACACGTTAGCACCCAATATAACCAACATGTCGCCGTAAAGTCCAACTGCGTCACATGAATGGTGATGGACGCCGTTAATGGTTGCACCAGTGAAACAGAGCACCTGCACCTGATCCGCGTGACTAGTAAAGTCCAGGTTTGAGGGTGTGCACCAGCTTTCAGTGTAATCCGCTAATCGCTTTTCGTAGGCACTGGCTGCTGCCTCTAGGTCGGGATATAGGATGATCTCTTGACCCACGTTTACCCAGGTCTTGTCAGGATCCCAGGTGCCATAGAACACCAAGGATCGTGCTTCAGCGCCGGCTACTTTCTCAGTCCATATACCCCTCCTATCCCTATGCCACCCCAGTGGCAAGTCTTCCGCTTTGATGAACGATTCCTGGAACCTGGTCTCCAGCGGGGTCAGGGTTGGTAGACTTCTCTCCAGCAGATTGACCAGCCCAGTTCCCAATGCGAACTGGGACGCCAGTAACAACAGAGCACTCACAAGCAAGACCACCACAATCTTGATCACCCGGTCTCGTTTCACGGCACCACCTCCCAGTTCTCGTAAAGCCCGTGCTATATACCAACAAACCCCCATCATCGCGCGACGGGTTGTACGCTTCGATGGCCACGGTAGGCGGCTGCCCAGTCTTCAGGTGAAATGCCGGCCGGCGCTGGTAGATCGCTCATGTCGAATAGTATGACACATTTTTCGCGGGTTGTCTATCCCCATTTGGGGGGATTGACGAACCAGGATTTATCCATCGCCGTACCCTGCCTGGACTTGACACGTTCCGGCTTTTGCGGTAACATATAAGCGCTTTTTTATAAAATGATTCTTTATGCATCATGGAGTCGTGGGAGGTGGTATGGCCGCTCAGCAACGCAGGGCCCTCGACGGCGAATTGCGGGACATGGCGCGCTATTTCTACGCCCTCAAGGACATCTTGCGCCTGCGCGTCCTGGTGACGCTGGCCGAGAACGCAGAGATGACCGTGACCGAGTTGGCGCAGGCCCTGCACGTCAGCCAGCCGCTCGTCTCCTTTCACCTGCAACCCTTGCGTGTTCTGGGACTCGTTCAGGTCCGGCGGTCCGGCCGGGAGGTGTACTGCTCGTTGAACCTGGCGGAAATCCAGCGTTTCCAGGCAGAGTTCATGGAAATGCTGGCGCGCAGCATCCCCTAATCCCAAGTCCGCATTCCGCATTCCGCAATCCGCAATCCGCAGCCGGAGGTGGTCACCCAAGATGGATAGCGTGCAACAAGTAGAACCGCAAAGACGCGCGGAAACCGAGGAGAAAAAGTCGCACAAGCGCTGGGACACGTTCACCGATTGGGCGCGGACCCAGGCCGGCATACTCCTGATGCCGCTGGCCCGCGCCATGGGCCGCCTGGGCATCCACCCCAACACCATCACCATCCTGGGGATGCTGCTCCAGTTCGGGGTGGCCGCCGTGTTTGGCCTGGGCCACATTGCCCTGGGCGGCTGGCTGTTGTTGGCCCTGGCGCCCGTGGATGCGTTGGACGGGGCCTTGGCCCGCGCCCTCAACCAGCAGAGCCGGTTTGGAGCATTTCTGGATTCGACCCTGGATCGAATTTCCGATGCCGCGCTGGTTCTGGGGCTCGCCGTCCACTACATGCGCCAGGGGCAAGCCCTGGCCGTGGCCTTGCTCCTCACCTCGCTGGTGGCGACCCAAATGGTCAGTTACGTACGGGCCCGCGCTGAGGCGCTGGGTTTCCCCTGCAAAGTGGGGGTGCTGACGCGCCTGGAACGCATCGTCCTCATCGGTGCGCTGTCGGCGGTGGGGCTGCCGATGATCATGATATGGGTGCTGGCCGTGCTATCTGTGTTCACCATGATGCAGCGCATCTTGTACGTCTACGCGGTCTCCCGGCGGGAGGAACAAGCCTCCCAATAGTACTCTAGTACCCGATACCCATTGCCAGCAAAGCCCAACGTTGGTATAATGGGACCGTATGTCTTCTACTTGTGTTCACGATGGTCCGATGATCGAACTGGCCGGCCTGACCAAGCAGTTCGATGGCTTCACCGCGGTGGACGGGGTGACGCTGGCGGTGGCCGCCGGCGAGATCCTGGCGCTCCTGGGGCCGAACGGGGCTGGCAAAACGACCACGGTGCGCATGCTGGCGGCGATCTTGCGCCCCACGGCCGGGCAGGCCTTCGTGGCCGGCTACAGCGTGCTCGAACATCCGCGCGAGGTCCGGCGGCAGGTTGGGTTGCTGACCGAGCACCCGGGACTCTATCTGCGCATGCGGGGCCATGAATACCTGGCGTTCTTCGGCCGCTTGATGGGTCTGGATGCCGATGAATGTCAGCGCCGCTCCAGGGAGTTGCTGGCTCGCTTTGGCATGTCGGAGGCGTGGGACCGGCGCACGGGCACGTACTCGAAGGGCATGCGGCAGAAGATGGCACTGGTGCGCGCCATGCTGCACGCTCCCTCGGTGTTGCTGCTGGACGAGCCGACCTCGGCCATGGACCCCCACAGCGCCAAACTGGTCCGCGACGCCGTGCTCGGCCTGCGCGACCACCAGCGCGCGATTGTGATCTGCACCCACAACCTGGCAGAGGCGGAGGCCTTGGCCGACCGCATCGCCATCATCCGGCGCGGCCGCATCATCGCGCTGGGCACTCCGGCCGAACTGAAGGCCCATTTGCTCGGCCCCCCGCTCATGGAGTTGCGCCTGTCTCAGCCGGCCAACGGCCTGGTAAGATTCGTCTCCGACCTGGCCAGGGTCGAGGCGCAAGGGGAAGACTGGCTGCGCTATTCCACCCCCCATCCCCAGCAGACCAATCCGCGCTTACTCCAGGCCTTGGCCTCGCACGGGGTGGGGGTGTTCACCCTGAGCGAAGTGCCACGCAGCCTGGAGGACGTTTACCTGCGGGTGGTGGAGGAGTAGGGGATGGCGACGGTGGCGATTGGGCGTACGCGGGCGGCCGCGGGCGAAGCGTGGCGCACGCTGTTCATCCTGGTGGAGCGCGAAGTCCGAGACACGCTGCGGGATTGGCGCATCGTGTTGCCCATCGTCGTCCTGACGCTCTTCTTCCCCGCGCTGATGAGTTTCGTGGCCGACCTGGCGCTGAACTGGGTCGCCAGGTACGGTGATCCGATCATCGGCGAGCGGCTGCTCCCCTTCTTGTTGATGGTGGTCGGTTTCTTCCCCATCTCCTTCTCGCTGGTGGTGGCGCTCGAGACTTTTGTAGGAGAGAAGGAGCGCAAGAGCCTGGAGCCGTTGCTGGCGACCCCCTTGACGGATGCCCAACTGTACCTGGGTAAGACGTTGGCCGCCATGATCCCCCCCCTCCTGGCCGCCTATCTGGGCATCGCCGTCTACCTGGTGGGGCTGTATTTCTTCAAGGGTTGGGTGCCACCGCTGATCCTCCTGGTGCTCATCCTGCTGCTGACGACGGTGGAAGGGGTGGTGATGGTCTCCGGCGCGGTGGTCGTCTCCAGCCAGACCACGAGCGTGCGGGCGGCCAACCTGCTGGCCAGTTTCATCATCATTCCGATGGGCCTGCTGGTCCAGGGTGAAGCGATCATCATGTTCTACGCCAACTACGACGTGTTGTGGTGGATCGTGCTCTTCCTGGCGGTCGTGGACGTCGTCCTGGTACGCATGGGTATTCATACCTTCAATCGCGAGGAATTGCTGGGTCAAGAGATTGACGAGTTGAACGTCGCTTCTCTGTGGCGCACTTTTGTTGGCCACCTGCGCTGGGAGCGCTGGTTCTTTGGACTGGATGTGCTCAAGATGCCGGCCTGGCTGCGCTGGGTGGGGACCCTGGGTGGTCTCTATGGGCGCGACGTCCCGGCCATCCTGCGCCGTTCCCGCTTGGCGCTGGCGTTGGTCGTGCTGGGGCTCCTGGCCTCCATCGGCGTCGGGTACACCTTCGCCGCGCGTTACCCCGTTCCACCCCAGGCCTTGGGACTGGAGCACATCTCGGCCGAAACGTTCGCCCCAATGCCGGCGGTGGACTGGCTGCCGGCCTTTACGGTCTGGGGAGTGTTCGGCAACAACGTGCGGTCGCTGCTGCTGGCGACCGTGCTGGCAGTGTTTTCCCTGGGCACGCTGGCGGTGGCCTTGCTAATGGCTCCCCTGGCCATCGTGTTCTTCTTCGTCGCCCAAGCCGCACGCCTGGGGTACAGCCCAATCCTGTTCTTTGCCGCCTTCGTGCTCCCGCATGGAGTGCTGGAATTGCCCGCCGCCACGCTCGCCACCGCGCTGGCCGTGCGCCTGGGGGCGACTTTTATGTCTCCTACGAAAGGGATGGCCGTCAGCGAACGCTGGCTGTGGGCGCTCGCGGATTGCATCAAGGTCTTCGTCGCCCTGGTCTTGCCGCTGTTGGTGTTGGCCGCTGCCGTCGAGGTTCACGTCACGCCGTCCATCGTGGTGTGGGCTTTCGGCAGCTAGTGTGCCCCGCCTGCCCCGAGCCTGTTGAGGGGTGTGATGTTCATCACCCTCCCCGTGTGCCTGCTGACACTTGAGTGACGGAGCATCAGCAGGTATAATTGCCCCAGTGCCTATAGTACAACTGAGATTTGTTCTTGCGCCGCTTTCAGTGTATAATTGCGCGGTGCGAGCCCAGGTGTATAAGGGCCGCCTCCCCTCTTCCAGGATTGGGAGAGGGGTCGGGGGTGAGTGCCGAGGGGTCGGGGGTCAGTGCGGGTGAGTACACCTCCCCTCTCCCAGGATTGGGAGAGGGGTCGGGGGT
>Ga0307379_10006909_pt1 | contig 15509 bp, 19 predicted proteins | sample UN2MG_FD_202237 | JGI IMG/M metagenome (GOLD analysis project Ga0307379, IMG submission 202237) | Soil microbial communities from Risofladan, Vaasa, Finland - UN-2 | ecosystem: Environmental > Terrestrial > Soil > Coastal area > Acid sulfate soil | place: Finland: Risofladan, Vaasa | collected... | reverse complement strand
TTGAAGCTTCTATGGCCTAAAGCTCTTAGATTGAATCCCCATAGGCGTATACGAAGCGGCTCAGTTCAACCTGATTGTATGCGGAATTTTACTACGCTCAACTCCGCATACAATCTTAAATGTTAGGAAACACACAAGAAGGGAGGAGATAAAAAATGAAAGAAGCTTGGATCAGATTTATGGCTCCAGTTACACCTCAAACAACGGATTCTCTGTTCCGGATCGTGGACAAGAAGTTCAAAGAAAAAGTTGAAAGAATCCACTTCATGATTTCATCGCCCGGAGGATCTGTGTTCCACGGATTGTCGATATACAACTTTCTCAAGGGGTCACCAATGGAAATATACACATACAACTTCGCCAGTGTCGACTCCATAGGCGTAGTCATGTTCTGCGCTGGTAATAGACGATTCTCTGTTCCCCACGCAAGGTTTCTAATTCATGGGGTTCAAGTGAATTTCCAAGGGAACCTCTCTCTGGATGAGAAAGGACTTGAAGAAAAGCTGAAAGGGTTACAGATTGACTACCAGAACATCGCAAGAGTCATATCTGACACCACGCAAAAGCCAGCCCACAAAGTCCAAGAGGACATGAACAACCGGACGACTCTAAACCCACAGGAAGCCAAAGACTATGGCCTCGTGCATGAGATAAAATCCGATCTCTTTCCCGCAGATGCCGACCTTTCAGTTGTTGGTGAGAGTGCAATTCAACCACAACAGTTTCAGATTCAACTGCCCCAACAGATTATACCAGGCAGACCGGGTCCCGTAGTCCAACATATGACAGAACCTGAGGTCAAAGCATTCACTCGATCTACAAGACTTGATTACGGGACGTTTTTTGAAACGGTTTCCTAACAATGCTCTTTCAGCGGATCGCATAAAACCGCACCCGCTGAAGAGCAGCGTTAAAAATCTAAATAAAAGTAAAAATAAGCATACAAGATATGGGATTTAGATATCGTCTGCAGCGTGGGATCCATTTGAATTTTTTTAATCAAACTGAAGTAGATCGACTATATTTATAGCTATCGAACGATCATATTTTTAATTAAGTTTGATATTGGTGCAAGGTAATTTTGCCTGCTAATCAATGGTTCGCAGAAGAGCAACTATCATGCTCATACTTAAAATAATCACCACTCTAATCGTCGTATCTCTGACACCAATTGTAGTAATGCGAGACTGGCGCTATCATGATCGCCGAACGACGAAACATCATTCAATTACCCGGGCAATTCTCATATGCTGGCTTGTTGGTTGCCTCGGCTCTGTGATTTTGATCTGGAATGAAACATATCTTTCCAGACAATTGAGCTCAAAGATAGACGATCTTGTAAAAGGCAAGAATCAACTTCTGACTAATCTGGCCCAGTATCAGCAAGATATTGAGAATAAAGAAGCCGAAATCAAGCAATTAAAGCAAGTAGCGGAGGCCATACGCGCTTTCATCGATATGTCTATGTTAGATCCGACTGGTTTGCCGTTCAAGGAAGGTAAGGGCATTCGGTTCGATAGTCCACTCTCGACCGCATTGAGGGATCTTTACATCATTAAAGACACGAGGGCTCACTTCAAACTAGGCGAGCAATATGAAGCTCAATACAGGAGAATAATCGAGCAGTTTCCCCGTTTTCCATTCGCTTACTTCGCTTTGGCGGAGTCACTTAAGCAAAGAGGGGATCCAAATTGGCGCACATATGCTGAGCAATCAATTGCGATTCTTGAAAAGACAACTATGATTGAAGGGCATCGCCGTAGCCACGATGATGCCCTTCGCACGTTGACGGAGTATCTTAAGGAATAAACAGTGACTATAAAAACGCTTTCAGCGAACAATCGTGTTCAGCGGACTCGTAAACTCGCCGCGGACACACCGCGTTAAGAATCTAAAAAAAGTTAAAAATAAGCATAAAAAATAATAGAAAAGAAAGTTTCGGCAGCAAAATAAATGGATTAAAAAAGAATAAAGATATCTGCCGAACAAACCCTTTCAGCGGATCACAAAAAATGTGTCCGCTGAAGAGCGGTGTTAGTGCATAGGAGAAATGATATGCGAGAAGAAGATGCCTTTCTTTACATAATAAAATTGGTACGTGAAGAATCTTCAAACCACTACTCAAATTATGGATATGATATTTACCTCCCAAAAGTGATTGAATCTTATCTCAAGTCGACCATTCCAAATATCGATAATCATGAGGAATACAAAAAAGAACGAGAACTTTCCCCAATTTTTCTCAGCGCAGCTTGGGATTTATGCCGGAGGGGTATTCTAAGGCCTGGAGTTAGAATAATTGGAGAGCAGGAGACAAGAGATGGCAGTGCTGGGAATGGCTATTCAATTACTCCATTTGGACTACAATGGATTCAAGAAGCTGAAAATGATTCCTTTGTTCCAACCGAGCCAGGCAGATTTGCGGAAATGTTACTTCCATTCAAGGATCGCTTTGGCCCTGGATTTTACACACGCGCTCAAGAAGCGATACGATGTTATGGAGCTCATGCCTATCTGGCTTCTTGTGCAATGTGCGGCGCTGCGGCTGAATCTATTCTACTAGCTACTGCAATTAAAAAGGAGGGCGATGAAAACCAAGTATTAAACATGTACAGAACGGCAAACGGGAGAAGTCGTGTTGAAAATATTGTCATTGGACAAGCAAGAGAACAATTGAAAAGGGAGTTTCTTGGTTTAACTGGCCTTTTGAAATATTGGAGGGATGAGGCCTCTCACGGGCTTGCAACTTCAATTTCTGATAATGAAGCTTACACATCTTTAGCTATGCTATTGCGATATGCGATAGTTGTGAATGATTGTTGGGATGAACTTACTGGATGAGGCACTTAACATCGAGCTGGACAAGGATGCGCGGGAAAAACGCCCGCTCACCTGTCAGCCCGGGCGTTATGCCGTACTAAAAGCATTTCGAGATATACTTCCGAAACCTACGAGCCCAGAATTAAGGGGAAATACCAACTATGTCGGAGCAAAACTCTGAAGAACGGAACAAAATCGACGATTACTTGAACGTGATCCAAATTCGGATTGTGGAACCGATTCAAAAGGCAGATATTGGCCGGTATTGCACAGCTACCTTGTTACTGCTTTTCGCGGCTATAGATGGCCTGGGAAAACTTATACATGATAATCCCAAGGCAGTGCCCAGCGATAGGATTCGTACATTTTTGGATTATATGGGTGACAATTACGGCAAGCGCAAAAGGGAGCTTTTGGGCCTGCGGAATTCACTGGTGCACAATGCAATAAATGTAGCCTCCTACATGTCACAAACTGAAATTGGCAGTGATCAGCATCTCAAACGAATAGGCTCAGGTGGCTTCATATATGTTAACACCTCTATCATGTACAATGATTTTGTTCGCGCATTTAAGCGGCTTCGTGAGGAGTTTGAGAATGATGAAGCAAAAATGAGCCGTGCTGCTCAACGTTTAGAGTGGAAAGAAGTTGACGATGAGAGCCAGCATATGGATTACGGAACCCCTCCACCGCCAGTTCAGTTTATCTCGGCAAAGTAGCCAGGCAAGAAACCGACAACATTCTGCTGCAAGGGACCTCTAGGAGCTGCGCCCCTTCCGGCCCCTGAGAAGCGCGTAATAATCTAAAAAAAAGTAAAAATAAGCATACAAGATATGGGATTATCTTCCTTGCTGCAGCAACGGATCGCCATGATTATCACCCGGCGGCTTTACAATATATAATATCTTTTTTGATAAAGGGGGTCGTTGTTTCTGAATGGAATTGACCACTTAGATCAAATTGTAAATTGAAGAGGGATTTGATTCCAAACGACCTAAGAGGCAAGACATCTGAAAACAGCAGGGATCAATATGAGCCGAGCAATAATCCGCTCTCACAAAAGGAAAAATCCCTGCTGTCATAGGACACTGTAAGCTCTGACTGGTATAATCCTTTGGACGACCAGATGCCAACCCTTTCCGGGCTACTGCATATCCCGAATCCGCACCTCGATTTCCTTGTCATCTTTGAGCAGATCAACGAGCTCTGAGGTATCAGTTTCGCCGAAGTGATAGGGATAAAGGATCTTGGGATTAAACATCCGTGCCGCATCAGCTACCATCTCCGGTGTCATGGTATAGGGAAGATTCATGGGGAGGAATGCAACGTCAATACCGGAAAGTTTCTTCATTTCAGGAATATTTTCAGTATCAGCAGCGACATACACCTTTGTATCATTAAAGATAACCACATAGCCATTACCCACGCCCTTGGGATGAAAGGGGTTGCCCGGGGAACGCATGTGAGCGATATTATAGGCAGGAACTGCCTCTATGGTTAATCCCTGGACCGTTTTGACCTCGTTGTTTTTCATAACAATGCAATCGCCGAGCTGCTGGGTGCAGGATTCAGATGCGATTATCACGGTCCCCTGTTTGCGGAGCATTTGGATTGTCTTGGTGTCAAAATGGTCATAATGCTCGTGGGTGACCAGGATTATATCTGCTTTGGGCAGCGTGCTGTAATCTGCCATATCACTTACCGGGTCAACATGGAGCACCATACTGCCAAAGGTAAACATCAGGGTGCCATGACTGAGAAAGGTAATCTTGAGGTCTTCTCCCGAGGTTTTAATGGTATCTGTTGTATACATCAGCACCTCCTCCTTTAAAAATTTATCTACAAATCAAGGTACATAAATCCTTTTTATGTAGTGTAAGTGTAGGATAAACGCCATTTCCGGTCAATGAAAAATTCGGTACGGTCTGCCCCTGTAAGAGGGGACGTTGGTTCCAAAACGATTTCCCAGTCAAGAAATCCATTCAATAGCGTTCAGAAAAAATGCTTCTAGTCAGTTGATGCAGTATAATAAAACATGATAGTATGCCATTGGTTTTCACTATGAGGAGGGATTCCAATTTTCCTATTCTTTTCATTGCTTATTGATAAATCGTTTTAGAACCAACGTTTTACATTCCTTAACCTATGCGGTCTCGAATAGAAAGGAGATACATTCATGTCACAACAGAATACTTGGAATGAGTATGGAGAAGAGCTCGAGCGTCGAGTAAGGCTGAAGACCTTCCCGCTTGCACTGAAATTCTTGAAAAATGAGGAGAATATCCCCAAAGAGGCGCGGAGGCCACAAAGGGATTTGGGCCATCGCTTAATGCTCTGCCAGGGCTTTCAGCTCTCGCGTCGTGAAGGATTAACCGTGGCCATGTTGATAGAGGATATGTGGTGTCATGAGCCTGTGATAGGCTATGGGCTCCAAGAACCTCCGGACTATTTCTTCGAGGGGCATACTCGGTACCCAAGGGATGTGTCCAGACTGGAGGCAGGGGGACATTACGCAGACGAGTTTCCGAGATTGGGAGCGGGTATGTACGTAGGGGTAGTATCGGCACCGCTGAAGAGCGCTACATTTGAACCAGACGTAGCGATGATCTACTGCGATGGGGCCCAATTGAGCCTGCTGCTTTTATCGCGGGAATGGAAGGATGGGTACAACCTTCCCTGTAACCTCTCCAGCCATGCCGCGTGCGTGTACGGAGTAGTTCCCGCCATGGCAAGCGGGCGGTGTCAGGTTGCCATTCCTTGTCGAGGTGATCACTATAGTGCCATGGCCGGGGATGAGGAGATGATATTCACGGTTCCCAGGGGGAAGCTAGAGGATTTGATAACGGGGCTCAGGTATGTGGAGAAGACCGGTTCTCTATTACCCCACGGATATCACTTGTCCTCCGAGTACCCTCAGGCCGATCATTACGAGAAGATAGCAAAAATGATGGGGCTACGTTAGGGCGGGTTAAGCCCGGATGAGGGCAATTGCCTGTCGAGATTTACCACATGGTTCCGTAAATTCATAAAGGGGGACGTTGGTTCCAAAACGATTTCCGAGGCAAGAAATCGATTCGATAGCGTTCAGAAAAAATGCTTCTAGTCAGTTGATGCAGTATAATAAAATATGATAATATGCCATTGGTTTTCACTATAAGGAGGGATTCCAATTTTCCTATTCTTTTCATTGCTTATTGATAATTCGTTTTGGAACCAACGTCCCCTTTTATACGCCGATACATTCTCAATGATGAAAGATACAGTATCAGATATGAGGCGGCATATATGGCCTGAAGATACATCTGCCAGCACCGACTCATCTGAGGAGATTGATAGGAAGACGGAGGAAAAAATCGAAGCTTTCCGAGGAGAAATGACTAATGAATTATCTACGCTTTTCAGCAGGCAACGAACGGCTGACGGAAAGCTTGAGGCTATTAAAGGTGAAATGAAAAATCTCATTGAAAAAGCAATATCGGGTTCCATTGAGGTAGATCGGGAAGTAAGGGAAGAGACGGTTAAGAATGCTATTCTAATTGCTATCAAAAGGCTGTCTAGAATAAAAAAGAATGTTGTTGCCATAGACATTCTAAAACGCTTAGAGGAACGATTTCCCATAAATATTGTCGTTCGTGCATTAGAATCGATGACAGAAGAGGACATTCTTTCAAATTAAGAGGGGACGTTGGTTCCAAAACGATTTCCAAGTCAAGAAATCGATTCGATAGCGTTCAGAAAAAATGCTTCTACTCAGTTGATGCAGTATAATAAAACATGATAGTATGCCATTGGTTTTCACTATGAGGAAGGATTCCAATTTTTCTATTCTTTTCATTGCTTATTGATAAATCGTTTTGGAACCAACGTCCCCTTTTAAGGATTCATTGGTAGCTCTTCAGGCTAAGCACCTGACGGACTTGCTCATTGTATTTATCAACTGGCAACTCCGTTTTATAGGCCAATGGGAAAGAAGGGTTGTTATTGAGGACTCTGCCAAGAATGATGCGAGATGGAATTTGTTAAATGAACAAATAGAAATCTTTTTGGACAAAGTTAGAAAAGGGGAAGATATAACTCCATTCTTCTCATTACAAGCCAGCAAGCGAGGTTTTTCTCTTTCTGCGGACAATCCATCATCCAGTGAAGATGCATGGGATGATAAAGATTTTCTCTTGAATGTAATGGGATATCATCATTTTCATATTGGTGAGGTAAAAGCGGGAATGACATATGCCGAAAGAACTAATGATGTGTTGTTCGCCCATGTTACCAGGGATACTTTTACAGTTTTGGCCATATTGAATCATAGTGTTTTTGAATCTCCCGACAACCCTTCCGAATCTTTAACAAAAGACAGAGAATTCTTATGGTCAATATTTGATGAGCGTTCCATGAGAGGTGCATTGCCTGGCAGTATCGTTGTGCCTTCCATGATCGCTACTTCCGGCCATTCATTAAATACCGTTATGGCTGCACAGGAGTATGTACGTGTCATCAAGGAAATTGATCCCAAACTTGATGATATTGCGTTTGTTCGCGGCCTTTACGAAGGTTCGGGAATCGAGGCGGTCAACAATAAGAAGCTTGTATGGGATTTCAGACATCTTGACCTTGGGGTTTTCGATGCCACAAGTGGTTTTTTGGGGGTTTTTAGATATGGGCCAAATTAAGAGACTTATAGAAAAGGCATAACAAGCCTTTTGCAGCGGAGCGCAAAAAGCCGCGCCCGCTGAAAAGCACGTTAGATGAGGGACAATGGACACTGTAAAATTGCTAAAGAAAGAGTCGGCCAAATTTCGTAAAGGCTGGAAGCGAGTCTCGAATAGAAGAATGGCTTGGAAAGGTTTCGAGGATAAAGCTGTTAATACTTTTAATAGTATGTTTAGAAGCTCGGAACCAAAATTTATTTGAAAACCTATATGTCGATTCTTCTAAAAATCGTGCAAGCAGCAATGATAGCCCATTTCATTTTGTAACCCTTTTTTGGGGGCAACATCCCACGGGGCAAACGGATTTTAGAAAAGAAAACAAAGGTAAACTCGTAGCAGAAGGTGGTTGCGCTTTGCATTATAGTCAGTTCCCATCCGGCGAAGTTGGGGTAGTTTTCTACCCTTTCAAATCTGAGCTTAGCGAACCAAATAAAAAATATTATATCTATAAGCTGTTCTCATCCCCATCTAAAATAACCGACAAGGATTTATACAATCATACAAAATTGATGTTCAGTTATGCGCACTATTCTAGTTTTATGGGGAAAATCACTGCTGCTGCCTGGTATAGAATGAAATGGCTTCAAATTAGATCAAAGTTACGTGAAATTTGGCACAGCGATTGGGTTGAGTTTCTATTTAAAAGAGTACAAAAAATAATTGATAATCAGATAGATGAACTAACGAAAAGCAATAACAATTCATCTAACAAGGCAAATTAACTCGGATGCAAATTCCGCTGCGCTACATTTGCACCGGTTATTTGCGTGGGTTAGGGATCAATAATAATGGAATATAGTCCGGCCGAAAAAGAAGCAATAGGATTATGCATATCTCTTGAAGCAGTTGGTGACATTGCGAACCATGCATTATTAGAACTTCGAGACGTCTCAATGTACCCAGGTGAGGTCGAAGTTTATTTCCATACACATATTCACCAAGAACTATTCATAATTCGACTACTCGATTTTGTAAAAGAAAGTGGAGACAGCAAATTAACAGGAGTTTCTGGTTCATGCCTAAAGGTTTTACATTCTGCATGCACTACTTGTTCCTTCGATAAAAAAGGTAATGTTGGAGCTCTAAAAGAAGCAGTCACTGATTTGGATAATTGGCTTAACTATAAAACCCCAATAAAACTTTGGTTGCCAACTCTTGACATCGAGGCAGATATCGAGGTGAGTCGCCTAGATTTCATTGCAATTTCCGGCAATCATTTCAAGCATAATCTATCACGATTAACCGGAGTGTCTAAACATATTCATTCAATTCTTGACAGTAATGGCTACTCAGTGCCTCTGGAACAAATTCCCCTAGCATTGGATGACTTTAGGGAACATTTACAAGAAAATTATTTTACCTACTACGGTACTTGGCTTGCGGAGCTACTCAACAATATACGCTGGGGGCTCCAAAACTACCTTCAGCCTATATTTACGTCATCTTATATCAAAGACAACCCCGACGATATTCGATATCGTTATGAATACCCAGAGGAAATTAAGCAGGATGTACCAAGGCAGTGGTTTTGGAGATTGATGAACAATATTAGAACTGGTCCATACTTAAAAAAGTTTTCTGGCGCACATTATCTTAAAGAGCAAAGTTCGCTTGAATGGCGTGATAAATAAACAAACATCCCTAACAAGTCGCTGGAGAATCGACGGGAAAACGCTGACGCGTTTCCCGCGTCTCAGCTCCAGCGTTCGGCACACAATAGGATTCGGCAGATGGCTTCAAAATTCGAGATTTTTATAAGCTATATTCATGAAGAATCAGAATTAGCGATTCTGGTAAAGGAGTGGATAGAGTCGACATTTATAGGGCGGATTGCTGTTTTTGTTGGATGTAGTGGTGAAGATATTCCACCAGGCGCAAAGTGGCTTCAGAAAATCGATGAGGCTGTCGCCTCCTCGAGGCTATTAATCGTGTTCAGCAGCCCAATTTCAATTCTCAGGCCATGGATCAACTTTGAGTTTGGTTGTGCATGGAATAAGGGAATACCCGTGATTCCAATTTGTCATTCTGGCCTGAGTATGGAATCATTGCCACAACCATTATCTACATTCCAAGCACTGAATATTGAAGATAATGGATTTGCGAGAACTCTTTTTGAAACCATAGGGAATTTATTTAAAATTACAAAGATTCCTCGAATAGCTTTTTCGGAGATGGAAAATGAAATTACCGAAAGAGTCAAGAAACTATCCATAATATATGAGAAAAATATGTCGGGAATCTACCTTCGAAATAAACCTGAAGTGGATTCTGCACTTATAGACTTAGCAAAAGGATCAACCCAGACACTCAAAGTAACTGGAGGAAAATCAAGGATAGTATCGTATCTTAATGAAATATCAACAAATATGAAAGATGGTCAATTAAAGGCATATCATCGGCTGATTACAGGTGACCACATTACACATGAATTGCATGAACATTTGAATGCTTTAATTGATAAAAAAGGAGCAGATTTTAGATGGGCTCCAAGCGAAAAATACGGCAACATTTCAATATCTGAGAATGATGTAATTTTTGTTTTGCCTTCTCCTTACCCCAATGATTACACAGGTATCAAATTCGCAACCCCAAAAAGTGTGTTTTTCTATGCTGAATTTTTCAATCGTATTTTTAACTCCACAAAATGTCGAGAAATTACTACGAAAGAAGAAACTAATATTCTGTGCGAAAAATGTTGTCCCGAAATGGCTCATGACTCAGAAAAAATTGCGAATGCACTAGATACCTTAGAAGAAAATGGACATACAATGCCGAACCACCGGCTTCACAAGGACCGCTCGTAGACTCGCGGCCTGTGAACCGAACGTTAGGCATAGGTGTATTATGATGTTCTCCAGAACTACAATCGTCAAACTGGTCGATGCTCTGAAATTTCGAACTCATGCGGAAGTCTCGAAGTTTGCTTTAGAATTTGGGCTCGAAGACGTAATCATTGGCTCCTACATTGAGGGGAAAGAAGCGGAGTTGATGCGGCATCTTATAAAGAATCCTCAAGCTACTGCACCGGAAGGTGGACCTCTGGCGCAGGCAATTATCGAGCATTTAGTATCGACAAGTTACGTCTGGGAACCTAACGAGCAGTTTCCAGAGCTAGTTAACTCACTGGATCGTGATGGTTATGTTCTCGACAAAAATGGACTGAGGAAAAAACTTCCTTCCCAACTACCAATAATCGATGAAGAGGACGAGCTGATCGAGCTTCTTGGTCGATTTGGATATTCAGTTGCGAAAGGCCATTATGAACAGGCTGTAACTGCCCACACCCGCGGTCACTGGGCTGCTGCTAATGGCCAACTTCGTAGTTTTGTAGAGGAGTTTTTCGATCGAGTTACGGATACAATTGCCCCTGGATCATATACTTCCAGCCATAATCGGCGTGAGGCTCTCGCAAAAGCAAATTTTTTTCGAGCAGATCTTAACGAATGGTCTAAGGATGGTAAGGGGTTCGTCCAAGGCTTATGGAAGCGTCTTCATCCTGAAGGCTCACATCCAGGCCTTTCAGAAAAGGAAGATTCAACATTTCGGCTCCACTTGGTCATAGTAGTTATGCATTATTTCGCAAAGCGACTTGAGCCTTTTCAGAGGTAAGAGACATTAATCCAAGCAATATTAAGCCTAACAACGCTCTTGCAGCCGACAGCTAATCGCTGCGGCTGAAGAGCCCGTTGCTGCAGGAAGAGAGGATAAGAACCGACATGGAAATACCAGCTACGGTTTACATTGCTCTTGGGGCTATAGCAGCCGCGCTTATAACGGGCGCCTTCTCATTCGTTAATCTGATCATTGCTAAAGACCAAAAGACATCCGAGTTTCGCCAAGACTGGATCGACAGGTTGAGAGAGGATATCACGGCCTTCACGTCTCATGCAGAGTTCCTATCATCCTTGTACCAGTTTACTTTACAGAATAACCCTGCCAGTCTTGAGTCCCCCCAAGCAGAGGAGTTTGTAAAGACCATCTATCCGAATCTTAGAAAAATTGCGAACATGCACCACAGAGTAAAGCTCCGGCTAAACCCCAAGGAACACAAACGGCTTATCGAGCTTGTCACGGAGATTAATGGTCTTTTTTCTGACATCAAGGCTATATCCCATTTCGAGCGGGTAGATAGCCTTATCGCAAATCTGATAGAAGAATCACAGTTTGTTCTGAAAAGCGAATGGAAAAGGGTAAAGCGGGGCGAGGTCGGATTCGTACTGACGAAATATGGTGCTTTGCTTGTATTCGGTGTCATGTTGTTGTTGGCAATTGCTTATACGCAAGGATGGATAGGCATTACCTTTGCGATTCGATGAGCTGTTTAGACCGTTGAAGCAGCTAACCATGGCTTCCACCCGATCGCCGAAAAAGCCGGCTCCGGGTGAAGCCCGCGTTAGAATAAAAAGGAGAATACTTATGAAACATAAAAAATTTACTGTTTGGGTAATCAATAAAACAGCAACTCCACAATTAAAAACAACAACGCCTCAAGGCGGTATTCAAAAAAGCTTTGACTCAAAAGAAGAAGCTATAAAATTCGCAGAGAACAACAAAAGACCATACAACAAAATAACAATTAAATGCCCAAATGAACCCGATATTGTTTATGGATAAATATTATTTTAACTTTTCTGTCCATACATCTATATAAAGGCAGGGCTTCTGTTTCTGGGAAAATAATATTGCAATGGGAACTTCACCGGCTTCTTTCAAATCATCGATTACTGATTTTGCTAATATTTCTTTGCCTTCATTAATGGTTTCGTTTGGCAATTTTTCTTCTAGTGTAATAAAGTTAGAATAGCAGGTATGGTTTCTTAATTCTGCACTAGGCTGAGTAATTATTAATTTATTTATACTCTCTAACATTTGTTGCCTCCATTAAAAAATTCTAACCACTCACTCAACCCGACCGCTTACAGCGGCGGGTTAGTTTTGCGTTAGAATGCTAAGCGGATCAATAACTCTGGTCCTTCCTGGTATTGTAATAGGTGATTGAGCAATGAGAAAAATCGTTTTAGTTTGTATTATTAGTTTGATCTTCCTCTGCGGCGCGTATGTAGTATATCAAGCTGTATGTGCGCCCAACAAGGATGTCTTGGGAATCGGAACTTTTATTGTTATCACGATCACTTTGGTTTCCCTGATTATTTATGCCAATGATACAAACGTTATTGCTTCAATTACGCGCTTGCGGTGGGAGCGAGAAAGTATTTTACAAGCCTATTATGTGATGGAGGTTGTACCACAAGATAAAAGCGATGAAGGGCGCACGATGTTTCGTATCGGGAACCCATCTAGTCTAATGCTAAGAGCTAAGGTTTGGTGCAATTTTCAACTTTACGGTCAGTCATTAGAATACCACGATGACTTTAATGGCAAGAATACCTGGTACATGTTTCCTCAACAGGTAAATCAAGGATGGTTTGAGCTTGCTCCGCTTCTCGCCAAGAAAGGAAAAACAACGGAGCTGATGACAAACGAAGCCACTGAAGATAATCGTCGCGAACAATTGACGATGAATCTACAAATCGAGTTTAGAGACGAATTAGGAAATCAGAGAAAGTTACCAAAAAGAAAGCATTTCTTCGACTTCAAAGAATGGCAATGGATTCCACAGTTTACCCAAAGGGATGACTGGACCGATAAGCCCTAAAGTAGATTCATACAAAGCGAGGTGTACTCACATTCTAACATTGCGCTTCCAGTCGGACTCGGAAAGCCTCGCCGCTGAAGCGCCCGTTAGGAAAAGACGAATTATTTAATGAGCCAATATCCTGCATTTGTAAGGGCTTTTTTGACAGCTTGTTCTTGCCCGAAAGATGCATTATTTTGTTGAGCAAAATTAACGGCTTCTTCACGTATCCTGCGTATTTCAACTTTATTTGTGGGATCAGGCAATGTCCATTTTTTTGAAGAGCCATCTTGGAAATTAACATGTAGCGTAGTCCCAAGAACATCTGCACGCATTCTTTGGTCTGCATACTTTTTTCGCATTTTGGTGACTTTTTCTATACTCTGAGGTTGATAGGATTTACTTTGGATGTTAAAAACTCTTTCAAGTACATCATTTTCAGTTTCACCAAATTTACCCTTAGCAGCAATGGCTTGCCAGATTTCTTCCGAAATTTTTATTGTTCTCATGGCGGCCTCCATTAATATAAGGTTAGCTATTAAATAGTATTGCTATATAATAGTACATATATTTATAGTTGTCAATATATTTTTCCTAACAATTCACTGAACTGGACAGGCTATTAAATCGCCGAATCATCCTCATGAGTTTTGCGGCGTTTTATGTTTCAGAAACCTTATGGCTGTATGCCCCGCCTGCCCGTTAGTTCAGCCGTTCGGCTGTATGAACCGTTTAAGGGGGGAGATTTGGATGGAACTGAAAGAGCTTCTTGTTGTTATACCGCACAGTGGCATTGTGGTTCCTGGTGAGATCCCTTTGGAGAGTCTTTCAGAGCGATTCCCCACACTGGTCCAGAATGTCGACTGGTACACGAATTGGCTTTACGATTTCCGCGATTTGATTGAAAACCGACATATCGTCTTCCCTTACTGCAGCCTCATCATTGAAGCAAATCGACATCCTGATATTTTGGAAGACAGTGTGCCTTTGAAGGATGTTCGTGGCGAATCAGTATACAAAACGCAGAGGGAACCCGACGACAAACTGCGAAAAGTGCTCGCCAAGAAATATTTGTCGATCTTCCATAAAACCATAGAGGACTGTATCGAGTCTGGGGTGGAATTTCTGCTGGACGGGCATTCCACGGTAACAGCCCGAGGAGTCGCGGACAACCAGATTGACCTGATGAATTTCCAGCACTCATACTTGGACGAAAAGCCGAGGTACTATTCCCCCGATGTTTACGTCGAAGCTTATGCGACGGAACTCCGAAAGAGGCTTCCGGAGGTCAAGGTGACCGTGAACAGTTCCGAGTATTACACCGTATACGGTCACGTGTGCGCCGAACATTCCGTAAACGCGATGGGTCGAGTCGGCAACAGAGTACCAGCAATCATTCAGGAGACCAACGAGCGTCTTTATAAGAATCCAGATCGAACGCCAAACGTCGAAGCTATCAACAGGTTGCGACGTGTTTTTGCAGAGTCCATTCATGCGGCCTATTGCAGGGTCTGCGGAATTATATAGGATTGGTACTATGATCAACCTGCATATTGGCAGACAGACTTTCGACTTTGACTGTGGAGCCAAGGCCCTGCAAACAGTCATGGCGTATTATGGGATCGATATCCGCGAAGACGAACTGATCAAGGAACTGGGGACGGGCAAGGACGGAACCCGTGTAAATAAAATGATATCCGTTGCCGAAACCAAGGGATTCCGCATGGAAGCCAGACAATACTGGTCTGTCAGGGAAGTGAAACGCTACATTGATGAAAGGCATCCAGTGATCGTTTTGTTGCAAGCATGGGCGGACAGATACATGACCCTGAAAGACTGGCGGAGCGACTACGACGACGGACATTACGCGGTCGTGATTGGTCATGCGAAGGGAGTTTTACTTTTCGAAGATCCGGCATCGTTTCGCAGGACCTGGCTCAGGGAATACGAGTTTCTCGCTCGCTGGCACGACCTGGATTCAAACATGAATAGGAAATACGAACAATTCGGCATGGTTCTGCTGGGCAGGGAACCTGTGAAACAAACCGCAGAGCATATGGACTGAACGCCGCCGAGGAGTAACAAAAAAATCAGCAGGATTGTACCATTCTCTGCATGCTCAATTGTCGAAGGTACGCAGCCGAACAATCACATGCACTCGGACAGCTAAAAGCGCCGCTCGTTCCTCGCTCTGCTTTTTGCTGCCGGTGATGTGAAGCGTTCGGCGAAGGAGACACTGTAACGGATCCAATGACGCTGGGTTCCCGATTTTGTACATCGGCGGTGGATGAGACAAGGGGAACCCGTCCAGAGAGAAAGTGAGATAGGAGGGGCGTTATCCATGA
>Ga0307379_10006908_pt1 | contig 15509 bp, 13 predicted proteins | sample UN2MG_FD_202237 | JGI IMG/M metagenome (GOLD analysis project Ga0307379, IMG submission 202237) | Soil microbial communities from Risofladan, Vaasa, Finland - UN-2 | ecosystem: Environmental > Terrestrial > Soil > Coastal area > Acid sulfate soil | place: Finland: Risofladan, Vaasa | collected... | reverse complement strand
TGGGCGCCTTCCTGCTCGTCTCAGCGGGAGTCTACTTGCTCACCAGATCCATCCCCATGGCCCTGGTGTTCGGGGCCCTGGCCTCGGCCACTGCGCCGGCGGCCACCGTTGATGTGCTGCACGAGTATCACTCGGAAGGCCCACTGACGACCACCCTGATGGCCGTGGTAGGCATGGACGACGCCCTAGCGCTGCTGCTCTTCAGTATCGCCGCGACGGTGGCGGAATCGACGTTGAGCGGCACTGGACAGACGTCACTGGCTCCCGTGCTCTACCTCTCCCTCCGGGAGATCGGAGGTGCTGTACTGCTAGGTCTGCTGCTGGGACTGCCCTTCCAGGAACTGCTCAATCGGCTGGAGCACGAGCATGCGGTCTATGGCTTCATCGTCGGCGTGGTCATCTTCGCGGCGGGGCTGGCGAACTCCCTGGGCATATCCCTCATTCTCTCTCTGATGACCATGGGCGTGATAGTGGCCAATGTGCGCGGGGACAACAGCTTGTACGTTCGGCGCGTGGTGGAGCGAGTGGGTCCCATCATCTACATGCTCTTCTTCGCCCTGGTGGGTGCCCGGCTTCAGATCAGCTTGCTGCCGGCGATGGGCCTTCTGGGCCTCATCTATCTCGTTTTGCGCACAGGCGGCAAGTTGGGCGGTGCCTGGTTAGGCAGCGTGCTGGGTGGCGCTGAGCCGCAGGTGCGCAAATACCTCGGCTTTGGCTTGCTGTCCCAGGCCGGGGTAGCCATCGGCCTGGCCCTCTCGATCGCCCACCGCTTCGATGCGTACGGTGCGGCAGGAGCCCAGCTGGGAACGACCGTGATCAACGTCATCACCGCCACCACGTTCGTCGTGCAGATCGTAGGAGACCCATCATGCTCAAGTACGCCATAACCCAGGCGGGGGAACTGGGCAAAGCCATGCCTGTGGAGGAGAGGCACACACCAACGCCAGCTTGACCCCGCCCTTAAGAGCACTCACACACGAGGGATGAGAGGAGGCCGAGATGACCAAGATTTGCGAGAAAGACGTACTGGTGCCTGTGGATGTCCCGGACGAGGTCAGGGAGACGTACGTGGGCAACTACCTGGATCTCACCAGAACCAGTGGCCGTCTGATGCTCTTCGCCGGCGACCAGAAGGTCGAGCACCTCAATGCCGACTTCTTCGGAGAGGGCATCGCCGAAGATGCCGCCGACCCCGAGCACCTGTTCCGGATCGCCTCCCGGGCCGAGATCGGGGTCTTCGCCACCCAGCTGGGACTCATCGCCCGTTACGGGGGCGACTACCGTTCAGTCCCCTATCTGGTAAAACTGAACTCCAAGACCAACCTCATCAAACTCGAACAGATGGACCCCTTCAGCCAGTTATGGTACGACATGGAGCAGGTGGTGGATTTCGCTTCCTACTCTGGGCTGCGGATATTGGGCGTGGGCTACACCCTGTACCTGGGAAGCGAGTTCGAGCACGAGATGCTATACCAGGCTGCCCAGGTCGTCCATGAGGCGCACGACTACGGGCTGATCACCGTCCTCTGGATCTATCCCAGGGGCGAAGCGGTCGAGGACGAGAGGGATCCCCACCTCATCGCCGGGGCCACAGGCGTGGCCGCCTGCCTGGGCGCAGACTTCGTCAAGGTGAACTACCCCAGGAAAGAGGGGGGCGAATCGAAGGAGATCTTCAAAGAGGCCGTCGCGGCCGCTGGGCGCACGAAGGTGGTGTGCGCCGGTGGATCCACTGTCGACGTGCACACCTTTCTACAAGACCTTCACGATCAGATCTTCGTCAGCGGTGGCGCTGGAAACGCCACGGGCAGGAACATCCACCAGAAGCCCCTGGAGGAAGCGGTGAGGATGTGCAACGCCATCTCGGCCATCACCATCAAGGGCTGGAGTGTCGACGAGGCCATGTCCGTATACGACGGCAAGAAGGAGCTGGCGATCTAGGACCTGCCATGGTGCAAACCGAGCCTGCTATCCATCTAATATCCATCCCCACCCCGTTCCCGGTGGGGCCCGTCAACGTCTACCTGTTGGAGGGCGATCCGCTGACCCTGATCGACGCAGGACCGCTCACAGACGAAGCGCTGGAGGCTCTCCAGACTGGGCTAGGCGGGCTGGGGTATGCGCTGAGGGACGTAGAGCAACTGGTTATCACCCACGCGCATCACGACCACTTCGGCCAGGCGCGCAGGGTCGTCGAGGAATCGGGGGCCACACTCCTCTCCTCCCGGGAGAACACTTACCCGCTGGAGGAATTCGACACCTGGTGGGAGGACAGAATGGCCTTCGTGGCCGACCTGGTGATCAAAGAGGGAGCACCGGCGGAATCCCTCGGAGAGATAGACGTCATCCGAGACATCGGGCAGTACGCAGTTCCAGTGGCAGAGCTGACTCCTCTGGATGACGGGGACGAGGTACGCATGGGCGGCGCTACCTGGCAGGCCCTGCACACCCCTGGGCATGCGCTGGGTCATCTCTGCTTCTATCAGGGGGAGAGCAGGCTCCTTCTATCGGGCGATCATCTCTTGAGAGACATCACTTCGAACCCCGTTCTGGAAACGCCCAGGAGGGGGATGAGAGAGCGCCCCCGCAGCCTGCCCGACTACATTCAGTCGCTGCATCGAGTGCGGGACCTCGACGTCGAGAGAGCACTGCCGGGCCACGGAGCGCCGGTGCACGACCACCGTGAGCACATCGACTCCATCCTCGCTCACCACGCGGTTCGCGAAGCGCTGATCCTCCAGATCTTGCGAGAGGGGGACCGCACGGTATACGAGCTGGGAGTTGCCCTTTTCGGAGGAGAGCTGCCGGGGGTGGAACTGTTCCTGGTCATGTCCGAGATTATCGGGCATCTGGACATCCTGGAGCTGGAGGGCAAGATCAGGCATCTGGAGCAAGATGGCCGCGGGGTGTGGACCGCCCTTCACGGGCGGTGAGCGTGAGTCACGGATACCAAGAAGAAAGGAAGAACATGGGCATCACTATCCTGGGGTTGGGTCCGGGCGACGCTTCTCTCCTCACCCTGGAGGCGAGGAAGATCCTCGAGGACGCAGAGGAGATCTACCTTCGTACCAGTCGTCACCCCACCGTGGCCTCGCTGCCTCCACACCTCCGCCTACACTCCTTCGACTGCCTGTACGAGTCGGAGGGGGAGTTCTCCACCATCTACGAGAAGATAGCGGCCGAGATCATCCAGTTGGGCCAGAGGCCGGAGGGCGTCATCTATGCGGTGCCCGGCCACCCTCTCGTGGGCGAGGAGACAGCGCAGCGGATACTGGCCCTCTCCAAGGATCAGGACTGTGAGGTGCGTATCGTGCCCGGGCTCAGCTTCATCGAGGCGGCTCTGACCTCCCTGGGCATCGATCCTCTGGCCGGACTGCAGATCGTGGACGCCACCATCCTCACGGAGCGCTTCCACCCCAATCTGGACCCCGACCTTCCGGCCCTGGTGGGACAGCTCTACAGCCGCCGGGTAGGGTCTGAGGTCAAACTGACTCTGATGAACCTCTACCCCGCCGAACACGAAGTGACTCTTCTCCGCCATCTGGGCACCCCGGAGGCGGTCACCGAGACCATTCTTCTGCACGAGCTGGATCACGTCAAAGACATAGACCACCTGACCACGCTCTACGTCCCCCCGCTCCCCAAGGCGAGTTCCGTGTCCACATTCCACGACATCGTGGCCCGCCTCCGGGCGCCAGGAGGCTGCCCCTGGGATCGCGAGCAGACGCATCAGACCTTGAGGCCGCACCTTCTGGAGGAGACCTATGAGGTTCTCCAGGCCATCGACGAGGAAGACGACGATGCGCTGCGGGAGGAACTGGGCGACCTGATGCTACAGATCATCCTGCACGCTCAGATCGCTGTGGAAGAGGGCTCCTTCACCCTGGCCCAGGTGCTGGAAACCATCATCGAAAAGATCATCCGGCGGCATCCTCACGTCTTCGCCGGACTGGAGGTGGCCGACGCCGACGAGGTGCTCCGCAACTGGCAGGCCATCAAGCGCGAGGAGAAGGGGGAGAAGGAGGACGAACTCCTGTGGGGTATGCCCTTGAGCTTGCCGGCGCTGACCCTGGCGCGGAGGGCTCAGGAGAGGGCCAAGCGAGAAGAGCTACTCTCCACGTCAAAGGACGATCTCCTTTCGGAGGCCCAGGACGGCCTGGCCCAGCTAGACGAGATGCAGGATGAGGAAGAAGCGGCGGAGGCTTTGGGCCGCCTGCTGTTCACGTTGACCAACCTGGCCCGTCACCTGGGCGTGGACGCCGAGAGCGCCCTGCGCACCGCCACCGTGCGCTTCGGCGAGGAAGTCGCCTCCTCTCGACGAAGTGCCCAGCTCAGCGATGGTCAGCCAGGCCCTACCCGATAATGGTCCTCCGCGGCGGCTTGCGTCCCCTGAAGTGCTCGTCCACCCAGCCTGATCTGACCCCTTGCCTGAGGTCGAAGTGCTCGACGTAGGGCTTTATGTCAAGCAAAGGCGTGCCCTCGAGCATGTCCACCTCGGTGAAGTAGATGCGGTTTCCCTCGATCCTCTGCAGCCTGACGATGGACAAACCAAGGTGGTTGGGCCGGTGGGGGCTCCTGATGGCGAAGATGCCGTGCGTCTCGTCCTCCAGATACGGCCGGCCCTCAACCTCCTCCCTCTCAGACCGGTGGAAGTAGTAGATGAGGATCAGATGGCTGAAGCCATCCAGGTCCTTGAGGCCAGGCACGTACCGCTGCTCGAGCTCGATCCAGCCCTCGACGTCTGCCTTAAAGCGGCCCTGGATGGGCATCTCCTTGGCCTCGCCATAGGGGGTATGGATGATGCCGATGGGGGTGAGCCTAACTTGGTTCGGGGTCAATACGCACCTCCGGCGGTCAGATGCCCACCTAGGCTCCGTGTCCGATATCCATTATACCTCAGACCTTGAGTCGCTGCGGTACGTCCTACTCCACGAGAAGAGGGCCGCCCCTTGGGGGGACGGCCCTTCTGCTATTCAATCTGTGGCACCAGTCCGCTGGTGCGCCCTTCAGCCAAGCGCCTATCGTGAGCGCAGTCGAAGGGTCGCGTACCCGGCCAGGCCCGCCAGGCCACTGCCCAGCAGCAACATGGTCCCCGGCTCGGGCACGAACTCCTCCACCTCTCCGCACACCTCTGCGAACTCGAAATTCACCGAGGCGGGAATCACAACTGGCACTACCGGGTCCCCCGCACCCTGCTGCCAGAAGTCCACGCGCCAGTCGCCGAACTCCGGGGTTTGGATGCTTAAATCCGTACCACCCTCAAAGTCTCCGCGCCAGACCCACAAGTCCGCATCGCACCCCGCCGCAACGAAGACCAGGAGAGTCTGTGTGCCGACGTTCTCCGGGCTGCAGTCAAAGCCCGGACTATAAATGGGAGATACCCACCGCTCACACTCCCGCGCAGTAGTGCTCAGATTCCCCAGCGTGATCTGGAGAACGTATTCCGCTGTGGGCATCTGCCCATCTGGTCCGAAGTAGTAGGGCCAGCACGGAAGGCAGTACTGATCCTGTGCCGCCGTCATTTGCTGTTGGGCCAGCGCCACACCACCGCCGAGCAACAACACCAGGCTCACTCCCAACAATAAGCCTCTCAGCCAATACCTCTTCATCGCTCCTCCCCCTTCTTTGTTCGTTACGGCCTGCCCTTGTTGACCCCAGTATAGCACAATTCGACATGCGTGTCAAGCCACTACGGCATGAGCAGCGTGAACCTGCAACATCCGCGGCAGTGCGCACCCTTGCTCCGCCCAACGAAACCAGAAGGGGCCGCCCCACCCGGGGGCAGCCCCCTGATCAGCCGATTCTATGGGGAATAGCTAGTCCCGGCGCCTCCCGCGCAGCGCCTATCGTGAGCGCAATCGAAGGGCCTGCCCTGAGCGGAGTCGAAGGGTCGCGTATCCCGCCAGGCCTGCCAGACCGCTGCCCAGGAGAAGCATGCTGCCGGGCTCGGGCACGAACTCCGTCTCGCAGGGGCTCAGGCATACCTTGCCGAAGCCAATCGGGTCCCTCTGCAAGTACTCCAAGTCGGGCCACTCCGACCCAACGCTGTGACCGATTGCGCAGCCCGGTTCCATTCCGGCGGCCTCGCAGTACACGCGCATCGTGAAGCACTCATCGGGGCCAACTGCGTCCAACTCGGAATCGGTCAGGTGGAAGGCCCACTCGAAGAAGGCGGATCCAAAACTGGCATCCCATTCCACTCCAGGTGGGTCAGCTATGTCGGGACAAGTGCCGACCTGCGTGAAGGGACGGAAGGTGAGAGGGCCGTGTCCCTTGTATGCCTGGTACAGACCCTCGCTGGGGGCGGGGTCACAGCCAGGGGCAGCCCATTTGCCATCCCCCACAACCGGTTCGTCCTCGATGTGCACGTCGCACAGGAGGTCGGCGCTGCCGCAAGTGGGGTCTATCGAGGCCCCCTGGAGATGGTGATACACCCCCAGGTAGAATCGGTCCTCGTCGTTCATCAAGTACATGATCCCTGGGGGATCACCCTCACCGACCCACTCGACGTACATCTGGACCGGTGTGGCAGCGTCCCACTCTCCAGGTGACTTCAGCCCATCAATCTTCGCCGTGCCGCACCCGGCATCGACTCGAGGTCCCTGTGCCAGTGCCACGGCACCGCCGAGCAGCAACGCCAAACTCAGACCCAACAACATGCCTCTCAGCCAATGTCTCTTCATCGCTCCTCCCTCCTTCATTGTTGCTTACAATCTGCCCTTGTTGACCGCAGTATAGCACAATTCGCGATGCGTGTCAAGCATGCTACCCCTGCATGGGCCGTCTGGGGGTGTCATGCCTCAATGCGGTCCATCTCAGCTTCCTGGTCACCGGGCCTGCTCATCCACAGGCATCAAGGCGTACGCTGCTCAGTTGAACCCCTCCCCAAGGCGGGCGGCATCCTCCCCGGCGCCTTCCCCCGAGGCAACGGCGACACGATCGTCAGCGCTCGATGGGCACATCCAGCAGGATCGGCTCCTTTCGGTTGAGCGACTCGCGCACGACCTCGCTCACCTGTTCTGGTTCGCTCACCCGCAACGCTTCCACCCCCAAAGAACGGGCCAGGCCCACGAAATCGATCTCCGGCTGGACCAGGTCCATGCCCAGGCAGTGGCCCTGAGCCACCTGTGGCAACTCCATCACCGACCCCACGACCTTGAGGATCTTGTACTGAGCGTTGTTGGCGATGACGAAGATTACCCCGACGTGAGAGTGCGCCGCCGTCCACAGCCCCTGCACGCCGTAAAGCGCCCCTCCATCCCCCAGCAGGGCCAGCACCGGCCGGTGGGGCCAGGCCAGCTTCACGCCGATAGCAGATCCCAACCCCCAGCCCAGCGCCCAGCCTCGATGACCGATGTAGCCGGTGGGGTCTTTGAGCGTGCCCAGGCTCTCCAGCAGGTTGGCGTTGGTCGTGGGGGCCTCGTCCACCACGGCTGCGTTCCCCGGCAGCACCCGGGCCAGCGCGGCCATGAGGGTCTTGGTGGTCATGGGCCGCTGACCCTGCTGCGCTTCGATCTCCCCCAGCAGCGCCTCCCGCTCCGCCTCCCGCCGTGCCGCGTACTTCTCGCGCCGCCCCGCCGCCGCCTTGACCTGCTCGGCAGACTGGACCTCCGACACCCTGGTAGCCAGCTCCGCCAGTCCGGCCTTGGGGTCGCCCAGCAGCCCGATCTCCACGGGATAGTTCTTCCCTATCTCCCAGGGGTCCACGTCCATGTGGATCAAACGCACGTGTTGGGGGATGGGCCTGGTCGGCTCCCGATAGATAAACTGCCGCAGCAGGCTCATGCCCACCACGAAGATGACATCGAAACCCTCCAGCCGCTGGCGGACTTGGGGCGACCAGAGGGGCAAGGTGCCCCAGTAGAGAGGATGATGGGCCGGCATGGGCATCCGCCCATGCGAGGTCTGCTGTTCGGCCAGCACGGGGGCGCCCAGCCGCTCGGCCAGCGTCACCAGCTCGTCCACACCATTGGCCTCCGTGACCCGGCTCCCCGCCAGGATGGCCGGGTTCCGGGCCTGCGCCAGGACTTCGGCGGCCTCGTACAGGGCATCAACGGGGGGGCGAACCCGCCGGTCAGGGATGTGAGGTGGAGAGAGGTCCAGCTCCTCAGCGTCCTCCACCTGCAGATCCACAGGGATGGACAGAAACACCGGACCAGTCGGCGGGGTCAGGGCAGCCTGAACCGCACGGCGTACGACCGTGGGCAGGTCCTCCACCCTTTGCACTTCGACCGACCACTTGGTCCAGGGGCGGGCCACGCTGACCATGTCACCCACCAGCGCCGGCTCCCTGACCATCAGGCGCCGGTCCTGCTGGCCAGCGAAGAGCAGGAGCGGCGTCCCCGAGCAGTACGCATTGAAGAGCATACCCATGGAGTTGCCCAGCCCAGGGGAGATGTGCACGCACACCACGCCCAGCCCGCCCGAGGCCAGGGCATAGCCGTCGGCCATGGCCATCACCGGCAGCTCGTGCAGCCCCAGGATGTACTCGAATCTGTCATCGTCAACCAGCACGTCGTTCACACTCAGTTCCGTCGAGCCAGGGTTGCCGAAGATGTGCCGCACGCCCGCGGCGGCAAGGATCTCAAACAAGGCCTCGATACCTAGCATTCATGTCCTCCAGATTCAGCGCTACGAAACAATAAGCGGGCCGCCCTTTCGAGAGTCTCGCCCATCACCGTGGGGTGCGTCCCCGCCCTCCCCAAGCAGTCTGCGGCAATTGGGGACGGCGCTCTGGGTCGCCCGGTGCCAATCGTCACGTAGTATATGCCAATGATCCGCTCGGGTCAATCTTTGCCCGCGCCCAGGTGCCAGCAGCAGACGCTCGGGCAAACAGCGCTCGAGGCGCTGACACTGGGCAGCGGGTATCGTCCTGACAGGTCAAACGTCCTGGTCCTATCCCTCGATATGTGGTAAGATGAGAGAGCTACGGCTGCCCCCTCCATTTACCATGCGGTCCCCGGCGTTGGGTCTTGCAGTGACGACAGGCGATTCCACCAGACCTCTCGCAAGCCATGAATCAGTGTGTCCAGGGCAGTCCCTCTGGGCACAGGTGGGCGAAACGGCGGCAACCGGCATAGGAGATAAGGAGGAGGTAGTAGCCGATGAAGTACATGGTCATAGCCACACGGAACATGGTGCCGATGGACTCCAAACAGGCCATCGGCCTATTCCAGGCGGCCAAACAGTGGATCAATGCACGTCTCGCGGACGGTACCCTTGACCTGCACTACGTCCACATCGAAACGGGTGGGGGCTTCACCATCGGCAATGCGGACTCCCACGAAGAGATCTACGACAGGATCATGCAGTACCCGCTGTATCCGTTTTTCGACTATGAGGTCATCGGTCTGGTGGATTGGAGCCACGCCTACGATAGGAACATCGAGTGGTTTCAGAAGCTGGCCGGGTAGGATCTAGGGGCCCATTTTATGGCAGCGGACAAGCGACGCCTTAGGTTCCGGTTGGTTGCCGCCGCAGGCCCGCCTACTTTGTCCGCCCACCGGCCCTGAGACCTCGGGCGATCGTGCCTGCCGGCGCATACCACATCGAGACGCCTGTTCGTCGTTCGGTCGCCGAGTCTGTGGTTCCTTCGTGCCGAGTCCGGCGCCGTGGCAATACCTCCCTGCAGCAACTGCGGCCACGAACCGAACGAGGCCCCAGGACACGCCGCCGGTGGGGAAAGGAGGTCCGCCATGCTTGGCAGGCTCTCAGACCTTCTATCGCGTTTCTCCAGCGGCCGCACTCTGCTTCTCTCCTTCCTCCTCTTCATGATCTTCCCCGTCTTTGCCCTGCCCTGGCTGGGCCGTCAAGTGGACCTGTACTCAGAGCCGGGCGAGGCCTACGAGCTGCTCTTCGTCTCCACCCCCGATGAGCTGTACTCCAGCTTCGAGGGGTACGGAGAGCAGGGCCGTGTGATCTACGCCCTGGGCACGGCGACCATCGACATGGCCTTTCCTTTGGCCAGCGCCCTCTTCCAGGGGATACTGATCACCATGCTGGTGCGGAGGGTCTTCCCCTCCAGGCCGGGATGGCGGATGCTGAACCTCGTTCCCTCTGGCGCGGCGCTTCTGGACGTGACGGAGAACCTGGGGCTGCTCGTGCTGCTGTTGGGCTATCCCGGCAGGCTGACTGCCCTGGCTGCCGTCACCTCTGTGATCACTGCATTGAAGTGGACCATGGTGGGCCTCTCCTTCGTCACCATCGTGGGCCTGGCCCTTGGCGTGGTCTACCGCCTAGTGTGGCGACGGAAGGCCACGTAATCACGCTCTAGCGTTGGATCCCTGAGTACCTCGGCCTAAGAGAGCGGTGGCGCCACAGGGTCAGTCACAGCAAGCTGCGGGCGTGGTAGTTGCTCGTCTGACACCCCCCATCGAGATTCTAAGGTTGCTGCAACCTGTTGATACATCTGACTTCTGAACAGCGGAGCCTCTTCCTGTCAGCAAGAACTTGTGTTGCCTTGTCTTCCTGTGTGTGGTACAATCCAGTGACTTCGATTCCCTTCTTCGTCGACCTGCTGACACACGTTACCTCGTCTTGCACATAGCAACATAGGAGGGTCGGATGTGTCTGTCACAGGCAGAGAGAATCGCCAACATCGTCGAAGCTCTGGCTACAGTGGTGGCGCTTGGGCTGGGTGGCGTATGGAGCTACTGGTTGTTTGTGAAACGCCGGCAGAGGCATCCCCATGCTGCGGTAGAGCATCGCATTGCACACCGCTTCATTGGGGAGGGCAAGGTGCTGCTGCATGTAGATGTGAGGATCACCAATATAGGACAGGTTCTCATGTCCCCAATGCAGTCGGTGACGCGAATTCAGCGGGTACTTCCTCTGCCCAGTCATGTGGCGGAGGCGATCAGGAATGGGCGTGATCCTGTTCCAGAGGGAGAGACTGAGGTCGAGTGGGAGTTGTTAGACGAACACAAAGAGCGGTTCGAAAGGGGCGCCTGCGAGATCGAGCCAGGCGAGAGCCAGGACGTCAGCCATGACTTCATACTAGACACTGGCCTCCAGACTGTTGAGGTGTACAGCTACGTTCTAACCGAGGAAGACCGTGAGACAGGGCTGGCATGGGATATGATTACCCTCTATGACCTCAGTGAGGAAGACGCCGTCTTGCCACACAAGGAGGAGTGAAGTCGATGAGCGCTTCGGAGGATGTGAAGAAAAGAAAGCCAAAGCCAGCACCACCACGACGGAAGAGGCCCCCCAAGAAGGAACCACCAAAAGAGAAGAAGTGACCGTCGAAGACTGAGTGGGCTAGAAGCCTGGTGGTGAGGGCGCATTATGACTACAGGTTGGCTGCGAGGGCTGGTCGCCGGTGCGCGTGCAATAGCGTCAGCGTACTGAGTGACCTACCTTCCACCGACTGTCTTGGGTAACGCCCTACTAGAGACCCGACCAGGTGAAACATGCCACTCAAACCCAACGCAGACTAACTAGCCCTCATAGCTCAAGAGATGGGCGCTGAGGTGATACGTTGGACTGCGCGGTATCATGGGCACTGTCCAAGACACCTGCGAAAACAACCCATTGCCGTAGCGAGCGAGGGAGTGCAGTGACCGAGCGAGCGGAGGCACCGTAGGAAGACACAACGAGGGTGATTGGGCAGGGACCGCGAGGCGACAGGGAGGAGAAGGACAGGCCGATTAGGGATGTGGATGAGTGGCTGAGGAAGCGAGAGCAATGATTCGGCATGCCGAAAGACTCATTTGCACAGCCTGTGGCATTGCCATTCTGTCCTGTGTGGTCGGCTGCGCCGGAGGCTCGCCAACTGCAGTACCGACATATACTGCTGTCCCCACGCCGACCAGAGAAACGCAGGACGACGAATCGTGGCATGAGTGCGTGTCGGCAGTCATGGTGGTGTGGGATGAAGCAGAGGCGGCATTCCTTAAGGAACAAGAGCGGTCGCTGGACGACCTTCATAGTGACAATTGCGACGGTCCGCTGCAAGTCATGGCCAAGTACATCGAAACCAAGTGGGCAATGAATGCGTGTCCGCTGCCAACGAACCCTGAGATGCGCGAAGTCGACAGGCTCTTCCAGGAGTCTCTGTCCGACTTCTCCCAAGCCTCAGACTACTTGGTGCTATGGTGCGCTTCACCAGCCGGAGAGGTCGAGTTTAATCGCCAAACCATGTTACTTCACTGGGAGAAAGGCAGAGCACACACCCACGAAGCAATGACACTGTACAATTCTCTCAAGGCGTCTCCAACCCCCGATCCGAACTTGCCCTACCTGATTGCCGTTCGAGACACCGTTGTACCCCTCTACGACCAGTCTCAGGCCACGTTCGAGGACATCATGGCTCTGCTGAATGCAGACGACTCTGACCGCTCTTGCGACTTGGTGCCCGAATGGCAGAGTCAAGTACAGGATGCCTATGAGGCTTTGCTGGCATGCCCAGAACCGTTGGACGTACGACTCCAGGAAGCGCAGGACCTGTGGCTTAACAGCTTGGCCGAGGCGGCTATGGCCTCAAATTGGATGCTCAAGTTCTGTGAACAGGGCGACTCGGAGTACTTGGACGATGCGTGGGCAAGCCTCGATGAGTCGAACAGGCTGGCAGAGGAGTACTGGACTATATGGGACACCTACTGGGAGTGACGAGAGCGAGACCGCAAGGCTGCCCTCGATGACAGAGTCAAGCTCACGATTGACGACGTGCTAGTCCAAATGGATGGAGCCAATCTCCAGCCTCGGGCGTCCGTAGAGGAAGGGAAAGCTGAGGAGAAAGTCCCGGAGCAAGCTGCGAAAGCCAGGGCGACCCCAAAGAAGCCCAATGTTGAGGAACTGTTCTGCCCCCAGTGCGGCGAGACAGTGGATGCAGGCCGTGTGTGGTGTCGATGGTGTGGACACGAGCTTGGCACTGCATAGTTGGTCGGTGACTAGTCTGTGAAAGGAGGAGAGAAGTGACGATTGTTCAGCACTTCGGCGTTTTCCTGACAAGGCTGTTCAAGACGTGGCTGTTCTGGCTGTCCGCCATCGCCACCGCCCTTTTCTGGCTACTAAGCCTCTGGCCGGAGTTGCCACTCCAAATTCCGAGTCCAGTGGCGTTCTTCCTGATCTACTCTCTACTGATCCTCGCTGCCTTCCTGGTCTGGCGTGAGCAGTATCTCCGCCTCCAAAGGCTGGAGCACCAAGATGCCGCTGTAGGGCTGGAGCCAATCGAAGGCGAGAAAGCCGTGGAATTCAAACTGCCTCGGTCTTACCAGCTCTTCAAGAACCTTGTTCCTCCCGAGATCGATTTGCTCATCAGCTTCGAAATCGTCAACCGAGGAGGGAAGTCTGGCTCGCTGCTCAACGTGTACCCGAAGGAGCACAGGTGCGGCGCTGAACCCGATATCCAGTTTCGTCAGTCAGGGCTATACCCATACTACGAAGAGCACGGATGGGACAGGTCTCAGGTATCCCTGCCCCAATCGTTCCAACCAGACGGGCGCAGAAAGGTATCCTATCGGCTACATGCCAGAATCGACGTACCAAGTCCGGAGAGATTTGCGGAGCTACTGGGGAAACTGACCGACAGCACCCTGGAGTTCACGTGGTTCTTCAGAGATGAGGGCGAGACGCAAAAAGGCAAGACATCAGTCGACGTGAGCTTCGACAAGCTGAAGCAATACGTCTACGGCACTTGGGAGATAGAGAAACGCACAGACCTGACAGCCATTGCGCGGGGAGAGGTCTTCCCCGGCAAGGTTAGCCGCCAGCACTGAACAAGCGGAGCACCCGCCGACGCCTTCAAGACGTTGGGGGCTAGTTGCTCGACAACACTCCCACCCCCACACCGAGATGACTCCGGGGCTAGTCAGCCACTCGTCCGCAACTGCGCCGTCTCCGGTTCCGGGGGGAATGGTGAGCAAGTCGGGGCGAGAGGATTTGAACCTCCGACCTCACGGACCCGAACCGTGCGCGCCAACCGGACAACGCTACGCCCGCACAGTATGGTCTCTGAGCCTCCTGTGAGGTCTCCCCTTTTGCAGCCCGTGTGGTCTAAGGTTGACGTTTCTTGGAGCCCTGCACCCTCCAGCAGCAGCGGTGCACAACAGTTCGCTGAGACAGCAAACCCACCACTGCTCATGGCTGACAGTCCCCTTGCCTTCCTGCAGAGATACCTGGCTCTGACAGGCAGGTGAGGACATAGAGGGAACGCACAGGCTGCGTTCGCCTGTGGACGACCTGTTGTGCAGTTGCCGCCCAAATAGAAAAGGGCCATCCCGCAAGGGGACAGCCCTTCTAGTATCTAAGCCGACATCAGTGGCTTACTCTCTCGTCCTCCAGCGCAGGCCCGCGTATCCCGCCAATCCCATCAATCCGCTGCCCAGGAGCAGAATCGAGCCCGGTTCGGGGACGAACATCGCCGCAGCGCAGTCCTCAGCGACCAGATAAGTAACGTCAGCCCAGTCTTCTCCACCAGCATCACTCTGCTGATAGAGTCGGTACACCCAGTGACCCACCCCACCTGCCTGCGCATAGTCGACGTTGACCTCCCCGCCGAGCCCAAGAGTGGTTCTCGGAACGTACTCTGGCCACTCACAGAGGGCGTACCCGCGCTCGGAAAACGGGTCCGTGGGAAGGGAGCTCCAGCAATCGTCGAAGGCGAGCTCGCCGTCAATCCAGAGACGGCAACATAGCGGGCGGTCGGTGGCAAAGCCCCCATAGGTGAGTTCGATGAGGTACCGTTCCTCCGTCGGGAATCCCTCGACAGGATAGCAGTCCACGCAGTGCTTGTCCGCGGTTATGAACAGACCCTGAGCCAGCGCCACCCCACCACTGAGCAACAACGCGATGCATACACCCAACAACAAGCCTCCTAGCCAGTGCCTCTTCATCGCCTCCCCCTCCATTGCTCCTACAATGAATCCTATCCAATCACCCACACTGTAGCACACTTCTGAATCTCTGTCAACTCCTGGGGGACATTCTTGAGATGCGTTGCTCGCGGCTCGCGCTAGGGCTACGACCGCCTTGAGGCCCCGCCAGGAGATTCTGAGGAGGCTCCAACCTTCTGACACATCCATCTCTTGACGTGGGCAAGAACTAGTGTTGGCCTCTTTCGCCAATGCGGTGCACAAAGCGCTGAATCCGGTTCCTTGCTTCGTCCGATGTGCTGAGACACGTTGCCTCGTATTCCGCGGGCACAGGCTCGCCTCGTGGCAGAAGAGAGGGAGGGACAGATGATCAGACTCTACATCAAATGTGAGGCTGAGAACCCCGCTGGCGCAGTCTTGTGCGCCTGGAGCCGGGGGAGAAACCGAGGGTGAATCCGACCTTCTCAAGGGGGTGAGGACAAGAGAAAGTCGGGGCGAGAGGATTTGAACCTCCGACCTCACGGACCCGAACCGTGCGCGCTAACCGGACTGCGCTACGCCCCGAACGAGACCATTATAAACGCACTGCTCCAGGTTTGCAAGAGAAGCGGTAGGAGCGTATAATAGGGCCGTGAGCGCGCCCCTATAGCTCAGTTAGGATAGAGCAGCGGTTTCCTAAACCGTGTGTCGCAGGTTCGA
>Ga0307379_10006906_pt1 | contig 15511 bp, 16 predicted proteins | sample UN2MG_FD_202237 | JGI IMG/M metagenome (GOLD analysis project Ga0307379, IMG submission 202237) | Soil microbial communities from Risofladan, Vaasa, Finland - UN-2 | ecosystem: Environmental > Terrestrial > Soil > Coastal area > Acid sulfate soil | place: Finland: Risofladan, Vaasa | collected... | reverse complement strand
AGGGAGATCACTCCAGGGAGTTGGCAGAGCGCCGGTGGATGGACCGCGACCGCGACGGATGTCACCGTCTCCCTGGGCTGCGGCGTTTCCTACCGCTGGGCCGTGCGAGCCGAGGATGGCGCCGGGAACGTCGGTCCATGGTCAACCTGGGGTGCATTCGGGGTGGAACTCACATAGCGCCAGCGCGGAGGGCAAGCCGCCCTGCCAGATGAAACTGGCGGGTTCGGAGTCGAGACGCCGCAGGTTGGGAGCGTCGAGAGGTCATCGGGCGAGGAGCGTCTCAGGTTCACCCACACCGCTGGGCACTGCAAAGTTGGTGCCACACAAAGGAGCATGAGAGAATGAGCAGAATAGCGGCCATCGTAGTAGCTCTCCTCGTCGTTCTGTGCGGCCTGGCTGCCGTTGGGGGGTTGGCCTACTTCTTCCGTGTTCCCGCGGTGGAAGCAAGGCCCGTGGTCCTGATCGGCTCCCCCGGCCAGGGGGCTGAGGTACAGGTGGGCGAGGCGGTGCTCGTGCAGGCCAGCGCCCGTGACCAGACGGGGGTGGTGCGCGTCGAGTTGTGGGTGGATGGTGAGCTGCGGGACTCGCAGGGGAGCACCCTGCCTGGGGGTACCTCGCACTTCCCCTTGGTGACTCGCTGGGAGCCTCCCTCTCCTGGGCCACACACTCTGGCTGTGAGGGCCTTCAACGCAAATGACGCGCGTTCGTACGTCTCCCTCAGCGTGGAGGCGGTGGAGGTGCCGGACAGGGATGGGGATGCTGTGGCGGATGAGGATGATGCATGCCCGGATGAAGCCGGATCGGGGACGGCAGCGGGATGCCCCGACGGGGATGGCGATGGGGTAGCTGACGCCGAGGATGCCTGCCCGGCTGAAGTAGGTACAGCCGAGGGGGGTGGTTGTCCTCTGGCGACCGAAGGCGACCGGGATGGGGACGGTGTGCTGGATGAGAGCGACGCCTGCCCCGATGAGCCGGGTCCTCGCCAGCAGGATGGCTGCCCTGGAGCACGCGACCTGGATGGGGATGGTGTCAACGACGAGGATGATGATTGTCCGAACGAGCCCGGGTTGCCTGAGCAGGGCGGATGTCCGGATACGGATGGTGATGGGGTCCGAGACCCTGATGATATTCGGCCGGACGAACCAGGGGACCCAGAAAGCCACGGTGCGCCGGACACAGGCGCTCCGGACACTGATGGAGACGGCCTGGCGGACGATGTGGACCGCTGCGACGAGGAGGCTGGTTCGGTGGAGCACGAGGGCTGTCCGCCGCCTGGGGAGGGGGCGGACCTGAATGGCGACGGCAGGCCCGACGATGTGGAGCCGTGGGGAGGCGCGATACCTCTCTGGCCATTCGCAGGGGGCATGCCCTGGGATCCGGTGACGAGCACGGTTGTCTTGGATGTAGAGGCCCTGGGGTTCCAGACGTATGACAGCTACGATGAGATCTACTGCTACATCGGCCTGGCCGGCGAGCCGATGGAGCGTTACGGTCCCTTGGAGTCTGAGGCCCAGTGGGAATGGGATATCGCGGCCCTGCTGGGTGGGGAGAACAGCCGAGTTGTGCTGTTGCCCACGGGTGAGGACCTGGAGGTGCGGATGGAATGCAGTGCCTACCAGATAAGCCGTGAAGTGACGGAACCGGAAGAGGGCATCGGTGGGGGGGGAGGGGAGGCAGTCTTCTTCGACTTGGGCTCCTTCACTGAGGTGCACCCTGCGGAGGAGTGGGACGGTCAGCCAATCTCTGTACAGTCGGAGGGCGGAGGTGAGGGCCGCTTCTTCCGGGCCACCTATCGTATCTGCGCCGATTCCTGCGCAGAAACGGCACTGCCAGCGCCACATCTCTGGGCCCAGCAGGTGTTCGGGGGCCAGAGGTTCTTGATCTGGACCTGGGATGGGGATCCGGAGAGCATAGACGGATTCCACGTCAAGTACGACTGCTATCATCGTGATACCGGCCAGTGGTGGGTAGGGGCGGAGGTAGGTGGCCCAGATAGTCCTCCGTGGGCTCGTTCCATTGAGCAGTTTGAGCCGGAGTGTACCAAGTCCTGCCAGTGGTACGTGTACGCTTATAACGACACTGAGGGCACACGGTCGCCCCGCAGCAACATCGCGGTGGTGGATGGCGGCGCGTGCCCGCGTGGGCGCTCGGTGATCGTCGAATTCAGCCAGTTCGTCGCGCCGGAGAGCCTGGACGGCAGGGGCCCTATCTACGGTGAGTTCTGGGCCAACGATGAGGTGCTCTCCTTCGACGGTGCGGATCCCACCCTGTGCGGCTTAGGCGAAGCTTTTGAGATCGGCGTGCACCTACACGGGGAACGAAATCCTGAGTATGCGCCCGGTGAGATCTTCGTGGAGCCGGATGTGCTCTTCTCTAATATTCCGTATTGGCAGGGCAGATGCCCTGAGGCCGATTATGAGGCACCCGGGCCTGCCGTGCTCCGTGTTGGCGTTCCGGAAGGAGAGGTTCTGAGCCTGGGGATGGAGATCTGGGAGTACAATCGCGAAGGCGAAGACATCTTGCTGTGTAGCCCGAGCTGCGAGGTTGAGTATGATGACCTTGAAGATGCCTTTGAACACAGGGGCGACTACGCGTGCCCTAGTAGGCACCCAGTGGACCTTTGTCCCCTGCTGGTCAACGGGAGACTCTACGACTGGGAGGGGGGAGGATAAGCGCATTCTCCTTGGGGCTGCGAACCGCTCCGGGAGCAAGAGGCTCCGGCGGGAATCTTCGGCAGAAAGGAGCCCGGAGAGGGGCGATATCAGCACAGTCCTGTGGTCGAGTCCAGCCTGGGCCACGACGTCAACTTTGGGCACGGTGACCGAACACACGATCAGTCCCCGGACCAAGGCTGTGACGAAGCTGCGCCCATCATTGGGGACTACTTTGGCTTCTATGCTTGGCGGCGCATGACCAGGGTACACTAGTCCAGTCACGCTGATGAGGTAGTCACAGTTCGGGCCTCTCTCCGGCTGCGGAAGTGCCTCCTGGCCACCGGCTGAGCGCAAGCCTCTGCCTCGCCAATGATCCCGCGGTGTCCCCATCCTCGCTGCTGGAAACTCGCCCCTGGCTGTGCTACAATCCATCCGGAACAGGCGTCCGGGTGGGCTTGCGCTATCCAGGCATGGATCTCTGCGTTCCGGCCGGTCTTGACAGGCAGAGTGGAGCAAGGAGATGTGGGCGCCCGAGCCGCGTTCTCAGAGCAAGACAACGTCCTGGGGAGAATCTCGGCATGCCGCAACTTGCCAGAGGTGGAAAGTACGTATACGGCTGGGCGAAGGTTAGCGACAGGGGAAGAATCGCCATTCCTCCGGAGGCCATGGACCAGTACGGCCTCAAGGAGCACGACAAGGTCATCCTGATGAGTGGGAGCCGCCGATCTGGCGGCTTCGCTGTGACTACACCGGGACTGCTGGGGGGATCCCCGCTCTCCGCGGTGTTACGGAGATTCCCGAGGTTGCGCACGTTCCAGATGCCCCAGGCCAGAGTGGTCAGAGTGGAGGGCAAGCCTCTCTGTTGGACGAGCATTGACGAGGACGGCTCCATCACTCTGCCAGATGAGACGCTGAGAGAATACGAGATCGTGCCAGGAGACCGCCTGCTGACCGTCAGAGGCAGTGGTCTCGCCTTGGGCTTTGCCCTCAAGGGCCCCCTGGTGGACGAAGCCCTCACCCACGCCGAGATAGAAGTTTTCGAGTAGACCGCCACCTCTCGCGAACGCAATCAGAGGGGAGGTGTGGGTGAGTTCGAGTCGCAGGCGCGCTCTCCGGTCAGCCTTCACTCTCTGCTTTGCCGCTCTCTTGTCCCTCTTCTGCTTCGGACCTCGCGTCACACCTTCGGCAGCTACAGCTTCTATCCGTATGACCTTCATCACTCTACTAGCCAACCTCGACGCGCGCCTCGGCTCGTGCTATAATGTGAATCGTATTCTCCCTGCCGCTCGGCGCTGCCCAAGAATCATCGCTGCCTCACTCGTCAGGGCGCGGAAAAGATGCTGACCTGCTTCTACCTGTCTCTGCTGATCTTAGGTGGCGGCTACATCGCCATCACCTTCATCGTTGGCGAACTCCTTGACTTCGGCGAGGACGTCGGCCACGCCATGGAGGGCATCAGCGATAGCGTGGGCGAGGCCTTGGGCAGTTTGGGAGATGCCCTGGAGGGGGTCCTAGGAGGGGCCGAGGCCGCTGACGTAGGCGGGATCGAGCTGCCGGAGGTGGGCGAGATAGGACTGGAGCACGAGGTCGAGGGACCCAGTCCCTTCTCTCTCCGGGTGGTGGCCATGTTCGCGGTGGGCTTCGGGGCCGGTGGGCTGATCGGCAAGGGCCTGGGCGTGTCAGACGCTCTCAGCCTGGTCCCGGCCAGTGGAGTAGCTGCACTGACCGCAGCGGTGATGTGGCTCTTCCTGCGGTTTCTGTACGGCGAGCAGCGCTCCACTTCCATCCAGGCAACGGACTACGTGGGCTTGGTGGGGAGAGTGGTCATCCCCATCCCAGAGGGTAGACTGGGCCAGGTGGCTCTGGTGGTCAAGGGCCAGAGGGTCAACGCACCGGCCCGCTCTGACGATGGCTCCCCCATTCGTGCTCAGGCTGCGGTCGAGGTCCTGGGTGCGGAGGGGGGGATCGTTGTGGTAGAGAAGATTTAGTAGGTGCGGAGCAATAGAAGGAGGTAGTGGCAGTGGGAATCCTGGAGAGCATTCTCGGTGTGATGGGTGGCGGCACCCTCCTCATCGCTTTTGCCGTCCTCTTCCTTATCTTCGTATTCCTCCTGGCTGTGGCCAGAGTACTTCGCTTCATCAGAAAGGTGCCGCCCAACAGGGCTCTCCTGGTGTACGGTGTGCGCACTCACACCAGGGTGACGGTCGTGCGCAGGACAAGAAGGCTCAAAATTCCGGACGATGCTGCCACCCAGCCTGCGCCAGAGAGGCGAGACCCGGAGTTCCAGGAGTGGGAGTATGAGACCAAGACGGAGGAAGTGACCGTCAACTACAAGATGGTCAAGGGCGGCATGACCATTGTTTTGCCCTTCGTGCACGAGGTGAAGGAACTGGATCTCAGCCTGATCACGCTAGACGTGGCGGTGCACAGTGTCCTGAGCAGCAACGCGGTACCGATCATGGTGGATGGCATTGCTCAGATCAAGATTGGCAGCGACGACACCTCCATCGCCACCGCTGCTGAGCAGCTTCTGGACAAGACTGTTGAGGACATCAAGTACGTAGCCATACAAACGCTTCAGGGTCACCTGCGCGCCATCATCGGTCTGATGACGGTGGAGGAGGTGTACAAGGACCGCGAGGCCTTCGCCCAGAGAGTCCTGGAGGTGGCTGTTGACGACCTCTCCGGGATGGGTTTGCAGATCGTCTCCTTCACTATCAAGGAGATCAGCGATGACAAGGGCTACCTGGAAGCCCTCGGTAGGCCAGAGATAGCGGCCAAGCTGCGCGACGCCCGGAGGGCTGAAGCGCAGGCGGAGCAGGAAGCCACGGAGAAAGAGCAGGCAGCAGAAAAGGCCAAGGCAGGATTCACCAAAGAGGCCAACGTGGCCAAGGCCAAGTACGATGCCGAGGTGGCCCGAGAGCAAGCCGTGGCCCAGAGGTCCCAGGCGATCTCCCTGGCCGAACAGGACAAGACGCTTGAGGAGAGGAAGGGGTACGCTGCGCAGGCGGCGGCTGAGCGCAGGGACCGGGAATTGGACGCCGAGGAACGCCGGCCGGCCGACGCCTCTCTGTACCGGGCCGAGCAGGAGGCCTCGGCAACCAGGGCCACGGGATTTGCGGGGGCCGATGTGGACAGGAAGAGGGGTGAAGCCCAGGCTGCAGCCGATAAGGCTAAGGGATTGGCGAGTGCCGACGTGACTAAGGCCCAGCTCCTGGCCGAGGCCGAGGGTAGACGACAACTCGCGGAGGCCCTCAACGCCTACAAGACCGGTGCCCTGCGCCTGGTGCTGGGTCAGTCCCTGCTAGAGAAGGTGCCTGACGTCGCTCTGGCCTTCGGGGAGGCCTTTGCCAATATCGAGCAGATCCGGCTGATCGACATCGGAGGGCCTGGTGCCCGCGGTGAGGGAGTCGAAGGGTCGGTGGAACGCTTCCTGGACACCCTGCCCAACACGCTCTTCAAGTTCCTGCAAGGTACGGCAGCCCTGCTTGGTAGCCCCATAGACGACCTGGTAGCTGCCTGGATCGTGGAGGAGGCCGAGAAGCGAGGTGTGGATGTAGCTCCCGAGCAGCAAGAGGCCATCAGGGAGATGGTCGCCACCCGGATGGAGGAGGAAAAAGAGCAGGAGGCTGAGTCCACTGCGGCGGAAGCTCAGCTGGAGACCGAGACGGAAACACAGGAGGAAGGGCCCGACACCTCGGGCGGGGAGGAGACCGAACCCGCTGTTTCAGAAGAGGCGGAGGAGTAAGGGGAGGGATTTGCGCTGAACGAAGAGGATAGCTTCGCGGAGATGCTGGAGGAGTTGGCACCGCTACTGGCCCAGCTGCCCAGAGGTGCCAGCCAAGAGATAGTGGAGTCACTGACGGTGATATCCCGGTTGCTCCGCGATCTGGAAGTGGCCGAGACGGAACTGGAGCGCAGGGTGGCCCTCATAGAGGCGGAGCAGATCGTCACCGTGGGATGGGGCGACAACGTGGCCCCCTGACCGGGTGCAGGACAGTCCCCGCTAATACGCCTTCATGCTGAGAGGCAGGTAGCCGAACAGGCAGCCACTGGGGACCGGCTCCGAGAATTCAGAGGTGTTGCCACCCTCGTCCGTGACAGTCAGAGTCACATACGGGTAGCGAAACAAGACGTCCGCAGGCGAGAAGCTAAAGGAACCTGTGTCGGTGCCTCCCGTCGATTCAAAGAAACGCCCCTGTCCGTCGAAGTCCGAAAAGGCCTCCCATTGAAGAAGGGGGCCGCCGTACGCGCCACCCCCGAGACACAGCCCGACAACGTCGTAGGGCGCCGCTAGATTGCCGTTGGCCTCGTCAACAAGGTAAATGCCCTCCCCAACGTTGCTGTGGATGCTGTTTTGGGTGATAGTATTGGAGATCGTAGTGCTGCCGGCTATGCGAACGCCGCTGCCACCGTTGTAGGCGATGATGTTGTTGGGGCCGATGTAGTTGCGTTGAGCTCCGCCGCCTATTCTGACGCCGTCGTCTAGGTTGCCCACACCTACCCGCCCGCTGGAATCAGTACCGATGTAGTTGCCCGTGACTCGGTTGTAGCAGGCGTCCTTGCCGATCGATATCCCTGGTTCGTTGCCGGAGATGATGTTGCGCTCTCCAGGATTGACCCCTCCAATCGTGTTGTCGTGAGCACCCAGGTCGATGACGATGCCTGCCCAGCCATTAGGTAGCGCTCCCGTGCCGTCGGCGTTCGTTCCGACATAGTTGCCAATGACTTCGTTGTCATGGGCGGCGGCACCGTAGATGTTGACCCCGCAGAAGCCGTTGCCTGAGATGATGTTGCGCTCCTGCGCCGTCGTTCCTCCTATCGTGTTGTGGTGCGCATTGTCGATCGCAATGCCGTACTCAATATTGCCAGCTGCGGCCGTGCCTGCGTAATTGGTCCCCAGGTAGTTCCCGGAGATCGTGTTGTATCCCGGATCCCAGGGGGATCCTACGCTGGCTATCTTGACCCCGTACTTGCACGCATTGATGACCAGGCCTTGGATCGTGTTGTACTGCGACCATATTGTGAAGCACTCATGGCTACCAGAGCCGTTGACCACGACCTCGGGCCCGTACGGGTTCGTGTCTCCCTGATTTCCGGTCTGTGTTGAGCCCATGACCCCAGTTCCCTCTTCGGTCAGGATTGGGAGAGCGCTCGCCAGATAGATGGTCCACACGCCGGTCAAGAAGTTGTATCCGTCGTCGGAAGGGGGGATGTTGAAGGCGATGTTGCTCGGGCCCCCGTCGTAGTTGGCCGAATAAATCGCTTCGCGCAGCGTGCAGTCTGTCGCGTCGCAGAACCCGTCGCCCGGATCCTTGGTAGAGTCCACAACGTAGTCGGCTCCTTGCAGGGACTGATGCGGCTCACGCACAGCAGAGGTGGGGAGCGCGAGGAGGCAGAGGAGCAAGACCAACCCGGTGACGGTCAAGACACACTTTCTCATCTCTCGCACCCTCCTTGCGGCTCAAGAAGCTGCGGTCAGACCAAAAGAGAGAGGGACGAGGCCAGCTAGGTGGGGTTCTGTCGGCGTCGGCGAGCCCTGCGGCTTGAACAAGTGAGGGATGCGTTCCGGGCTTCTATGCCAAGCTGCGCCTGCTCATATTATATGACAGATCGTGGGGGAAGTCAAGTATCATGTGGACAGATGGCGTGCCATGCTTCCACGAGACTGCGGTTTGCTGATGCTGCGTTTGCGCACGCATCTGTATGGACGCGACCATCGGTTGCATGACGTACGGTACCGCGAGGTATCCCGCTGTGCCGGGGAAAAGCACCCCGCCGTTCGTTGCTCCACGCTGCGCACTATGCTAGACTACCGCCGACGCCTGGGCGTCAAAACGAGATGAAACTGTGTCCATTGAGGAGACGAAAATGGAGTTGAGAATCCGCGCGGTGGGCCCCTGGGAGACAAACGCCTACGGGTTGGTGTGTCGCACCACGGGGAAGAGCGTACTCATCGACCCCGCCGGCCAGCCCGACGTACTGTTGACCATGCTCGTGGACAGCCAACCTGTGGCCATTCTCATTACCCATGCCCACCCGGATCACATTGGGGCTCTGGACGCAATGCGCGCCGCGCTACAGGTCCCGGTTATGGCCCACCCTGGGAGCGCCCTCTTGAAAGCCGATCGGTGGCTAGAGGATGGCGACCTGGTGCAGGTTGGAGACCACGCTCTCGCCGTCCACCACACCCCCGGCCACACAAACGACAGTGTCTGTTACTCTGTGCAGGGCGACAACCGCGTTTTGGTGGGCGATGCCATTTTCGAGGGCGGACCCGGGCACACCTCCTCTCCCGGCGACTTTCGAGTCACTCTTGAGACCCTGCGCGGCGTCATTCTGGCCTGGCCCGACGACACCGTCTGCCACGCCGGGCACGGGGCGTCTTTCCGGCTGGGTGACAAGCGGCCCGCCATCGACGTCTTCCTCGCCAAAGACCACGGTGACTTTTTCGGCGATGCCACGTGGGAGATGTGAACTCTGTACCTCAAGGCCATCCCAGTGTCTGGCGCCTGACCCCATAGGCGCTTGAGCTGAACTCCCCTGTTGTCTTTTCATCCTCTGCGTGCCTAGCCGCCACGCGTTGGCCCTCTCCCTCCTGAGCCGAGGGCGGTACTGTCTGCCCGCGATCAGCAGACCTCAGACTTGACAAGCTCCAGAAGGAGGGTATAATTTTGTTTTATTAGGAAAACCATCGGTTACGGGGAGGGAGTATGGAGAAGGGACTGCGCTACACGGAGGCGCTGGCGGGCATCCTGATGAGGGGTACGGTGGGGCGGCTCGATTCCGCGCTCGGTTCGCTGGCCCTCCTGGATCGCAGCCGCAAGGTCCGGCGCCTGACCGACCTGGCCATCAGAGGGATCGAGGTAGCGCCCATACCGGCCTCGTTGGATGGCACGCGGGCGGCGATTGTGGTGAGCAACTACCCGTCGGTGTTCCAGTCACTGCGGGCGGTGATCAAAGTTGGGTGCCGCATCTCCACGGAACGTGTCCGTATCAGGGCCGTGGCTCGGCCGGAGATCATCACTGAGGCCAATGTCTTGTTCAAGGCACTGGGGGTGGGTCAGTTTGTCTTCCCTGTCCACAAGGACCAGGCTGGTGCCTACAGGCTGGAGGGAAAACAGGTCAAGGACATTCTCCGCTGGCTGGAGCCTCCCGGAAACGTGCTGTGGCTATCCATCACCGGGAGAACGAGAGGTAACGGTCTTCTCGAGGGCGACCTGAGGACGGGTGCCGCCCTGTTCTCCTTCAAGAAGGGAATACCTCTGGTCCCCATGGGGCTGGTGACGAAGGAGAAGAAGGGCAAGTTGAGAGTGATCGGTGTGAGATTCGGCGAGCCCATAAACCCGCTGCCAACGGGCGACCTGGACGATTTCGAGAGGAGCGACTACCTGATTGACCTGACCACCCTGGCGATGTGTGAAGTAGCGCGCCTCTTGCCCCGTGGTCAGAGAGGCGACTTCGAAGAGGCTGAGCAGAAGTTGGAGGAGACCAGGAGGCGTCTGGCGATAGAGTGAGCTTGTGGCGCCCAGGGGGGGCTATCCCATCACTGGGCGCCGGGCGGGTTGCTGTATGACCAGGGGGCTGGCGGCTGCGATAGGCTGCGGGCCCCTTTTCTTTTCTCAGCGCGAGACGACCTTGGTCCTCTGCGCAGCAGGGGGTGAAGATGAGGGCGCACATTGAAGAGCGGTGGCCGTTTGAGCTGTCGTTCATCTCCCCCAACGATGCCTTTGCAGGGTGCTGACGATACGTTTATGATGGACTAGCCTGAACCTGGATCAGTGGCGTCGCGGTGGGGATCTCAAGGAGGCGCGCAGTGCCATCTTCAATGGGGCCAACATCGTCGTGGCCAACCTGGTGAGGCCGGGGGACCCCTGGACCGGCATCAGCACGGACACCGACGTGGCGGAGATGGCGCAGGAGTTTCTAAGTACCATCGAGTGACGTGGGAGTGTCAAGATTCGACAAGATTCGAATTGAGCGGGGGAAGAAACGCAGGAGGAAGAAGCGGGCTTGGCACAGGTGGCCTTCGTCAAGACGCGTGACAGGACCCAGGGAGTCCCCAGTGCCCTGGCGTTGTTGGGGCAGGACGTGTTCACCAGCAAGAATGTGCTTCTGAAACCCAATTACAACAGCGGGCATCCTACCCCGGGTTCGACTCACAACCAGGGCCAGGGGACCCTGATCAGTGTCGGCCCCACGCGGAGTCATCGAGCGGCTAGGTGAGCATTCGTCGGCAGGACGCGGAACTACCGAAGAGGCCGCTCGAAGGTGGGAAGCCGAGGGAGGCAAAGGCCGGATCAGCCCTCGTTCCCTTTCCAGCCTCTCAAGCCGAACAGTCACGCGCCGGATAAATCGCGCCAACCACCAGTCCAATGCGTAGTGCAAGTAATACCAACACATGGGGAAGATGGATTTCCATTCGGCTGCAGTGGCTTAGGAACTGGAGTCCCCCAAGAGAAAAAGGAGAATACAGATGGAAGGGAGGCATGCTTCAGCCGAGATCAGCGCGTCAAGAATTGTAGCCTCAGTATTCGGCGTGCTGGCTGGACTGGGCGGAATAACACATGGTATCGGTGAAATCCTGCAAGGCAATGTGGCTCCAAGCGGGATCATAATAGACTCCTGGACCGAAGGTCCAATCGCTACCAACATGGGGGGCGAGCAAGCATGACCATCGTTCCCAACCTCTTCGTAACAGGCCTCCTGACCCTTATTGTGTCTTTAGCCATCGTCGTATGGGCGGCTGTGCTTGTCCAAAGGAAGAACGGCGGCTGGATCCTGCTTTTCCTTTCCATCGCAATGCTGCTGGTGGGAGGAGGTTTCGGGCCTCCCATAATCGGCTTCCTGGCAGGCGTGGCGGGGACCGGGATCAGGGCTCCGTTAACTTGGTGGCGCACGCACCTTCCAGCTAGCGTTCGGCGCATACTTGCCACGTTGTGGCCGTGGGTTTTCGGCGTATGTGCAATCAACGGTGTGTTCTTGGTAGTCGGCTCAGTCATCCTGGTGTATGTCTTCGACCTGAACAACCCCGACCTGTTTACCAACAGTTTTTTCTTCGCTGTCTTATCTCTTCCGTTGACTATCTTGACCGGGGTTGCATATGATCTTCAGGCCGGTGAGCGCGGTGGAGGAGTCTGAGATCAACGGCGTTTGATGGCGCGGTGGTGCTTTGATTCTTCGCCAAAGCACTCGGTGTCTGCGCAAGTTCCAGACGCTGTAGGTATCCAGCGGTGGGTGCCCAACACACGCCGCGCGCGTGAGTCGAACGTTGGGCACTCCGTGATCGTCTTCACTCGAAGCCCTTTCCAAGAGAGAGGAGGAATCCCATGCTTAGTTTCATAATAGGCGCATTCATGGTGCTCCACGGCCTGGTTCATTTCTTGTACGTCGGGCACAGCCTGAGGCTCTTTGAGCTTCAATCTGGGATGGTTTGGCCTGAAGGCTCGTGGGCATTTTCAAGGCTTGTTGGAGATCAAGCCACAAGATTGGTGGCGAGCATCTCTTACACACTGGCTGCCATCGGTTTCGTGGCGGGCGGCGCGGCAATACTCCTGAGGCAGGCTTGGTGGCGCCCGGTGGTCGTGGGTTCGGCTGCATTCTCTGCAGTTATGGTTTTCCTCTTCTGGAATGGAAAGTTGCAGCGCCTTGATAATCAGGGGGGAATAGCCCTTCTTATCAACATGGCGATTCTGGTTGCGCTGCTGATACTGCGGTGGCCCTCGTTGGGATTCTAGGCCAAGACTGCCTAGCCGTTATCATGCCCTACGCCAACCGAAGGCCGCAGACTTGTCATGCGGCCTGACGGCGGTCGCGCCGCGCGAGACAAAGGAAGACCAAGGCGTAGACGGCTATCAGGATATGGTGGTTGGCCTCCAGTTCGCCCTGCGCTGCTGAAATCAAGACAAACAGCACCCAGCGGCGAGCAGTACGGCGATGATGGCCAGGGCGATGGTGCAGCAAACCGCTGATGAGGATGCCCAAAGGGTGGGCAGAGAATACGACCCCACCTGGGAGATGGTGACGGTTCTCCTAAAGGCCCGCGACCGGACAAGTGTCTATCGGGTAGGGGTACTTGGACACAATGGGGGTAGACAAGACGAGGCGCCCGGTCTTGTTATGCCAGGAACAACGGAGATCTGACGCCATTCCAGCTGTCGGAGAAGTAGTTCGCCGCCTGCGCGATGAGAAGCATATCACTCAGCGTGAACTGGAGAAGCTCACCGCTGGTGCTGTCTCCCGGGGATATGTGGCCAACCTCGAGCGGGCGAAGATCAAGATGCCTTCCCCAGAGAAACTGGCGGCTCTTGCCAAGGCTCTGGGTGTGACCAGGAGATACATCCTTGAGCAGACCGGTATGGCCGAGCCGTTAGACATGACTGACCCCTACATCGTCGAGCTTGCTGACATCTTCGCCGGACTCACTGACGAAGAGAAAGAAGAGATAGTCGCCGCTGCCAGGTGGAAGGCCGAACGAAAAAGGCGTTAGCACCTTCAAAACGCCGAGAAAGTGACTTCTTAAGACGGGGAGATGACGGGCTTCTTAGTTGTTTTTGACTGCCCTCAAGATCTCTTCATCTCTTCGTAGCCTAGTGACCTACAATGTCTGTTTATGGCAATCCCAGCAGAGGATTTCGCAGTTGCTAAGAGTATCGGGGCCGCCATGGACTTTATGGTGGGCTTCCCAAGCACCGGGTCCTTCTCTGCCTCTATTGGCCCATACGAGCCCCTTCCCATGCGGAATTGCATGACCGTGGGTCGTCCGTCCACATTCGCACTTGCCGTCGGCCCTTTGCCATGCTTGCTTCACAACCTCATCGGAAAATGCCATCACACACTACCCCCTTCACCGTCAGCGATTCTTGTGCGTCATCTCCCTGTCTAAGGAACATCGGTAACCTGTTGACTATTAAGCAACAGTTCTCTGTATCGATCTCCAATGAAGTAACCTTCGCAACGGATTATATCACCATTCTCCCAGAGCGCCAAGCTGGCGAACCTACCTACCCCTTGGCATAGCAAATACCAACCGAAGGCCGCAGACTTGCTATGCGGCCTGAGGGCGGTACCCACTGGCCCCCCGCGGCGGGCAAAACGACATGGAACGTATCTGCGAGCCTCCTAGAGCCTCTCTAGCGGCCGTCTTGGGCCTTATGAGTATTCTGTGTTGATATAGGTCCAGCGGCAGGGTCATGATGGACACATAATGCCAAGGTAGATAGATTCAGAAGTTGCCAGCCAAGAAAGGAGGTGAAAAGCATGGACGACCAAAAGATCATCATTGTCGGCAACGCCACTACGGACGCCGAGATCCACCAGTCCGAAGGCAAGGTTGCCTATGCCGACTTCACGGTCGGCATCAGCACGGACACCGACGTGGCGGAGATGGCGCAGGAGTTTCTGACCACCATCCAGTGATGAAAGGCTCCCGCTTCTGGGCGCCAACGCCAGGGCGCCGGCCCTTCAACGACCAACTTCCGCCAGCCACTGCTTGATGCGATCGTCGATCTGGTCGCGCACCTTTCTGGACTTCTCCCGTCTCTCCTCCTCCCATCCTTCGAAGGCCGCCGGGTCAGCTGCAGCGAGTTGTTGGGCGGCTTCTCGTTTGGGGTTTTTGTGGCTTACGGCTGAACATGACGGATTTGTGGCTCATATACCTGTGTCCAAAATAATGGCTCTTGCCCTTGAGGATAAACATCTCGAATTACCCAATCGCGTGCAGGATACCCCATTGCACCACCCCAATAGGGTTGCTCACGAGCGAAGACATCGAAAGTATAGAGTATCGGCTGCCCATTCTCATCCAGGAATTGAACCGTAATCCTTGCTCCACCTGCATTTCGAGAATCGCAGGTTACAGACGCTTCACAGCAAGTCGTCCACCATTCAACACCCAGTATCATGTGATCAGGTCCTATTCCCGCGGCTAGCAGATCGGAAAGCACGCGCTCTTGCCTTCCCACCAGTTCACTCTGCGTATGTGTATCTCCAATCTCCCATAGTTCAAGAGCCGTTGAACGATCACCGCGAACGATGGCTTGCACAAAGGCTGCAATTTGCGCTTGAGGCTGATTGCCAGTTGGATGTTCCAGCATGTAGTAACGCAGTTCCATGTTGCCCTGAACAACCAGCCACAATCCACCTGCTCCAATGCCAATACCAGCAAGGAAAGCAAACACAAAGCCTATCACCTTTGGAGAGCTTTTCATCGCTTGTCTCTTGTCGTAAGTGTTGGATGGACTGATGAAGCCGGCCAACGCCGCGGTTCAGCGGCGGCCGAGCGAAGCGAGGCCGTCCGCTGGAACCGCTTGTTGCGCGCCAGTGCGCGCTTCAAGTTGCCAGCCGACGTTCACGGACAAGACCTTGTCTTTTGCATTCCCCTCTTTTGCGTGATCCGTTCTCAAATTCAAATTTGGCTGTCTGTGCGAAATTTAGACCCTTAGCGAGCCACGGAACCCCCTAGCGCCATAGTAAGAGGGCGCACTGTTGTGATACACGAAGACATTGCCGTAGCGGCGATCAGCAAAGAGGGCGCCGCCGAGTTTTCTAATGTCAGAAGGTGTTTTCACCCAGCTCGACGTTTTCGTATCGAAATTTCCAAGTTTCTGCAACTCTCGATATTGTTCTTCCGTTAAAAGCTCAATGCCCATGGCAGCTGCCATATCAATAGCGTTATCTTCTGGTTTAAATGCTTTCCTTGCCTCCTGCCCTTCACGGTCGTAACAAACACTTCTGCGGCCTTTAGGACTTTCCGCTGAACAATCATAAAAAATGTATTCGCCCGTCTTTTTATCATGACCAACAACATCCGGTTCACCGCCAGTTCTTTCCATTTCATTGAGTGACCACAGTTTTTC
>Ga0307379_10006905_pt1 | contig 15513 bp, 11 predicted proteins | sample UN2MG_FD_202237 | JGI IMG/M metagenome (GOLD analysis project Ga0307379, IMG submission 202237) | Soil microbial communities from Risofladan, Vaasa, Finland - UN-2 | ecosystem: Environmental > Terrestrial > Soil > Coastal area > Acid sulfate soil | place: Finland: Risofladan, Vaasa | collected... | reverse complement strand
TTTATGAACTTATCAATACACTTGTCGATATTGCTCTTGAGATACTGGAGGTCGGTAAGCTTGCCCTCACTCAGCGAGAGGTTGCCGAATTGCTTACCAACGAATTTTCTGACTGGCTTCCATGTCGTCTCATCCAGGAACTGCTTGAACGCCTTGTAGTCAATCGTCTTGCTCTCAAGGTACATCTTGATCCAGCCGGCAAGCTTCTCCCGCTCCTCGGCGCTCTCATCGGGGTTGGTGGCCATGTCTGAAATACTCTGGCTGGCAATCTCCTCATCTGTAAACTCGTCCTTTACATGCCTTGGTTTACCATTCAATTGATGGCTTTCATTTTCGGGGTCTTTCGGATCATCGGTTGGAATGAGAAAAATTTGCAATAGAGCATATTTGTGTGCCACAGACATGGCTTTATTTGCTGCCTTATCTGACCAATCCATGCCCTCTCCGATAACGGTAGCGTCAATAGAACTTCCATCCTCTGCACAAAATCGATATTGTATTTTGAGAATACGATAAATTAAAGTCTTCCCACTTGATGATTTATATGCCTCCGCACGTTCCTCTAATACAGTAGGGATAGTTATAATCCCCTCTTTCGCAAGGACATCGTGTAGAGCACAATACACATCATCGATCCCACGAAAGGAATATTTTTGTGCGGTATTCTTACGATCCTTGCTAATTGTCCCGACGTTCCTCATAATGTTGATTAATTTTGGAAAGATCAGGGGGATGTTTTTCTGTCCTTCGGTCACTGTCGTTTCTTTTGATTCGGTCATGTTTGTGTTTCCTTATATGTTTCTCTATTAATGATTTGAAATATTCCCTTTCTGTCTAAATTAAACTTGATTGCCAACCACGTTTTAGTGTATTGACCCGTAGCAAATAGATTTCGTACCTTTTCAGCCTCAATCATTGTTAATTTTCTTTTTCTCAATCCTAGAACGGCACACCTTTTTTTGTGGGTTTTATCAATTATTCGCAATCCGTTTTGGTATGCATGCTTTATATTTTGTGATGGTGTTGCCCATTCTAGATTTTCAATATTATTGTTTTGCTTGTTTCCGTCTTTATGATTAGAAATCTCATTTGATAAAGGCAATCTACAGAAATGAAACAGAACAAGACGGTGTACTGATAATTGATGCTTAACTTTGTTTTCACAGAGAGTAACTGAAGGGTATCCATTGTGCATCACGGGCTTGAGACGCCTTGTCTTTCTACCGTAATCAGAAAAGATGTCACCACTGGGGGATATACAATATTTAGGGAATCTACGAATTTGCTTTAGTGCTGCCTCTGGCATGACTCCCCCTAGAACGGCTCTTCATCCTGATTGCCACCCTGTTTTTTATCCTCAGCTATGAGGATGTCGTAATAGGGAGCTTTCTCATTCTCGCTTTTGTTTCTCCAAAGTACGATTGGGGTATTCGGGGTGAGAATAATCTGATACTTCCTGTCCATATGCCCCGAAAAGTAAACCTTTCCATCCTTTTCCCTTTTCCATAAAACTCCGATTTTGTCCATAGTATCCCTCCTTTTATTGTTGTTTATCCGCCTGCGCCGCCGTGTACGGATCATCCGTCTCCGACTCGTGGCGCTCCTCTTTCTCGTGGATGAGGTTTTCTATATTCAGATCATCTGCGGCGCTGTCCATGAGATTTTCCTTGACATGCCTGGCGCAAAGCAGATATGCGAAGCTTTTCGCCATGTTCTTTTCATATTTATCATTGAAAGATACCCCTAATCTTTTCCATTCCATGCCGGTGCGGTGATTCTCTTTAGCAAGCCTCACGAAATCACCGATAACAGCATTTACATCAGATTTAGTTATCATCTCCCCTCCTTACTCAGTCTCCAATGCCATGCAGAGCAGGAAACCGATCATGAAAATTAGAAATAGCAATGCTATGGTCATTTGAGAATCTCTATTACTTCTTTTCTATCAATTTCCTTTGGGTAAACAAAACCAAAATATCCATCATTCATATTATATTTAGGATTTAATTTGTCTATTAAGTAACGTTCTAAAGCTACGCTAGGAGCATTTCTTCCTTTATCATCAATGCGAATTAATCTAATATGGCTTGCCTTTTCCATTCGTTTAGTTGAAATATGATTAATGATTCTTTGACCAATATTACCTGACAGCCCAATATATAAAAGCTCATCGTGAGAATATATCAAATAAACACCAGAAACTTTTAAGGAATCAAAATGCAAACCTAACAAATGGTTTCTTTTCGATGCTTTAGGTAAGGGAATTTCAATAATAACACTTGGTGGAAAATTATCATTTATAATCTTATTAATTCCATCATAAATGGTTTCCCAGCAGACTTTTTTTATTTTCATTGTATCCCCAGAACCTTTTTAATTCTTATTCTCGTGACATATTGCAACTTTGTTATATGCCCATTGACAAATCGTGAGGCCCAACTTTTGGTTCTGCCTACAGATTGCCCAATCTGATCCAGGGTATATTCTCTTTCAGCGCAGTAATCCTGAAAGAAACCAATAAGGAGTTTGTCGCTTATGTTTTCCATTTGTCTATATAATAAAACATTGGATTGCAAATGTCAACTAAAATTAATGTTTTTTTAGCAATCAGAAGTAATTGAAAATAAATAAAATATGACTATTTGGCAAAATTATTTAAAAAAAAATTCAATAGGATATTTAAAAATGCCGTTATTTCGTTCAGATTTTAGGATCGTTCACAGAAATGCGAACAGTAGAATGGTGTTTGTCAATCTTGAGTCAAGATGACCATTGCAATTAATAGACAAATATGTCAACTTCAGGATATGAAACCAGACATATTGTTACGACTTGTCAACATTTGGTGACAAGGTACCCGAAAATGTCCACCTTTAGTCTTTAAGGTTGGGCTAAATCCCATACTTTCTCAGTAGCCATTTAGGAACCTTCCGGTTCTTCCGGCCGTTGAATTCCTTATTGATGGCCGTGTATATCTCTAAATCACGACTTGCGCTTATCTCCCAGGGCCATGTACCAATCTCGGATATGGAAAGAGGCAATTCCTCGTGATGGTGATAGTTCCGGTTCCCTTCTTCGCAGAGCTGCAGGGCTCGGCTGATTATGGTTCTCACAAGCCAAATTGAGGGATTCTTGCGAAACGTCCCATCCGTAGACGTGGCAAACCAGCGGCCATGTTCAACCTTTGCCGTCTGCTCCTCTATCCACCCCACGCTTGTCATGCCGTGAAATTGCCTAACAGTATCGCCTTTTTTAAATTCTGTTTGCCAACCGCTCTCAGAGCTCACGTAAGCGGCGATCGCATGTCCGGCATCATCATAGGCCGAGTAGAGGATCTTCTGCTTGTAGCCAAGCTTGCGTAGTTTCGAGGCTAGAGGATAGGCTACCTTCTTCCCAAACTCATGCCGTTCTGCATGGGCAACATAGGCCTCATTCCATAGCCCGATCCAGGTGGGATGCAAGGGAAGCTCAACTATCCCATGCAAGGCCGGATAGGTATTCTTTAGGCCGACAATCTCTATCACCTTCTCTGCCAGCTTATCCCTGAAATCTTGGGCTATTTTACCCTGATCGTATATCCCATTTACGCCATTGCAGTTATTATAATAAGGATGTATCAGCCTATGCTCGGCCTTTTTCGTTCCGCAATGGTCGAATAAGTCCACGTAGAGGGCTATTCTGAAATCGTTGCATATACGGTTCAGCCTAGAGAGCTGGATTAAAAAATGCTCATTGAATACCCTGAGATCGAATACGCCATTTTCATCTTTCTCATAAGGCTGAGACGACTTCCCCTGTGGACCCCATACATTGAAAAGGAATATGCGAAGGTACCTGACTCGCCTAAAATAGAGGGATCGGCAGTATTGGGCAACCTGGGCATCTGACCACCCCTCCATTCTACCGACAAAATCAAGGACAGCCATTACCAGGGGGATTTTTTTCGTCATGTTTCTCCTGTTCGATCACCGTGTTGTCCAAAAGAAATTAGACACATCTTTAATAGCCTTTACCGTGGCGTGTCCAGTGTTTAAATCCTTGTCTATGGTAAGTATCCTGAAAACTTCGTCATCGTAAATCACTATATCATCACCCTCATGATCTTTAAGAATATACGTTAAATAGAATTTATCACATGGATTAAGAAGCAAAGCGTTTGCCGGGAGGATCACATTTTCAATAACTTCAATAGGCTCCTCCAGCATACTTAAAAGATTTTCGCTTAAATCCCGGAGTTGAAATTCGTTTGCGAGAATGGTGTCAAAATCTATTTGTGCCGTTTCGTTGTTGTTCCATTCTGCTGTCAGAGATTCCTGGCGATTCTCATATTCGTAATAACCACTATAGGGGAGATAATGACTTCGCCCAACAACGGTTTTGAAACACTGGCCAGTATCCTCATGAAAATCAGGAGCTTTAATATAATCCTCCACTCGGTAATGTGGGGAATCCTCTGGCACGCTCTCCTCATATCTGTGAAAATGAATCAACCCATCGAGCCTGGAAATGGTTTGAAAAACATTCGATTTCTTCCATTTTATAAGCTCATCTATTGAGTCTACTTCCTCAGCAAGCCACACGCCACATTCAATCAATCTGTTTTCTTTGAGATCAATAAGCGAGGCTATATCCAAGCCATATTTGGATCTGCCATTTAAAGTGACATATAAGAAGTAGAGAAAATCAGCTACCAAAACCGAATAATCGCCAGTTTCAAAATCAATTTTTATCCCCAAGGTATCACAAGTGATAATATCTCCCTCTGCAATAGCCGCACTTACCGTAAATTCACCATTTGTCAAATCTGTCGTATAATCTACGCCCTCTGTTAATGTGCTTTTTACGCCCGCTCCTGTCGTCTGATATACGGCCTGAATCTCTTGAAGGGGAGCATTTAGACCAGCCGTAATAACATTTTCATAATAAATTTTAATCCAATCTGTATAGGCCCGGATATATGCGGTCTCATCACCGGCTAAAGTCAGTTGAACCTTTCCGTCACTTGTGGCATCGGTATCCGAGCAATCGGCCGCATTGACCACCAATACGCCATCCACATAAACATCTACAGTCTGAGCCCCCCCGTCAACCTCAAGCCTAAATGTTGTCCAAACATTGCCCGCCCAGCTAAGGGGCGTTGAATTCCATCCGGCTCCGTCATAGACTTCTATTTCATCAGAATCGATAGAAACATAAAGCCTGAATATTCCATTCCATGCCTCAATAAAATAGCATCTCGGATCGGAGCGATCCGCCCAAGAGAGCTTTCTATACAGTTTTATCTCTATCGTATAATCCGATGGCAGCCCGGTAGCGAGGGTTCTGTGGATTCTAGCGTAGGCTGTTGCTGGAGTGCCATCAGTGGCAACGTAAAATTCAAAGCATTCTTTATCGTCATACTCGACAGCATACATACGTCCTTGACCTGTACTCGCGTCCGTCCAGGCAGCCAAACTTGAGCAATCATCATCCAAATAGTCAACTCTATCCACCTCCCGGTTAAAATAGGTTTGACTTATCTTGAATTTATGCGTATTCGTATCAATCTCGGGAGGCTTTATATCCTCAACACGACCTAGAAGGATTGGCTTTTTTTTGTTGCGCCATTCAGTTTCGCAGGCCGGGTAAGTGGATTCATCTAAAATATCTATGGGGATTTTTTTTAGCAAAACCCTTTCATCTTCAATATCTATTATAACGGTCTTTCCCCAAATGGGGTCTTTCGTTATTCCGACAAAGAAATAAACCAACTCATCATAATCATCCCCCTTTTTCCCAGCTTTCAAGCTTGCCGGATTATTATGCCAGAGATAACCTTGCGGGGCTCGCCTTGTCCAATAATAGCCCGAGGCGTTATTCAATATTATTGATCCATAATTGATTTGCTCGTCAGGCTGGTAATAATCTCCTACTGCCTGGGATATGACAGGAAGAGCATTCGTGGGAAGGAAAACATGGCAATCGATCTCTCGCCTGAATCGCCATATTTCAATATCATCGACATAGGCGGAGGCGCTTGTCAGAGCATTGCTAACAACAAAGAATTCATACGAGCTGTAATCTTTGTGAGCGATAAAATCTATGTCTACTTCCATCCAATCTGTCGCACTTGAAATGGGAATCCATGTTAAGGCTGTCTCCCAGTTTCCATTGCTATTGAGATAGACGTTGCTTCCCGTATCCTTGAGCCTAACCTTAATGGTTTTTCCGCTTGCAGACTCAAAATGCTTGAACCGTATCCTGGCCCTGCGCCCGGGTCTCAGCACTATATCGTCACGCGATATAAGGCAGGCGTCGCCTCCGGCATCACCGGTAAGCTTTACCGAATATGCTGAATGTTCGCCATAAACATTTGTACCTTCTTTGGTGATGGTTGAAGTGTCATAAACGGTTGTTGTCCAGTTTTCGGCCACAGTATCAGAATCCCAGAATTCCAAAGTCCCATTTGCCTCTTTCAGTAAATCCTCGTATGGCTCAAACTGGTATGGCCTGTTCGAGATGTATTCCCACCAGAAAGCTACGATATTATATTGAGTGCCAGACAGTGATTCGGGAGAATCCGAACCTGATGTGTGAACGTAAAGACGCTTATTCAAGTCATCATAATAGAATGTCGAAGGGGTGGCATGGCAGGCGGCAACAGAAAACACCTCATTGTAGACTTCCCCATCCTCTTCGACTTTTGTAATCTCGCCATTGTCAGGCAGGTCGATATACCAGGTGTTTGTAACGCCCGACTCGCCCTGCGTCCAGGGCTCCTCATGAAGTTTCCGGCCCAACTCATGTTCGAAAACTATCAGCTTTTCCCAGTCGTCGAACTGCCCAAATTCTGATACCCTGGATATGACAGGGGTTGATTCGCTGACACCCATTCCGGTTTCTGCCTGGGAGCCGGTGAACTCATAAGCCCCCATATCGACGCCCGCTCCCTGCGGGACAGACGTGCCAATAATGTCCTCAGTCAGGCCAACATCTAACCCAGTATCAATAGAGGGCGAACCCAATTGAAGAGTGAAAACCTTACTTCCGATGTCGGTAAATAAGGGATCGGTATCAAACAGTGTTGATGTTCCGGTATCAGTATAAGTTCCAGCTCCGGCTTTGGCCGCATCCTCAAAGCAGTTATAGCCTCCGGTAACTGTTTTGCCAGTGTCGATATTTATGGAATCTCCAGTAGAATTCCTCTCTATGCAATTCCGAAGAATACAGGATTCGTCAATATTAAATCCGTGCCCCCCAGCTCCCTCGGAAATCAGATTGTAAAGTTCGTTTGAAGCCCCCGTAAGAACCTTGACATTATCACTTCCGTTTCCATAGATCAGGCTGTAATAGGCCTTATTCGATGCTCCGCTTATCTCGAGGCCGATTCCTGTGTTGCTGTAGATTTTATTATAATAGCCTTCGCCCGAATCACCCGAGATGATGGCCCCGCCATCCCCGTTTCCGTAGATGAGATTCAGATAATAGTCAACGCTGTCACCCGAGATTGACAGGCCATCCCCACCATTGTCCTTAATCGTGCTGTCATGGATAATATTGGTGTTCCCTGTGACCAAAACTCCGATAGCTACTCCATCTCTGGCTGTTATTCCATCCAGTTCGCAATCGGTTCCATCAAGCAGGATATTGGCTACCGAGGCGCCAATTACATCGATATTTTCAACCTTAATATAATCCTTACCGTTTCCGTCAATGCCGTATGGCCCCGTTGTCGTCATGGTGTGGGTGTCGGGATCTGCGTCATCCGTGCATCTCACATAAACGGTTGTCCCGTTGTACGACCAAACCCCAGAGCCCCGCCCCTCAAATGTCGTAGGCGTATCCGTATCCCACGGAACGTAAGAAAGTGGGGTACCATCCTCATTCAGCACAGAAGGAACTGGATCTATTGTTTTCTTGAATATCGCTGGATTATAGACAGCAATCTCATCAAAATAAAGAGTAGTTCCGGTATCGACTCTTGTCTGCTGAAGCCTAATAAAAATTGACTCACAAAGAGCAGGATATGTAAATGGCCCAAGTGCATTCTTTACCCAAGCAGCCGTAGCCTCTGCTGGAGTTCCCAAGTCAATCCAGGCAGCATTGGTCACATCCCAAACAAGAAGTTTCCATGTTGATTCTGTACCTTGTTTCACATAGATGTTAATTGATACTTTATCTCCAGGGGTAACTCCTTTTGTTATATTATCAGACTGAGCAGTAGAATTGCCTGTACCCGTTGTCGTTTCAAGGCAGTTTCCATCCTGTACAGGATCAGGAAGAACACAAGCTATGCTTGAACCTGCCCCACCTGCCAGCCAATTATCTGTATTGACCGTGAACTTCCCATTTACTATCATAGTGTCAGCTACAACATCATCAGCCACTACCCAAGTAGTTTGCGCACCGCCCCCTGTATCAATAATAGGCTTTGCCCCAGAGCCGTACGCGCCAAATGTTAAAATCGATCCGCTTCCACCATCTACGGGAACGGTTATGCTCCCCGCATGAACCTCGTCCCTCCTCAGTAAAACAAAATCCCCGGCTACCAGGCCGGTTATGTCGGATAGTTCCGTCCATGCAGCATTGGCTCCGGTAAGCGCTGGAGTGGTCCCGTCTCCCCCCGCCGAATTCGGGTCTACATAATAAATAGCTTCCCCTGCGCCCGAGGCCGGATACTCATGAGCGCCTATATCAACGCCATCCCCGACAGGAACAGGATTGCCCCAATAGTCTTCCGTAAGGCTTACGTCATTCCCTATATCTAGGCATGGAGAATCTGATTGAAGTTTGAAATTGTCAGCCCCACCCGCAGCAGGATTTACAAGTTTTGGGTCAGAGGTTATAGAATTGGCATCATAACCTAGAGCCTGCCATGCGGCCCAGGCTTTACTAGACCCGGCATACATATAACTGCCGCCCGCAGGATGATAAACGCAGTTGTAATTGGATACGAGCCCAATCTGTCCGTTGACACCGTACCTGATCTCATAAACGGAATTCTGGCAGAGGATGTTGTTTTTCAGGGTATAGCCTACAGATGTCCCATAATGACCTATTCCTACTGGAGAGTTGCCGTAGAAAACGCAGTTATAAACCTCAGTCCCATTGCCGGATGAAATTGTTAGGCCGCCCCTGAAAAGGCTTTGGGTTCCCTGACCATTATTATAGCTAATGAGGTAGTGCCACTTATTCCCACTCAAACCGTTATCATAAAAGCCTGATCCTTCGTTGTTATATGAGATGTTATAACGAAAAGTACAATTCTGGGTATTATCATCAGCATGGATACCCGTTCCCTCTGAACCGTCAGATGACTCAAAGCAGTTATATGAAGTATTGTATTCAATGATATTGTTTCGTGGATTAGTAGAAGAACTGCCACTCCAGAGGCTTATATTATGTCCCCCAGAAGTTCCTACTCCGGTACCGCCCCATCCACAATGATGAGTTACGTTATTCTTAATCTCTCCATTTGAGCAAGACGGTGCAAAGATAATTCCATGTCTACGACTATAATGAACCGTGCATCCATCAACAGTAACAGCGGTGAGCTGATTCCACGAAGTAGCTCCAGATACACCACACTCTATCCCACTTCCACCAGTATTGTATATCTCTACACTCTCTAGATGAACATCCGTTTCTGTTCCCGTATTTACTAGGATACGGATACCATTAAGAGTTACATACTTAATCTTCAGGTTCTCTATTGTGACGTAGCTAATATTTAAACCATAGATTCCATATCTATCGTTTCCCGTCTTGGCCGCCACTTCCATCGTATGAGTATCGGGGTCGGCATCGTCAGTACACCAAACATAGGCAGTATTTACGCCGTCCTCTGTCCAGCACCCCTGGGTAGCTCCCGCGAATGTGGCCGCGACGCTTCCAGCCCAATGTCTGAAAGTGAGGAACGTGTCATCCTCAACAACAACCATCGGCCTGTTGGCAAATGTCTTTTCGTAAATATATCCTGTGGTATGAGCCCAAACCGTCTCCAGAGAGGAACCGTTTATTATGGGATCATCCCCGGCGCCATAGGCGTTATATGTGACATGGGTGCCAGCGCCCCCTCCACTTGCCGTTATAACAAGGGTCTCCCGCCATTCGCCTCCCTTGACCAGCGAAACTATATCCCCGGGATTTAGGCTACCCTGATAGGCGTTGATGTCGGCTAATTCATCCCAGGCGCAGTTAGGCCCAGTTAAGGCCTGGGTGGTGCCGTCTCCTAAAGGATCGGCTGCCGGATTGCAATAGTATTGTGCCATTTATTTCTTCTGTGCTTCCTTTATTTCGATATATGTTTTATTCCACTCTTCAAGCGTGACCCCAAGTCTATCCATAACCAGCTTTTTCATCACTTGATGCTCGATCAGCATAGCCTTAAAGGTTTCATCAAATGTGCCAAACTCCTCATTAAGAGCTTTCTTTGCCATTTTAAAAAGCTCTTTCCTTAAAGCATCTCTATCCTTCTGTTGTTCGGTTAGGGCTTTAAGTGTTTTATTAAGCTTGCTATTACTTCTAAGCCTTACCGGATGTTTCATTTTTGTCTTAGCCATAATTACCTCTGCTCTCTAAACTCTATTGATAGAGTCCATAATGGGATTGATCGTTTTATGGGAGTCCAGCGCCAGCCGTTTATGGCCACATATCTTGTGGTGCTTAACGGTAGGTCGGGATCCTCACAAACGAAAAGCGACTTTGAATAGCCCACCTCATCAAATACGGCGTCAAACAAATCTTTCTGGGCCAGGCTATTTACATAAAACGAATATGAAAGAACATCGAAATGGTCTAGCTGTATGCTTGACTCCTGGCCGAACTCGGAGGCCTGAATAATACTAGGATCGATCCGGTTGACATCACCATCAGACGTAAAACTAATATCTGGCTGAAACTGACCTCCGACATACGGCACGCCAACAGCCACATAGAGATAGGGATTATCAACATCCTTTATCCTGTATCCCACATACCTATATTCCTTTGGGGTATCCCATTGGAGGACAAGTATCTTATCCTGGATCGTAAAGGCTATGGCCTCCGCTATCGTTGTCCAGGCATCAGTTGAGAATATCGCCTCAACCGTTGCTGTAGATTGGAAATTATGCCCCCTGATAATCATGGCATTGATATCAGTTGAGACAAGCAGGTCTGTAGTGTGCCTTTCCTCAGAGTGAATCCGCAGCTCATCAGCCGTATAATTAGATGCCCCGGTATCATCTGCCGAATCGTCAAAGCCTATCGTATCGGCTATAGACCGGGTTTTATTCGCCCCGCTATTCCAAAGGAGTTCGAACGTCCCTGCATCATCCGTTATCTTGAATTTATTGGATAACTCAAGATATACGACTGTAAAAGTATCAGCCGTACCCGAGGCCTCCATTTGCGTCTCAATGTGGGCGGCTAATTCATCAGCCGTATAATCGCCTGGGGTAAGGGAGGCAACCCTAGTTGTTGTCCCATTATCTTCAAAGTCCAGACGGTCATTAACTGCTGATGCAATCGTGAAATTCCCCCATCCCGAGCCTGCGCCATGTTGAGAACGGCATTGTTTGTTAAAATCCCTGTGCTGTGTTTTTTCTATTGGGAAATTCTCATGCTCGGAGGTTGCGGTTATCGTATACTGACGCCATAAGTTGTCATAGAAAAACTTAAATGTATCCATTTTATGCTTCCACCAACGATCTGGTCGATACCTTAAATCGGCCCCGCTTTCCCTGCTTCACGCTATGCTTGGCCACAACGTTGAATATCTCCCTTTCGCCTATCTTGACGATAATGGGGGTTGACTCCATTTGTATGTTGAAAGAACCGGGGGTAATTGAGACCTGCTCTCTTGGATGATAGCGGACTAGCCCACCCTGATCACCAGAGTACATATCAAGCCCGCCAGCGCCAGAGGGGATGTTTCCCAGGGCTTTCTCGAATTTTGCACCAAGGCCTCGTATGGCTAGAACTATTCGCGTTGCTTGATTGAAAAGCCTTTTGTGGATATCCTCAAGGAGTCCTGGAACTTTCGCTATTGGCTGTTCCTCGATTTTAATGCCAGCCTTTTTTGCCAGGTCTGCAATCCACGCGGGAAGCTTTAGGCCAAACTTCTGAGCAGCTTCAAGGAAGGGGACAAGTATTGGGGCAAGCATCATAATCTGTTCTTTAGAAAGACTGCCAAGGTCTCCTATGGCTTTTCTCAGGTTTCCCGTTACGCCTAGAATTTGCCTAACGAAACCCTGCGCACCGGCCGTTAAATCTTTAAACAGGCTTTGGGTCATCCAGCCTGATTTAACGAAGGCGTTAAATACGTCCATAAGCCCACTCATGGCTTCAAACAGCTTGGGCCGCTTTTCCATCTTCTCTATCATGTCGAGCATCGGTTGAAGAGCCGCAGGGGCCGACCTCCCCAACTCCAGATACTTATCTCGGAGCATGGTCAGAGGTTCCTTGAGCGCCGTTAATGCCTGAAAAAGCGTGTAACCCTGGCTAATCATCATGCCTATACTTGCCCTTGCAATTCTCCCAATCCGCATAAGGGCTTGCGGACTCTTTTGGAATTCAATCATAGACTTGAGTCCCGCAGGAATCTTGCTGATATATTGTCCCAAATCTCCCCTTAGCCAGTCATTATAGTCTTCTCCCTGCCTTGTTTTATCGCTCCTTCGTGGCGTCCCACCATCACCCTGCTTGAGCTGGATCTTATTGATAAGCTCCCAAATCTTCTCTCCTTCTTCCCTTGCTTTTTCCAGCTTGTCTAAAATTGCTTGGATTGCTGGGTCAACTTTCTCCTTTAATATACCCACCCATGTTAAAAATTTCTTTGTCCAGTCCACCATGATAAAAACAGCAAGAGCTTTCAACGCCATTTTGATGCCTTCAACAGCCGCCTGCATCGTAATGGTTCCCTTAACCCATGCCACAACAATCATGCCGATAGTGTCACCGAATATGGTAAGGATGTTTTGGGCTATCCCCGCCAAGGCGTCCCGAAATGAGCTAAATGCTGTGACAAGTTTGGATATCCCCCGTATCCATTCAGCCTCAATCTGCTGATTCATATTTTTCCAGAGTTCCTGCACATCAAATATTCCCTTCTCTATCCTTTTAAAGAATGGGAAACTCGGCCCACCCCGCGTCATAAACAGGAGATTAAGCCCAAGCTGGAGGGTGTTGTAAAATGTTAAGAATGCCGCACTCGCATCAGTTTCCATGACTTCGGCAAGCCTTCTGAAATGCTCTCGCGAAAGCTCCAACTCCCGATTTAATTTTCCAGTATAATCTCGTACCCTGATCAGATATGTCGTTGCATGTTTAAGTGCATAACTAAAATCCTTAGCGATTAAAACTTCGGTTTCCTCTAATGTTTTTTTGACTGTTCCCAGAGTTGGGACAAAATCTTTACCTATCTTCTTTCCGGTTCCACTGAACTCATCCCCAATTTTGCCCACAGCTTCCAGCAGTTTTTCAAATGTACCCACTATGTCGGACATGGTTTCAAGGGATTTATCAGACTGTTCCTGGTACTCCACCCCGATCCAAACGAGGTTCTTAATCGCCTCAAATAGAGCATCGCTTGTTCCCTTGAGTATGCTAAATTTCTTGGCCAGAGCATCCACAACGACAGCAATGGGGATTAAGCGTTTTACGAGGGCTTGCGCTATAGCTTCGCCTACTTTAAAGACAGCCAACTTCAAGGCATTAAAGGCAAGCATCACACCCTCAATAGCTTGAACCACTATTTTAAAAGCCTGTAATACACCCGTGGCGATTCCTTGGGCGTTCTTTGTAATTGCATCCTTGACGGAGACCATAAAGTTGGTAAGTCGGTTCGTGATATCAGTCATAATTGGCATCAGTTCTATGGCCAACGCTCTTGAGGTTCCCTCCACGCTAGCTTTCAGCCTGGTCATACTGTCATTAAACTCCTCGGAAGCCTTTGCCGCCTTGTCGGTAAAAACAATGCCGAGTCGTTCTGCCTCTTCCCTGTGCCGCTTCAGTCCCTCAGAGCCTTCGTTTAACATGGGGATAAGAGCCATTCCAGACCGGCCAAATATATCCTGCGATAGCGCGGCCTTAGCTGTCCCGTCTGCCATTTCGGAGAATCTGTCGGCAACCTCCATGAGCACGTCATCCATCGGCCTTAATTGACCAGTTGAATCTGCAACAGATATGCCAAGTGAATCAAACGCACGCTTTGACTCCAGGAGACCGTTCTGGGTATCCATCATGGCCGAAGACAGGCGGCGAGCTCCAGCGGCGAATCCCTCTAAAGATGATCCCCCAAGCTTTGCGGCATGGCCATAACCAGATAATGTTTCTGCGGATATTCCGACCCTTTTGGATAGCTTTGCAATCTCATCCCCGGCGGTGGCTGTCTTTTTCGTCATCGCTACAAGTGCGCTGGTAGCCCCGGCTCCTGCCAAAAGGATGATCTTTGACATCTTCATGAAAGAAGAGCCAATTTGGCCAACAGTACCCTTTAGCTTATTTTTGTCCTTATCGACATCACGGATAGACTGATTCCACCCGCTTTTATCAAGTAAAAGCTTTCCGACAATTGACCCGGCTACGAACCCGCCTCCAAAATTAGCCATTTCCTACCACCTTCTTTTTCTTCCTTGGGGCTTTATGCAAACCCTTAGACACCTTTTCTGCGTATTGCCGCTCTCTCTCCTCTATCTCGCCATCATGGTTTGCCTCAAAAATTTGCACCCTCAGTTTGTCCATTTCTTGCTGAATAACCTTTGTCTCCCTGTTCGGCAATAGCGCGGCCTGATAGAGCTCTAGCCTTCTCATCAGAGACTTCCGCCCAGCTTCTTTAAGCCAGAACTCTTGGTCTCTTAAATCGAGCACCAGTAAGTCAGGAAATCGAAATAGACCTGGAAACTCACTCGCAATTATTGCGAATCTTTGTCCCCAGGCGTTGGCCCGTTTTTTTCTTCTTGCCCCACGGTTGATGCGTTGTCAGTGATGAATTTCGTGATTTTGTTGACGATGGAAATGTCTAGGTTTGAAATCACCTTTACGCACTTCTCCCCCAGCAGCAACTCCAGTATTTTGTAACCAGCCTCAATGTTCCCACCTTCAGCCGCACTAGTAAGTCTTTCAATTTCCAGAAAGATATTCCTGGTAAGGCGCTTCGATTCGTAAACAGTCCCGTCAATTTCGATTTCGATTGGCTCGAATAGACTCGTGTCAATCTTTAGTTTTGGCATTTCATCCTATCCTGGATTAGATACCGAATTCAGTTGAGCCAGATTCCATGCCGAGTGTCCCGAATTCGCCTTCCTGTCCGCTTTCCTGAGAAACGAATACCTTGAACTTGATCGGAAACACGCGCTGTGTGTCTGGCGTGTAGGACAGGTCGAACGCCGGAATCGGATAGCACTTGTAAATCTCGATCCACTCTGCGGGGTCGTCAGAAATCTCGTTTCCGCAGTAGGGCTTGATCACGAGCGCTTTGGCCAAGTCGTACATAGAGCATCCGATCTGATTCAGGAGCTTAATGTAACTGTGGTCTCCAGATGCAACTACGCC
>Ga0307379_10006904_pt1 | contig 15514 bp, 41 predicted proteins | sample UN2MG_FD_202237 | JGI IMG/M metagenome (GOLD analysis project Ga0307379, IMG submission 202237) | Soil microbial communities from Risofladan, Vaasa, Finland - UN-2 | ecosystem: Environmental > Terrestrial > Soil > Coastal area > Acid sulfate soil | place: Finland: Risofladan, Vaasa | collected... | reverse complement strand
GCGCACCATTTGCGTTTAGAAAGACTAAAGAATCCGAACAAGATTATCTTGATACTCTTGAACAGGATGAACAAAGATATGAAGACGGTAAAAAATAACTATGAAAATAGTTGCTTTTTTATTTGGTAGTGTCAAATAATTGTTGTATCTTTGATTTAAATAAAACAAAACAATCATGACATCAGCAAGAAATTTTACGGATTTAAATAACAAAATTATGAATAAAGAGCAAAAAATAGACGAAGCAATGAATTGGTGGTATGACATTAGCGACCACCAAACAACTGAATTAATAATGAAGCATAAACTACGAAAGCCAATTAAAGAGCAAGACATAGTAAAATTATTTGCTTTATACGGTGTTAGCAAAACGAAGTGAACGTTTTAATGTTTGGTAACAAATATTATCCTTATCTTTGAATTAAATAATTATTAACTTAAAACCCTTTACGTATGAAAAAAGTATTTTTTTTAATGGCATTAATGCTATCATTTGTTTGCACAGCAAACGCAGTTGAATCGATTGACATTGGTAAACAACTTACCATTGAGCAAGTGGCAACAATGGATTATCAAACAACCCAATCCGATGTTATCAATTATGAATCGTTGGATGTTGGATTTAATAAACCAATAATTAAAGATTCAAAGATTACTCTAACCCAAAATGAATTTATTGAGCGAATATCTAAACAATATGATATACCTTATGTAGATGTTAAACGCATTCGTAAACGTTATGGTAGTGCTACAAATTTCTATGAGCAACTTGATGAATATATAAAGTTACGTACATAAATAAAATAATCGAAAAGACTTAAAGCGACTATGAAAATAGTTGCTTTTTTATTTGGTAGTGTCAAATAATTGTTGTATCTTTGATTTAAATAAAACAAAACAATCATGAAAACACAAAAACTTTATCGAGTTAAATTAAACGAAAATCATCATGCAAGACCTGACCAAATAATTGATGGTTATTTAGGTAACGCATTTGGTAATGGTATTGTTCAAGAATACACAAGAGGCGAGGCAATTAAAAAAGCTGGAATGTTTAATGGTAAAATAGAATTAATATCATGAGAATACACATTGAAGATTATTTCGGAAACGATGTTATTAAATTGGCATTCTGTTTAAAGGACAATAATGTTAGCGAACACCAAGAGCGTGTTGATAATGTTAATAACATAGCGATAGAGTATGGTTATTCGGTTGCTGATATTGATGAGGACGAGCAAGGCGAATACATACGAGTTCAACAAATTCATGTAGTTGATGATGAAGTTGGTGGTGAAGAAGAACAAGTTCAATTGATATTATTTATGTCAACCCTAACAGCAGAATACATATAATTATGGCAGAAATCAAAATAGGAGATATTGTAGAGTTTAACCCATATCCTGAAGAGAAGGATAGAGAGCCAGTATATGGCAAGGTTAAGCGCATTGGCAGTCAGGTTGAATTACAAATTGGATGGCGTGAAGATGATGAGAGGACTTTTTATGAATTGGTCACAATTGATTCAAAGGGTAAAAGTGGTAGTGTGTTCACAAGAACAACGGGTCAATGGTTAAAAATAGTGGATTTAGATTTGGTTATATCAAAAAGATTACGTATCTTTGACATAACAAAACATCAATAATCATGGACATCATTAATGAAATAGTTAAAATTAGAGAAGCTGCAATCAAAGAAGCTGAAGAGGCTACACAGTTAATATTCGCAAAGTACGATGATAAACTTGTTGACATCATTAAAGGGTATATTCCTGAAGGTGGACGGATTATTTCAGGAAATGGGATATGTATCATGGAAGATAAAAACAGCAAACAAGTTGGTAATGCTAGAGCGTGGGGTTTAGAGCGTAATCGTGAAGATGATGATAAAATCTTAGAAGAAATTTCGTTATTACAATATCGAGTTGAGATTGAATTACCTAGCTTTTCAATTCCTGATGAAATAAAAGCTGAATAATTTGTTTTATATAAATTAAAGTTGTATCTTTGACATAACAAAACATCAATAATCATGGATAACGTAGTAAAAAAAGAAAGTTTGGTAGTAATTAGAGATGGTGTAGATTTACCAAACGTTGAAACTACCGAGTTTGAGCGAAATAAGGTTTACCGTGCCATTGAGTTGCATAGTGATAATGACAGCGAAATGTTGGTTAATGGTGTAGCATTTCATAACACTCATTTTTATAAATATTTTAAATATTATGATAGTTAATCACAACAAATATAGATTATTTGAATACGAAAATAACCCAAGCAAAGACGATAAGTTTATATTGGGTGAAGTCGTACATGACCAAGAGGCTAATGAGATTGGAGTTATAATTCAATGTCATGGTAACAATGAGTATCGAACTGATATGTTTGGTAATTTTTGTTTTGATGAGAAATACAGTAGCGTTGTAAAAGCAGAATTGATAAATATAAAGAAATTAAGACCAATTTTATTAGATTAAATTTGGTAGTGTTAAATAAAGTCGTATCTTTGTAAAAACAAAACATTATGAAATTTAACAGTAAAGAAAAAGAAGTATTAAAAGAAATTGATAGAAGATTAAATATATTCCACGATGGAGATTTAGACACACGGTTATTGTTACTGGCTTTACCATACGAGGTTAAGTCATTAATCAATAAGAAGATATTAACTTGTAGCACCAGCGAAACGCCAAGAGTTTTTAATTGGTATCGATTAACTGAAGCTGGAAAGCAAGTATATAGAAATAAGCGTTCCCCCTCGCATACTTCATAGGGGGCGTGATTATGTTTTGTTTTGTAAAAGCTGGGGTGATGCCCAGCTTTTTTTATGCAATAATATTTGGTAGTTTCATTTATTTGTTGTATCTTTGATTTAAATAAAACATCATGACAAAACAAGTAAAGAACATTAAAGATTTAGGGGTATCACTTGAAACGTTATACAATACTGAAAAACAAATCAATTTACATTTATCTGATAAACCTTATGTGTTTTCAATAATATTAAAAGATAGACGTGGGGTTGACTGTAAATTGAGTTCCTTTGGTGCTAATCTTTGGACTAGAACTAACAAAGGTGTTAACTCTGAGAAATATAAAACAATTTCAGCTTTACAAACAGCTCTTAAACGTGAAATCAAAAATAAAGTTAATAGTAATGGTGAAATTACATTTTCATTATCGGATGAAGTTTATACCTTTTAATTTGGTAGATTAAAATATTATTACTATCTTTGATTTAAACAAAACATCATGGCAATTAATTTGATTACAGGATATGATTTAAACAGAACACCACAAGAATATTTGGGGTGGGGTCATCCTATAAAATATACCAAAATTAACTTTCAATCGGGTAATAATTTGCCATTGTACGATGATAGTGAATATCCAACATATTAAAACAAAACAAAATGGATAAAGAATCAAAAAGAGATGAGTTTGAAGACTTATTATATTCAGACCCAATGTTTAGTCAAATGTATGGTGATGATGAATTTGATGAATGGTACGAAGATTATTACGGAAACTAAAATTAATTAAAACAAAACATCATGAATAAAATCAATGCAATTTCCAATGCTGGAATAGAACACACTTATTATGAGGTGTCAGAAGAATTTCTTAAACCATTAATGCAGTTTTACCTTAACCGAAGAATTGAAAGGAGTAGTGGGGTTATTGACCCAATGCAACAACAATTTAATAAAGTAACTGATGCTGTTCCTATTGGAACTAAAGAAGTTATTAGTTATGTTTTTAGAGGTCAAAATGTTGTTAGTCCTAGAAGTTTAATGTATTATTCTAAAGAGTTAAACGCAATAAGATTTCCGAACATTGGAGAATATTATCGTGGAAGTACATTTGTTGATTAAAATTAACCAGGTAATAATTTGGTAGTGTCAAATATTATTCGTATCTTTGTAATGTAAAAGAATGATAAATGAAACATAAAGTAAGTGCTTAATTGCCACCTCTAAAAAGAAACATTTAGCTAAAGATAATCGGGAGCGTGTAAGGTGAAAAGTAAATCTATGGAAATGTGGAAACCAAATACTAATCGATGCAAATCGTGTGGTCGGGGAACAAAATAGAGCCTTACTTTTGATACTGTAAAGGTATTCAGAAATGCGGATAAATTAGATTAGACGTAATTTAGTGAATTGGTGGCTCGACTCCACCCGTTCCCACAAATTAATATAGTACATTTGATTATTTGTTTGTAAATTGAAAAAGGGGGTTATTCTGCTAAATAATCCTCTTTTTATTTGTGTATGTAAAATATTATTTGTATCTTTGTAGTGTTAATAAAATGTTCCTATCGTCTAAAGGTTTAGGACGCTTCCCTTTCAAGGCAGTAATACGGGTTCGACTCCCGTTAGGAATACGACAAGTTGTAGGTATAGCTATAAACCTTCAAATTAATAAAAAGCAATTATGAAAATAGTTGCTTTTTTATTTGCATATGTCAAATATTATCCTTATCTTTGATTTAAATAAAACAAAACAAAATCATGGATGAAATAGAATTAAACGAACTTTTAGAATTATGTTCAAATAATCAAAAATTATTTGATTTTATACTTGGAATTATCAATAGAGAAAAAAAAGCGGGTAGTCCAAAAGAAGACCTTGTAGCTTACACTTCAACAAATTGGGAATGGGATGTTGAAGATATTGATGAGTATTATGACCCTGATGAAGTATTCGAAGACAAATGGATATTTGCTCAATACAATTTAGATTGGGCTCAGGATTTACCTGATGAAGACCCTTGGGAATTATTACAATTAGAAGATGAATTTTGTAGATATTTTCATGGATTTAATTTTGATGACATACGATTAGATAATGGAGATTTATTATTTTTAATTGACAAAGAAGATTATTTAGCATTTAAAATGTACAGCAAAGATAAAATAGTTGATAATGCAGTAGACGGTATTCGTTGGAACATGGAACATTTATATAGAACTTCAATTTAAATAAATCAAAAAAACCCTACCATTTATTTGGTGGGGTTAAATTTTTATTGTATCTTTGTATAGAACAAAAACAAAACAATCATGAGAAAAGTAACAATTACATTTACCTCGGAGCTTTCAACATCACAGTTGAATAAGATTTTATCTACAGCAGCATTAGAGTATTTAGACGATGCGGCTTCTGGTGGTAGCATCACGAACTGGACTATTAAATAATTTAAAAAAACCCTACCATTTATTTGGTGGGGTTAAATATTATTCGTATCTTTGTATTATAATTAAAACAAAACAAAATCATGACAAGACCATTAAATCAAATCGCACAAGAAATTAGAAAAGATTGGGGTTCAAAAGTTAACTATGGTGCAAAACCATATTTAGATGCAATGAGCACCTTAAATTCAGTAGATGATAATTACTACCAAGATAGTGGTAAATCAATAGTAGCTTACTTCTTATCCAATGCTGGGCAATGGAGAGGCGAAACTGCCAAGAGAGTTAAAAAAGAACTTAAATCTTTAATAGGTTTAAAATAATGGAAGAGTTAGCAAAATATTGTTTAGAAGTAATAGCTAAACATCCAGAGCTGGAGGAAGAAGTTAATGACTTCTTCCAGCTTTGTCAGGATGAGATTGAGCAAGGTGGCTCAAAACAACACGAAATAGAGTTGTGTATCGGTTCAATAGAAGAATTAATTGAAGAAAATAATTAACATGGCTGGACATCTACCAATAGGTAAAGCGGGGTTTGCTAGAATCATAGAGAAAACCCCATTAGAACAAGTTAAGAAACTTAACTATTACATTCCATATAAAATGCTGGGTTATACAATCAAAAGATTGCCCGTAGATAAGTACCATATGGATGAAGAGCATGGTAAAGTTGATGAGGAAGTCTTATCATATCAATCCGAAGATAATGGGCAAATTGAATATATGTATGAAATACATTTGGATAAAGATATGAAAATTAATGAAGTTTATTTGGTAATGTAAATTATTATTTGTATCTTTGAATTATAATTAAAACAAAATAAATCATGAGTAAAGAAGTAGACCATTACAACGTAGAATTACGAGTTCACTTTGAACGTCAAGGTGAAGACGATTACACCGAAGACGATTACCAATTCGACACAAGAGCTGAAGCAATGAAGTTCGCAAATAAAAATGCGGGGCAAGTGCATGATGTTAGAGAGTATTACGAAGATACTGACGGATACGGAATGTCGTCCAAAAGCATTTGGTAGAACTAGATTAAATTAATTTAAAAATAACCTAGCATTTATTTGCATAGGTTATTTTTTTTTTATATCTTTGTGTAACAAAACAAGATAATCATGGCAAATTACACAAATTTCAACAGACAAAGCAACTTCAGTAGAATTGAACTTGCTTTTTTAAGCAACACAGTTAGAACCTTTTTAGATGTGGGTGGAATGTTCGCAGACTTCCCTAACAAACTTCAAGGTTTATATGACGGATATTACTATCATGGCCTATTAGAGCTATGTGATGAGTTTATCAAACAACACGAAGCTGAAGCAAAAGCTGACGGTGTTTATGTAAAACTTCATAGAGCTAAAGCAGATTTGAAACTGATAGTAGACAAAGTGGAAGCTCTTCCACAAATCACACAAACTGAAGCTCACAATTTAGTTTAAATTAATTTAAAATAACCCATCATTTATTTGGTGGGTTCATTTTTTTGTTGTATCTTTGTATAACAAAACAAAATCAAATCATTATGTTAACATTTAGGACAATTAAACAATTACAGAAGCATCATGGTTATGCTGAAACACAAAAGCAAATTGACAACGGTCAAGTATGGAAATTTGAAGGTAGTGTTGGTAGAAATGCAATGGATTTATTAGAAGCTGGTGCATGTATGTTACCAAAGAAATTTACATTTGATTATTACGGTAATCAATTACCAAGTAGAGATGTTTTAAAAGCGGGTACAAAAGGTACGTTTAGAAATAGTCAGAACTTTTGGCAAAAAGTTGTTGATGGTGAAATCGATTTATATGATTTAGATTAATAGCAAAGTTTCAAAAACTATAATTGAGTGGAGTGGGGATAAAGCAATTATGAAAATAATTGCTTTTTTATTTGGTGGGTTCATTTTTTTGTTGTATATTTGTATAACAAAACAAAGCAACCGAACAAAGGTGAGAAGTAGACTCCAACCTACCTTTATTTTTTTTTATAGGGTGAAGTGTTAAAATTTCATTTTATCTAAATTAAATTTGGTGGTTACATTTATTTGTTGTATCTTTGTACAGAACAAAAACAATAATCATTATGAAAAAACAATCAAGAAAAGTCGGTGTAGCGGGAGGCTTTATGAATCAAATGATGGGCAACAATTCTTCAACCCCTAAAGTTGGTGAAGGTGCAACAATCTTATTCTATTCTGACAGAGAAGCCTATGAAGTTACATGGGTATCAGAAGACGGTAACAGTTGTAAAATCAGAACAATGAATTGTATCTATTGCGGTAGTGGATATGGTGATGAGCAATATACTTATGAATCAGATTTAGATGCAGAAAATGAAACCCTTGAATGGAATGACAAAAAATCATGTTGGGGTAGAGTTTCATATAGTGTTGAGATAATCAAAGCATTAGCCAATAGACTATATAAAGAATATGGTTATGGTTGGAGTGACTATTTACCTGTACCTATGAAAGATTTGATTGATGGTGAACCATTTGGTGTTTATACTAGATTAAAATTGGTTGATGGAATCACCAAAGAGTATAAAAACTTCCATAAGATTTCAATCATATTCGGAACAATGGACAAATATCGTGACCCATCATTTTAATTAAAATAATTTAAAATAACCCATCATTTATTTGGTGGGTTCATTTTTTTTTCTTATCTTTGTATTGGATGACGGGTGCACTACAAGTGGAAAGAGTAGACTCCACCCTACCTTTATTTTTTTTATATGTTTTTTTAAAATAAATTAGATTTAAATTTGGTAGTTACATTTTTTTGTTGTATATTTGTATAAACAAAACAATCAAACATCATGTGTGCAACTACAGAAACTACAAACATCATCTCAAGTGAAACTCTTTATAATGTTATCACTCGTGAGAAAAAAAACAATGGTGCTGAATTTACTTTGAAATCTTTGAAGTCAGGTAAAGATTATACCTACAGCATTTCACGTAAAGAGTTTAAAAACAAATGGTACACTCATATTAGAGTTGAGATGGGTTACCTTAATTTCGTTTATTTAGGCTCTTATTTCAACGGTAAACTATACCATAAGGGTAATGTAGTTACCACTCCTACAGCTACAGCTATAGCCTTTGTATTGGCTTGTGTTGAGCGTAAAGAGTTTGGTTGGTTAGATACTAATATGGAAGTTATGCATACAGGAAACTGTTTAGCTTGTGGCCGTACATTAACCGATGCCGATAGCATACAAAGAGGTTTAGGGCCTGTTTGTGCTGGTTTTAATTAATTTAAAATAAATTAGATTTAAATTAGGTAGTGTGGATTATTTTTCGTATCTTTGAATTAAACAAAATAAAATATCATGAATTTACAAAAACACATTTGGGAAGGCTGGACTGTTCAAGACTTCATTGATGAATTATCAATGCAGTTAGATATGACAATGACAGGAAAATCATGGAGAAATCCATTGACTTCAAAACAGGAACTAAAAACATGGTGCATGGATAACCAACCGTATTACAAAAAATATGTACCTGAAGTGGTTAACTTTTTTGCACAAAAATACAACTTAAAATGAAAGTAAATTTAAACATAGTACCAAGACCGTCTTGTAGTAGTTTTACGCTATGTGCAACACCTAACATTGAAACCCTGAAGGAAACCAAGACCGTAACAGTTGAAGGTAGTCTTATAACTAAAACAAGAGTCGATACAGTGCTTCAAATTGGTAATAGTAGAAATGGTATCAATTTAGAAGTTGAAGGGTTTAAAACCGATGCAATTGTTGAACACTCTTTTTTGAGCAACACACCTGAATATCCATACTATTTTAAGAAGTCTAAAAAGCAAAATGTTGATAGTTATAAGGCTTATGTAAAAGAAGTCGTTAAAATAGCTATAAATGACTACCTGAAAGTAGAATTAGATGAAGTAACAGTTAATTTAATATTACCTGAATTTGAATAAGATGAAAGTATTAAGCAAAAAGAAATATGACGAGATGCAAACAGCAAAATGGGCTGCCAATAGTAAAGCATATTGGGAGAAAGCTCCAAGCACTCAAGCATCATTAACCCAAGCACCACAATTAGCATTTTATCTATTTGCAACAACTCGTAAATATGGGTATGTTGCTTTTGATGAGAAAACAGCGTTATGGGATAAGTCCAAAAAAGGAGTTATTGAATATTGGGAGAATGAACAAATAAGACGTAAAATAAGAGGTTATTAATTTGTTTTATTCAAATTAAAACCTTATATTTGTAAAAACAAAATATTATGAGCAATTTTAAACCACAAGCAACGTTCATGACTAAAGAATCATGGAATTCTTATAGAAATGATTATTCTGGGAGAGCTAGAAAATATGTTGTTGTTCAATATAAAACATACAGGGAGCTGTTAAAGAATATCAAACAGCATTGCATTGATAACATTGATGATGATGGTGTAAGTGTTATTCGCTCAAAGCGAGGTCAATGGGGTGAATGGTTTGAACATTGGAAAAATGTGGGTGGAAAACCTGAAATTATTAAACAGGGTTGGAATTAAAGCTCGCTTACACAAATGTGTACTAAAACACTATAATTATGATTTACGAAATTAAAACATCAAAGAAAAAGGATATACTTCATGAACCTATTATAATATATTGTGAGATTAAAGATTTAACTCTAGCTCAAAAAGAGCAAGATGGTTTCTTTAATAATACAATAAATGGATACATAAGTAGAAAGCTTGAAGGATTGGGATATGACAGTATATTTAGCTGTCCTAATGCTTGGCATTCAAAAGACATTGAAATATTTAGAAAAGAAGAAAATTTCAAAGGAAAATTAATTCACTTATAATTTGGTTATATCAAATATTATTAGTATCTTTGTATAAGATAAGTGTACCGTTAGTGAATGTATGCACTCAAAATACGAGCATTGCGCTTTTTAAATATAAATGGTGGTCGCATAGAAGTGGTAAGACCTTAAATTAATACCAGCAGTCACAAATAGCCTGAAAGCTACTTATAAAGGCAAAGGGAACAAGGATAGAGCCTACGGGTTAGTAGTCATTCCTTATGGGTGAGATAAACAAAGCCATTTTTTTTAAATTCTTTCATACTTTCAAAATTCCTATGGTATTTATTTAAAAAATATCATGGGAATTTTACTTTTTATTGCAGCTGTAATACTAAACTTAATACTACTACCAGTAGCTCTTATCTGGGGAGTAGTTGAATCATTCTGGCAAAGAGGTCTCGGCTCAGCTCTGAAGCGTATTAACAAATACTTCTTTGACCTTGCCATATCACTGGACCAGTTCGGTAACGTAGTGTGCAAGGAGCTGTTAAATGATGCTCTAATCAAATCTTCATCACCTTATAAATTTGGAAACCCTGATGAAACCATCTCCAGCGTTCTGGGTAAGAATAAACGTGAGGGTCATTTACTTAAGATAGGCAAAGCCGTGGATTATACGCTGGACAAGCTGGATGAAAATCATTCAATCAAATCAATCGAACAAGAATAATCTAATTTAAATTTGTTTAAGTTAAAATAATTTCGTACCTTTGTATTAAATAACATACAACGGACAAGGCTTTGGCACATGAGATGTTGTTATAAGGGTAGGAGTAATTATTGAAGTATCTACGGATGAAGATAATTACGTCAGGACTAACAATAACAGCTTCAACAAGGTGGTGGGATGCGAGTGGTTGACCAATGTTATTATTGTTTAACTTAATTAAATTTAAATATGCCACTAACATTTAAAGATTTAAGAGAATTTGCAAACCAAAAAGGGTTTAGAGATGATGCTATTGTAACCGACATGCAACTACAAGATTTTATACATATCACGCATGATACTGATGGTAATGTTAGATTATGTACATCAAAACCAATTGGTAGATGTAATAGAACTGGCGAATATGTTTATCCATCAATAGTTGATGGTTATTCAGCTTTTTGTCCTGAATTAGATGAGGACTTATATGAATTTGAATATACTAAAATTGACCACGAGGGTGGCGAAAGATAATAAATGTTTAATTAAATCTATATATTATGTCAAAAGAAATTGAAAAAAGGTGGGTTGATGAAGCCAACAAACAATTAAAAGGTAAAACCATTAAAAGAGTGCGTTACATGTCACAAAAAGAAGTGGCACATAACATGTGGTATAAACGTGGTGTGGTAATTGAATTTACTGATGGTACTATTACCTACCCAGTTGCTGATGATGAGGGAAATGATACTGGAGTTCTGTTTGGTTTAGATAAGAATGGTAAGGAATTTATACTACCATCTCTTTAATTATTAACTATTAGAATTTAAAAAAGACGCTTTAAGCGTCTTTTTTTTGTTCATTGATGTTCACATACACAAATGTGTACGGGATTTATTAATGGAACTTTAATGATGATTTATGGATACAAATCTTTTTATATTTATCAGCTAAATCTTCATACCAAGCTTCACTTTGCTTCTTAAGCCTATTGAATCTGTTCTTTAACGCTTCATATTCTTTCTGGGTTAATGTTTCACCCCTCTTCATATTTTTCAGAATTCGTTCTATATGAAAGATGTTTAATTCGAGTGAAGTTCTAGGTTTGTATTCCATGATATTTAGTTTTAAGTTAATTCTTTTTTAGGGTAGACCCAAGTCTTTGCTTGATGTCTGGATATTCTTCTTAGCTTCCTAAGAGACATTAAGTAGACCTCCCAGAGTTTTTCTTTATGGGCTTGTGAGGCATCAGCATATCCAATTAGGATATCATGCTTAAACCTGTAGATGACGGTCTCTTTTTTATAATACTTAGCTGTCATAATTTATTACCAGCTGGGCTGGATTAATTGGTAGCTTCTCCAGCGGAAGAAGTTTCACGTACTTCCTATGGACACCAACCATATGGCGTTTACTTTTAAATAGATAAACATCCACCGTGTGGGTATACCTGTTGGTAACGACTCCCAGTTTGCCGTCAATGCAGCATTTTTGTTTATTTTGTTTCATATCACAAAGATAGCCATTTTTTTTATATTTTAAGTACTTGTAATAGTAATTTATTGTTGAACTCTTCTTATAGCCTCTGGGACCACCATTCCAAATTCGAACCATATCTTCTATTGTTGCTTCCCGTCCCTCTTTCTTTTCGAGATGGTCTGCCCACATCGAGATGTACAGGGTGAAGATTTCCTCAGCGCATTTAATTTTGAATGCATCTTCATGTTTATATGAGGTACCGAACTTTCGGTTAACGTCATCAATGGCAATTTGTTTAATCTGGAGAATCCCATAAGAAGCCCCACCATCACCAATTGCATGCGGGTCGTGGTTAGTCTCAACCCATTTCAAGGTGTCTCTGATTTCAGGTAACTTGCTGTTAGCAATTACCATGGTCGTAAATAATAGTAATGTGAATAAAGTTAATCGTTTCATAATATAATTATTTAGTTAATATTCTAATCTATTCCCAAGTATACAATACCCAGTCTATATCTCCATTTTCCCAATCTTCATCACCTTCAAAATCACTTTCAATATATTCTCGGAGTTCATCCATGATAGCTTCTACAACATCATCATCATTATCTTTTTCAATAGGTATTTCTACATCCATTTTAAAAGAGTTTTCAAATTCCCCATGGCGATAAATACGAATTGTTGTTGTATATAATTTCATGACTTTAATCCTATATATGTTAAAAATGCATCGCAAGTAAATTCCAATTCTAATTTTTGCCATACGGATACACCATCAACATAATCAATGAATAAACCACCATCAATCTTATCCTGTTCTTCAATTGCAGTAATCATTTCAGGTATTGAATAGTCCTCATCACTGCATAAGATTTCATATGCTTTATCTTCTGGACTGTCTTTAAAAGCCCCTAATATCTTCTCAACAGCTTCATCAATACGGTTCAGGTGTGAACTATCAGTTAAGTTGACCCATTTTTCATTGATAAATCTTGGTTTGGCATCAGCCGTGTAGATTGTATCAATTAGTATTTGTTTTACTTCATCTCTTTTACTCATAATATTTTAATTTTGGTTAAACATGTTATTCAAAGATAGGGAATTATTTTGAGTAATCCAAATTAATCACTAATTCTTTTTTCGGTTTGTAAATTTTCAGCTTCCCAATTTTCTACCAGATTTGTAATTTCATCAATAATATCTGAATCTAAATCCTCATATTTAATGCTATATTCTGAAACACAAGTTGAATGAACATAGCTAAAAGCTATTGCTGATTCCCCGTGAAATTCCTCTAATAAAATACTGGCATCTCCCAGTACATTGATAGCTGGAGAATAATCCGCTTCAACATCATTGGTTGTAAACCCACCCCACTCATTGATTACTTTTTTAATGTAAGCAATCTTATCTAATTTATCTATATTTTCAGTAATTAAATCTATTTCAAATGTAGAATTACTAATATGTTCGTGAACATTGAATACCAGAGCTTCAGAATTTTTATCTCGCTGTATTCCCAGAGCCTGTTTGGCTGCTGCTTCAGGAGATGAAGCTGTAATGTCAATCTCCCATTTTACTAAATATTGTTTTTGTTTTTGTGCCATAATTATTCTATTTCAAAGGTTAAAAAATCATCAGACCATTTGCTGTATGCTTTCAATATAATATTACCACTTTTGTTGATTATGATACGTTGTACATCGCTTCTAAATTCAACAAAACCACGATGAACATCATCAATAGTACTATCATATAATTTAATATCTTTCCAAATACTATGACCATCTATACTACATGATTCAATAAGTGGGTTTTGTCTAATTGTGTTTAATGCGTTTAATATATCTCTTTTGGTATCGTTTGATATGTTATATTCTACTGAATAAACATCAACTCCGTCTGTTGAATATGTATCTACTGATTTATATGTTGTCTCCATTATCCTGTAATTTTATAGTTAAGTTCACCATCAATATATTCGACAGCTTCAACATTAAGTTGAGAACCAAATTCTTCAATTTCATCTTTCACTTCTTGAATGATGTCGTCTAAGTGGGTAATTTTTTTCCCACTAAAAGGTAAGGGTTCATCACCATCATATTCAAAGGTGATGGTAGCAACATAAGTTTTCTTTGGTTCAACTTTGTTGTGGGTAAGCTCCATGATGAATTTAACAGCCTCATATTTGATAAGGTCGCTGTCAATACAGGCACGTATCATTTTAAAATCCGTTGAATATCTTTCACGGAATTTATTGGTAAGCTGTTCATCACCTATGATGTAGTCAAGCCTAGATTTTAGTTTTTCAATTTCGTATGGTAACATATTGTAGTTTTAAGTTAAACATATACAAAGGTAAGGATAATATTTTACATATCCAAATTTTTATGCTTTTTTTTCCTGGTATAGGATTTCTCGCTCTTATGCACATTAGGTTTGGTATGTGCCCAGAAGTCTTGTATTTCAAGTGTAACTGTATATAGTTGTTTTGTTTTCATAGTACAAAGGTAAGGAATTATTTTAAATTAAACAAATCTAAATCCACAAATAAATATAAAAAAAGGGTTCCGAACCACCAGAACCCTCATGTTTAACTAAAAATGGCCTGTAGTATACCAAGGCTGCGGCCAGCTGCTTTGGCGTTTACCGCTGGCCCCCAGAGCTTCCCAACCCTAAGGACCTGTAATATTATATTTCTGGATAACATTCTCCATTCTCCTTTGAAGCTGGGAATTCTATGTCATCAATTATCTTTTCTAAATTTTCGTATAACTCATCGTTATTAATCTTGGCTAAAAGTCCACCTTTGGCTGCTTCAGCTGTATTCTCATCGTCCCAGTCTTCTGGTACCACCACTCTGGTGACAAAACTAAAATATACCAACTTAGCCACAAGTACGGGAACAATCTCCTTTATTTCAATGTCATCGAAATTCATTTCAATGACTTCATTGGTCGTTTCTGGATTATTTAATAAAACATTATTAATTCTTCCAAGTTTGGCTTTTAATTCAGCTTCAGCTAGTTGCCTTGCTTCTTCAGCAGTTTCTGCCTTGACCTCACCATAATCAAATGAGGTCCAAATTGTATTTGTTGATAAACTATATCCCCATTTTTTCATAACTTAATTTTTAGGTTTTACATTTGCTTCAAAATCTTCCAGAGTATGCTCAATAATCTGTTTATCGCTATACCAACCCTTTACATAAACTATTCTGGTAAAGTTTTCGCTGTCTTCAGGAGTAATTCCCATTGTATCAGAATATGTTGTAATAGCATCGGCTATATTCTGAGCCATCTCATTAATTTGCTCATCACCTGTGATTGAATCTTCAGTGACAATTT
>Ga0307379_10006903_pt1 | contig 15515 bp, 12 predicted proteins | sample UN2MG_FD_202237 | JGI IMG/M metagenome (GOLD analysis project Ga0307379, IMG submission 202237) | Soil microbial communities from Risofladan, Vaasa, Finland - UN-2 | ecosystem: Environmental > Terrestrial > Soil > Coastal area > Acid sulfate soil | place: Finland: Risofladan, Vaasa | collected... | reverse complement strand
TTTCTGCCAGGATAAAGTGAAAAGCCACATTGGATTTATTGTAGATAGCTCCGGGTGTTTCTTAAAAAAATGCTCTATATACGGGTCTTCACACAAAACAAGCTTTTCAAAGTCTGATAATACATTACTTAATTTCTCCGTGCTGTATTTTTTATACTTATACACTTTTTTAAAACGAAGCCTGTATTTTAAATCAAAACCCCATGCCACCACTGTAAAAAAAATACATATCAGAGAAAAAACAAATGTTCTCCAAAGTGAAACAGTAATATACATCTTGTCTCTCATTGTTTCCATATTACTCATATGTCACCTCTCAAATTAATACCACCCATAGTCCTCTGCAGCTTTAATTAGTACCTTTAAGTTCTCGGGCGGAGTATCAGGTGAAACCGCACAGGCGGTGCTTAATATATATCTTTGTGTCGGATACCCTATCTTTACTCTTTTAACCGCATCCTCATATATTTCAGCAGGGCTTTTTTTAAATACTGTATTTACAGGATCCATGTTCCCCTTAATAAAAACCCTGTCTCCAATGCGTTTTACTGCATCCTCCAGTTCCACATTGCCAATCGGAGGTGGATCGAAACACTCAATTCCGTCAACTCCTGTAGCAGCAATCTCTTCAAGCCTGTCATTTATATAACCGCACATGTGCATATAAGTAAAAGCTCCTCTTTTTTTGACATATTTTATTACACGGGCTGTAAATGGCATTCCAAATTCTTTATACATTTTTAATGAGATAAAACCCATACCCTCAAATGGAGCAGTGACAGCAACTACCGGAAGTCCTGAATCCACTAAATTATCAACCCACAACATACATCCCTCTGTAATTCCATCAAGCAATCTCTTGCATGTATCAGGATAGTCCAGCAGAGCTAACAGGCTATCTTCTATTCCATACTCATACATCAGCAGCGATAGTGGCGATACAAAATAACCCTGAACAGAGATAGTATCTCCGACTTTTTTAAGCGCATCCTTATATGGTTCCATAAAATACTGGGGTAAATCTTTAAGCTGTGTTTTATAGCCATCATGATGCATCAATTCACTTGCCTTAACGTCTGTCAATGGTTTTTTTAAAGGTTTTACTTTTGGCATTTCAATAGGATACTCATTAACCGGACAAAAAGTCTCGTTTCCACTTTTCCATACTATAAGCTGACCGTTCGGTTTATCTATAATCTTATCAACCTGACTTTCCAGATAATCCATATCAATTCCAGGCCATTCCACAGAGAATGCGTCGAATTGATAATCTTTCGTCAGCCGGATATGTGTGTCAACACCTACATCATTATATCTTAAATAAAACTCCGCAGGAGATACACCGCTGTTCTTTATTATATACCCCATACTGAGCTGGCACGCGAGCGGAACACGGTCCGGTTTATCTCCTCTCATTACTGCTTCAACTCGTTCTTTTCCGTTCATAGTTATATTCCCCTTTACTAGCTTAATGCTTCATCCAGCATAGTTAAATAATTAATTAATGGAATATAGCTGGTAACAGAATTACCTGAACCAACTGCAAACCTGCCGCCTGGCGCGCATTTGTCAATAATCTCTCTAACGTATTTTCTGAGCTCTTCAGGCTCAAGCCTTGTAAGTTTGTCTATATCCACGCCGCCAAGAAGACTGATTCTACCGCCATATAGTTTTTTAGCTTCGATCACTGGTGATGATTCATCCTTAAAAGAATGCTTGGCATCAATTTTTACATCATTTATCAGATCTTCCATAATGGAATCTATTTTTCCGCAACTGTGCAAAAAATATAATTTATTATTTTTATGACATAAATCCGCATATTTTTTATGCCACGGTAAAAAGTATTTTTTGATATCTTTAGGTGAAATAAGGGTCTGATTATTGTAACCGAAATCTTCGCCCTGAAAAATTATCGATATATTTTCTATCTGAAGAAGATGCTTTGTATATTCATATATAATATTGCCTAGTTTTTCAGTTACTGCAGCAAAAAGCTCAGGATTGTCAATTAGTGCAAAACAAAGACCTTCGTAGCTCATCAACCTTGAAACATGTTCATAGACACCACCTGCATGACAGGTTACAAAACCCAATCCTTCAGGTAAATGACTGCTTATATAATTATGGATGTAAAAATCCTCTTCTGTTATTTTCGGCCAATTATATTTTTCAAAATCTTCCCATGTCCTTATGACACCAACATGCTCATCCTGCCATGCTCTGTTTTGCCTTATTATTCCCTTTGCAGTATCCTCAATAGGTATGGATATGGCCGGGAGGTAAAGACTTGCTTCCATTCTTACAAAATCGTATCCCATGTGATACCAGAATGCTATCTGGTTATCAAGCCATGCATCTATTTTTTTTCTATTTTCTTTGGAGAAATCCATTTGCCCACCCATATATTCAGTCTTGTCATCAGCCTCTATCCACGGTCTCCCAATCATTTCTTCAAGTATAGGTCTCATTAAAGCATTATCAACTAAATATTCCACCATTGGGGGTTTATCGGGAATAATATTTCCCTTCATTATTTCAATAAATCTATTAATATCTGGTTTTGGATTTTTAATTGGTACTTTGAGTTTAGGCATTAACTTCCCATTCTACAGGCTCAATTATCTTTTTAATTAAATTAAACATAGTCATATTAAATTATTATTTTAAAAATTTTCGAACATACTTTACTTTGAGTAATTTCTGCGAATCTGCAAACCCCATACAGGCATTGTTCTCAACGTTCTTATATACTTATATTTTTAACCTTTCCTAGAGCCGGCTTAGTAATATACTTGTACACCATCGAAGCCTATTGGTTATCATTTAATTCAAAATAAATTCCTACCTTATAATCTGAACCTTACTTAAAATCAGTATGAGAGCAATAATCATAAAATGCCTGAAATAATGCTTTGATATTTTCCAAAGGAGTGTCAGGTAGGATAGTGTGTGAAGTTCCACCTATATAGCCTCCATTTTTTCCCCCTAAAGTTTGAATAAGATGTTTAACTTCTCTCCTTGCATCATCAGGTGTTCCGTGCGGTAAAGTCTCCTGTACATCCACACCACCAAAAAAGCACAGTTTACCACGATATTCTTTGCCAATATAATCGATATTCATGGATTGAGGCTGTACAGGATTAAGAACATCAAGTTTTAGTTCGATTAAATCAGGAATCAACTCAGTGACATTACCGCAGCTGTGCATCCATACGTCAGCTCCGCCAGCATGGATAAGATCAAACATTTCTTTGTAACTAGGTTTATAAAATTTTCTCCAATAATCCGGATTAACTAAAAGTTTCTGCTGCCCACCCCAATCATCACTGATAAATATTCCGTCTGCACCTAATTTAAGCCATTGTTTGATAAGACCGAGATTAAAATCAACTATATTATCTCTCAGTCTGGAAAATTCATTAATATTAGTAAAAGGATCAATAAGCAAGTTATTAAACCCTCTGAGCATCCATAATCTCTCAAAGAGGGTAAACCAGACAACACCCAGATGGTATAAGTTCTTATTCTTTTCCATCAGATCCTTGGCTAAGGAAAAACGTCCAGGGCCATATGGATCAGGGATTCTGTAGTTGGCAGCAAGGGACCAGTCCTCTTCCAGAGGATGCTCAATAACCCTGGCCTCTTTCCAGATCACTTGCCATTCATCTTCCCTTTCATCATGAAAGTAATCAACCAGAGAATTTAAAACAGGCGCTCTTCCCTTATTAGGTTTCCAATTGGAATCAGCATTGATATCAAGTATAATAAAATCAGTAGAAGCGTCCAACATCAGGTTATTAATAATATCTACTTCTTCTCTGCCTCTTTCCTCTTCGAATCGTGGAATGTCCACCCAAACCGAATACGGCAACCTTTCAGGTTTTTCGAAATGTATTGTTTTTTTAACCACATCTCGTGAAGTCATCCCTCATTCCTTTCTTTAATTAAACTTTTATTTGATAGTCTTGTCTCAATTCTAAATCATATAAATTAATCTAATTGTCGATATACTTTTTTACCTCTTCTTCATCAATCGGTTGAACATCAGGAAGCGGTAGGCGCTTATCTGCTGGCAGCAAAGGCTCGAATATCTTATGAGGTTCTGTCTGATACCAGTATGCAGTTGAGCAGTAGTCATCACTTCTGTGATTGTTATGGCCGTGTTCTATCGTAACCTGTATTGAACTGTTAAAAATTACCGGATCTTCAATATGATATCGGTACAGGGAAACCTTACCTGCCCAGTTTTTTTCTCCGGGAATGATAACACCGTAATAAGGACTGTTAAACTCTTGTGAAGGACAAAATGCCGTATTGAAGTAATCTTCTGTTCCTGTTCCGTGCAGACGGGGCGGCCAGATATCACCATCAATGAAAATCATATCATCGCCTTCACCGTACCAGTTCCACTTATCAGTAATTCTAAGGTTATGAATATCCAGATGGCATCCTATGTAATGACCACTTCCTTTAGCTTCTAAAATCAAATAGTTACTTTTGCCTGTTGTATTCTTTCCTCCAAATTCAAAAAACTCATTTGACATACCTTTCTCATCTATTCCCCTGCATGGATTTTCTCTTCTCCAGGTAGCATGAAATCGAAGATAATTTTTGGATAATTTATCATATGACTCATAATCAATATAAAAGTACAGTATGAATGGATTTTCATACTCACTGTATACTTCAATTTCCGCACCTTTAGAAAAAGGCATGGCAAAAAAACAATTGAAACCCTGACCGTTTTCAGGGCCCATGCTTAAGGGTAATGAATTAAAATTCCTGGTCTGGGCATGTCCCATCCCGAAAAAATCACCTATGGGAACCTCGACGCTTGGGTGACTTTCATCATCCCATTTCATCCTAATTATTGCTTTTCTTAAATAATTCCTTGATTCGCCTGCTGGAAATTCACCAAGTGTCATCCAGATATGATTGATGCAGCCCGCACCTTCTAGGCAGGCAATCTTTTGTGTCTTGCCTGGGGCAATGACAATAAAGTCATTGTTTCCACCGGTTTTATCATAGCTTGAAATTCTTTGCCTTTTTCCCTCTCGTAAAAGTGCCAGATTCTTTAATGTTGAAAAATTGTTATTCATGCTTTTCCTCCTGCATTTTAATTCGCACCTCTTTCAATGTATCTGTAATATTAAATTAAATGTGCCTGGTATTTGGAATATAAATTTAATTCTTTCTATCCTTACTGAATTCATATTTTTTAATTTCTCATAAAGTGAATCTACGTCCCTCATCAATCATTGTCAGGTAATTGTCAAGTGGTATGTAGTTCGCCACTGAATTACCTGTTCCAAGGCAATATCCACCTTTCTTTTGCATACATACTTCTAGCGTTCTCCTAACTCTCTTACGCACAGAGTGCTCGTCAGAACGGCACAAAAAGTCGACGTCTATGCCACCCAGAACAGCAATCTTATCAGAATATGAATTGAAAGCCTCAACAACCGGCATTATTGTATCTTCAAAGGAATGCTTGGCATCGATTTTTACATCATTTATCAGATCTGGCATAATCTCATCTAATTTCCCGCAGGAGTGAAGAAGATAAGGTCTTTTATTATTATGTGCTATCTCAGCACAGCGTTTGTGCCATGGCAGGATCTTTTTCCTGAGAAAATCAGCAGATACAAGTGTGGAAGTATGAAAGCCCATATCATCTGAACCCCAAATAATAGTAACACAGTTAAAAGCACACAGGGCTTCGGTATATTTTACATAGAATGTTCCGACTTTTTCACATATTGCATCAACTAATTCAGGATTATCATAAATCATAAGACAGAGATTTTCATAGCCTGTAAGCCAGGTTAATCTTTCCAGAATACCTGCAGTCAGATCATAACATCCCATATTTTCGGGCAGGTTTTTTTCCAGCCATTCAAATTGGGAGAAATCTATTTTTTTTACCTCCGGCCAGAGATAAATTTCGAAGTCTTTCCAGTTCTGGATAGGCCCCTCGTGCTCTTCCATCCAACGCCTGTCTCCACGGCTGGTATCCTTAAAAGCGGTATCTTTTGTCAGGTTGAATTTCAGCTTAAAATAATCTTCCCCTGCTGCCGATACATGAAATACATCAAATCCGAGAAACTGATGAACAACAATATTCAACCGCAAAGCATAATACGGATCATTTTTATCCAGATTATCGGTAAGCATAAAACGCTCAGCCATATGCCAGATGACTTCAGGATCGTGAAAAAGTTCGATATAGTGAACACGTTTGGGGCGTTTTCTGCGCCATAAAACATCAAGTAATTCTCCTATATCTGGAGTAACTGAAAAACCAGAAAATTCAACCATTTTTAATCAACTCCCTTTAACGTAAGCTCTTTGGCAAAATGACATACCACAAAATGTTCCGGTGCAACTTCCTCCCATTTTGGAGCATCTGTTTTGCAGATCTCTTTTGCATAGTTGCATCTGGGGTGGAAATAACACCCGGATGGAGGGTCTGCAGGATTTGCCACTTCTCCGGGAAGTATAATCCTTTTCATTTTCGTCTCCGGATCAAGCTGCGGTACTGCAGAAAGAAGCGCTTCTGTATATGGATGTTTGGGCCTGATATATAACTCTTCTGTTTCAGCAAGCTCTATTATCTTACCGACATACATCACAGCAACACGGTCAGAAATGTGTTCAACCACACTCAGGTCATGTGCAATAAATAAATATGTCAGATTAAATCTTTTTTGCAGGTCTTGCATCAGGTTAAGAATCTGTGCCTGTATGGATACATCCAGGGCAGAAACAGGTTCATCTGCTATAATGAGTTTGGGCTGCGTTGCCAGAGCTCTCGCTATACCTATCCTCTGTCTTTGCCCTCCACTGAAAGCATGTGGATATCGTCTCATTTGAGTTTTTTCAAGCCCTACAAGTTCGACCAGCTCTCTGACTCGTTCCCTTAGTTTCTTACCCTTTAGCACTTTGTTTGCATAAAGCGGTTCGGCAATTATATCCGAGATTATCATCCTGGGGTCCAGGGAAGAGTAGGGGTCCTGGAAAATCATTTGGAGATGACGGCGCGCCATGTGCATTTCTCTGCTATCAAGATCCAACAAGTTAACAGGCTTGTCATTATATCTAAAATAGATTTCTCCTTCTGTCGGCTCTATGACTCTTAAAATACATCTTCCTAAAGTTGTCTTTCCGCTTCCTGATTCTCCCACCAGACCAAGCGTTTCCCCTTCTTTTATGAAGAGACTGACATCATCAACGGCACGGACTTGTCCTTCAGCACGGCGAAAAAATCCTTTTTCGATTGGAAAGTATTTTTTTAAATTCTTTAATTCAAGAATCAAATTTGAATAAGCTTGGCTTGTCACTAGGAAGCCTCCTTCTCACTGCTATATAAAAAACAGCGTACAAAATGTCCTTGTTCTATTTCTATTAATCCGGGTACTGCCGTATCACAGGTCCCATCCATTGCACTGGGACATCGGGCATAGAATCCGCACTGCGGGAGAGGATCCAGTGGAATCGGTACATTACCCTTTATGGCTTCAAGCCTGGTTTTTGCCTTCCTGCCCATGTGTGGAATAGATTTTAAAAGACAGATTGTATATGGATGCTGGGGGTTTTTAAATATTATCTTTGTGTCTGCAAATTCAACAACTCTTCCAAGATACATTACAGCAACCTTTTCAGAGATACTGGAGATCACGCCGAGCGCATGAGTGATAAACATAACAGCCATCCCAAGTTCTTCCTGCAGGCCCTGCATAAGTTCAAGGATCTGGGCTTGTATTGTTACATCCAGGGCAGTGGTCGGTTCATCAGCAATTAATAACTTGGGCCTGCACACGAGAGCCATTGCAATCATTGCCCTTTGCCTTAGACCTCCTGAAAGCTGGTGTGGATACTCGTTCATTCTCTGTTCTGGGTTAGATATACCGACTTTATGCAGCATATCCAGAGCTTTTTCCATTGCAAGCTTTTTATCCTGGGTATCGTGGTAGTAGATCGACTCAAGGATCTGGTTTCCGATAGTGTGTACAGGTGAAAAACTTGTCATAGGTTCCTGGAAGATCATTGATATTTCATTTCCCCTTACACTTCTTATCTCCGGACTGTCGGGCTTCATTGCAGCTAGATCACGGGTGCTGCCGTTTTGAGAATCATGCAGCAGTATTTTACCGGAGACAATTTTTCCAGGTTTAGGTAGTATTCTTAAGATAGACAGGGCTGTAACACTCTTGCCGCAGCCACTTTCTCCCATTAAACCCAATGTTTTCTTTTCTTTTATATCGAGGCTCAGGCCATCAACTGCTTTTACTATGCCTTCGTCTAAATAAAAATATGTTTTTAAATTTTGTACTTCAATAATATAATCTTTCAAGAATTCTTCCCGCCGGTTTTCTGATCCAAATAGATCCCATACATATTATTTCTTTAAAATATTTAGAATAACTTTTAATTAAATCTGTAAATCCACTAATCGTTCTTTTTAAATTTATAAATAGTTATATCCTTCTTCCATCATCATAAGATAATTCTTTATTGGAATATAATTTGCTACTGAATTCCCTGTTCCATAAGCATATCTTCCTCCTAACATGCATTTATCAAGGATGTTTTTGCAATAGCTTTTAAGTTCGTTTTCAGGTAATCTGCATAGCTTGTCCACATCCACTCCGCCAAGGGGGGCGACCTTGTCTCCATACCTTTCCTTAAATTCAATAACAGACAGTATCTTATCTTCAAAGGACTGTTTGGCATCAATCCTGATATCATTTATAAGTTCCGGCATAAGGTCATACATATTTCCGCAAGCATGCAGCCAGAAAGTTTTATTATACTTATGGGCAAGTTCTGAATATCTCTTAAACCATGGCAGTACATATTGCTTCAGATGATCCTTGCTTATCATAGTCCCTGAACTAAATGCAAAGTCATCAGCATGCCACATAAAACCTACACAATCTAGCGAAATCGCTCTTTCATATAGCTGATAATTTAACTGACCAAATTTATCGATTGCAGCTTTTACCAGATCAGGCTTTTCATATAATAAAAAGCAGAATTCTTCAAATCCAAAAAAGCTTCCCACAACTCCTGGGTTGAATAAACATCCCACAACCGGCATTTTCATCCCTTCCGGGAGGTTCTCTTTAGCGATTTTAAAGTACTTCTCCAGTCCAATGCTATCCATATCTACCTTATCCCATGTGATCTTCTCAAAGTCTTCCCATGAAGAAACAATGCCAGATTTTTCCTCCTGCCAGTTTCTTTTTCCTCTTGAAAACTCACTGTTTGCTGTATCATTGGACTGCCTGGCACCTCCTTTATTGTTTTCCACTGTTTCCCTTAATTTTGCCGTTAACAATGCCGGCAGGATGCTCCAAGGATAAAGATCAGGAACATAATCGAAACCCATCCGGTAATAGAAAGCAATATCCCTTTTCAGGCGGATAATATCAGGTTCTCCATCAATCAGTTTAAAGCTGCCGTCTTTGAGATATTTATCAATTTTTTTCTGGTAATGGGAATTACTTCCTAGCGACGGCCAAGTCTCATCAAGCTCAGGAAATTTTTCCTCCAACAAATTTTTTGTTATATAATTTATTATCTCCGGATCAGCAAACTCTTCTACAAAATGTACTTTTTCCGGTTCTTTTTCTCCTTTTATAACTTTTTCCATACTTTCAAAATCCGGTTTCGGATCACTTAATGGAAAAACCATTTCTCCTCCTCAGGAATATCATTAATACATATCTATCAATTCAGTAAAATACAGTCATTTGTATCAATAACCTCTCCAACTGCTTTTAAGTTCTCGAACTTCGCATCCTTGGGCGTCGCATCTGCAGTACCTATTATAAGCCTGTCCCTGCTGCCAGCTTTATTTAATATAAGTTTTACATAGTCTTTTACTCTCCCTATAGACCACTGGGTAAGTATCGTAGGATCAAGCCCACCCTGCACGATCTTATCAGGCCAGGCTTCTCTTGCATCCCATATGTTCAGGTCGCCGGTGGGTTCGGGGCTTATATCTATAATGCCATCATCTTTTCCTTTTTTTAGAAGTCCGACCAGACCTCCTAATTTTCCACACCTGTGAGTCAAAAATATCTTATTTTTTTTATGAAGAATATCAGCATAATCATCTATATACGGAAGGCTGTATTTTTCATATATTGCTGGAGAAACCAGAGTTGTGGAAGTATTTTCATAGTCTATTACAACGGAGGCTGGTGAATTTGCCAGAAGCTCATAAGCTTCCATATTCTTCTCATGCATTACCTCAATGAGTTTTTCAATCTCACTTAAATAATCGGTAAAAAAAACAGTATAGAATTTTTCAACACCTGTCAGATGTTGTATTATTTCCTGTATTGGAGAAGTAGGTGAAGAATCTGTTGCTATTCCTGCCTCGCCTATCCTTTCATCTTCTTTTATAAAATTTGAAAATCTCTCTATATATTTTTCCCTTTTCTTTATGTACATAAATGCATCAATATCCTCAGGATCCTTTATATAATACTCAAGGGGAAAAGGTATGAATGGTGATTCTTTTGTATAAATAGATTTAGCCGTAAGGACATGCCCAGGTATTTCATACTGCCTGGTTAAAAGAGTACCCTTTTCAACCTTTTTTAATTCTTCTGAAATAGTAACGCCATTTTCAGTAAAAATTTTAGAATTGCTATCTTCGCTCATTCCAACTCTTTTATTATCCAGGCTACTGTTCCATGTGAAAACATGCCTTTCCATAACATCGGCATTTATCTCCTTAAAGACATCAATGATATCCTTTCCAGATGGCAGTGAACTCATATAATAGCCGTCTATAAGCGGAGACCATCCAGCTCTGTCTATTGCTTTCTCCTTATTTAATATTGCCAGTAGCCTTTCTCTTGAAGTCATTTTACCTCCTAGTCACAGCATAGGGGTCAAAGGCATCCCTGAGTCCATCACCGACGATATTAAATGATATTACCGAAATAACTACAAACAGTCCAGGAATTAAAAGCCATGGGTAAAAACTTATGTTTTGAAGCCCCTGGGCTTTCTGTAGAAGGACTCCCCAACTGATAGTCGGGGGACGCAATCCCAAGCCCAAGAAGCTTAAAGCTGTCTCTCCAAGGATCATGCTTGGTATGGTAATTGTCATACTGACCAGAATATACCCAATAAAATTCGGAATCATGTGCTTTAAAATAATCTGGAATTGGTTGCTACCACTTACCTTTGCTGCCATTACAAAATCCTCTTCACGAAGTGAAATAAATTTACCGCGCACAACTCTTGCAAGTTCTGTCCAGCCAAAAAGAGAAATAATCATCACTACAGCGATAAATATCCTGGATTGTGGCCAGTTAGCTGGAAGTGCGGCAGCAATACCCATCCATAAAGGTATCATAGGTATAGACCTTATAACTTCAATAGTCCTTTGAATAAGATTATCTGTAGTTCCGCCAACAAATCCTGATATTCCCCCTATAAGAACTCCTATTACTGTGATTATAAATACTCCAATAAGTCCAATGGTAAGAGATATCCTACCGCCAAAAATTGACTGGGAGAAAAGATCATGGCCCAGCTGGTCAGTCCCTAGCGGGCAAAAAACTGCACCTTCTCCCTCCACACCAAATAAATGAATATTAGAATCAAAAGTTTTCCACAGTTTATAAGAATCTCCTCTTACAAAGAAATGCAGGGGATATTTTTTTTCTGTATCAACTACATATTTACGTCTGAAAATTTCCATATCTGTTTCCATTTTGACACCATAAACAAAAGGTCTTAAATGAAAATTGCCTTCTTCGTCAAAGAAATGTATCGTTTGGGGAGGAAGGTATGGAACTCCTAGACGATTTTGAGGATCATACGGGGCAACAAATTCGGCAAAAATAACAATCAGATATAATAGAATAAGTACTATAAGCCCTATCTGAGCAGCTTTATGTTTCCTGAATTGCATGTATATTAGGCGTCCATAAGATACGTCTGTTCTTATTTTGCGCTTTTTTTTAATTTTTTCGTCTGCTTTATTTCCCATCTTTTATTAACCTGTTAGTATTTAATACGCGGATCTGTAAATAACAGCAATAAATCAGATACAAGAGTACCAAAAACTGTAAATGCAGAAAGAATCATAACAATTGCACCCACAAGGTACATATCTTGTGATAGTGCTCCATTTAATAGAGCCGGACCCAGTGTCGGAAGACCCATTACATAAGCAATAACCATTTCACCTGATATTACAGTTGGAACAATGTAGCCAACAGTGCTTATTATTGGATTTAAAGCTACCCTCATTGGATATTTAAATATTATTTTAGCTTCGGGTACACCTTTGGAACGGGCAACCTGTACATAAGGTTTTCGAAGTTCATCAAGCATTGATGCACGCATAACCCTTATGGTAAAAGCTGTTGAAACTGCGCCTATTACTATAACAGGGGCCCATATATGTCTTATCAGGTCAGCAAATTTGGCAAAACTCCATGCCGCATTTTTAAATTCAATAGAGTAAAAGCCTCCAATACTGATACCAAAGAACTTAAAAAATACATACATCAGCACAAGGGCAAATAAAAAATTCGGTATGGACAGCCCAAAAAAGCTCACCAGTCCAATTGAATAATCAAATGCAGAATGCTGTTTTAAAGCAGAGAATATACCTGCTGTTGTACTTATAACATAAATAAAAACTATGGAAAAAAATGCAAGCATTAAAGAGTTAGGTATCCGCTCTTTAAGTATCTCGCTTACATCAGTGTTATAATAAAAAGATTCACCAAAATCACCATGGAACATTCTTCCAATCCATATGAAATACTGCTGGTATAGTGGTTTATCAAGTCCAAACTCCTGTCTTATTTGCTCGACTTGTTCAGGGCTTATATAGAGCCCGCTTGCTTGCATAACCTGAAGCCGTACTGCCGTAACATCACCGGGGGGTAATTGAATAATGATAAATGCAATTATTGAAACTAAAAATAATGTTAGTATCGCAAATAAAATTCTTCGTATTATATAAAATGTCATATCTTACAATAAATAAGTTCTACATTTATATCCCGGTGCGTTAACACGCACCGGGATATAATCTTATAATATTATAATACTATTGTATTATTGTGCTGCTACATTTCCAAATCCTGGAGGACCTTCATATAGTATCGGGTTTGGTTCTGTATCAGCAGATGCTCCTTCAATGTAGAAGTATGGAGAAAGAGGACCGAATCTCATCCAGTTCCATACATTGTATGTATAGTCATCCGGTATATTTTTGATATTGTTTTTTGCAATGAATACTACTGGTTGGTCTCCAACCAATCCTATCTTGTATAGTTTTTCGGCCATCTGACGCCATATGTCCCTTCCTGCTTCTATCCTGTTTTCTTCAACAGGATCTGTTTTTATAACATTCCACCAGTCATAGAGATCCTTTATTTCCTGAGGAGGTTCCTCTCCTTCTGCACCATTTGTTGAGTACCAGTGAGCCCATTCTATTGCCCACCCCATATCTATCCATGAATAGTTATAAGGGACAGCTGTGTGGGGATGAACGGTAAACAGTGGTTCCAAACCGCTGGCTGCCTCAGGAAAGCTCATATCCACGTCATCGTTGACCACATCTTCCAGATACTGATTGAATGTAACCACTCTGGGTATGACATTAATACCAATGTCTTTAAGATAGCTAACAATAAGCTCGGCTGAGTCAGTGCCAGGAGCCTCAAAATACTCAAAAACAATATCCAGCTGCTTCCCATCAGGTCTTAACAGGAATCCATCAGCATTGGTTTGAGTCAAACCTATTTCAGCAAGCAGCGCTTTAGCTGCATCTGGGTCATATTTTATGTACTCCATTGCTGCATCATATACATCCTGCTTGTAATATGGGGATAAAGGAACGCAATAAAAAGGTTCGGGTGTGCCCAAACCCAGGAAGTATGCTGAGATCATTTCCTCACGGTCAAGCGACAGTGAAACTGCCTGACGGAATTTGACATTCTGGAATAGTTCCCTCAGATAAGAATCCTTGGAAGTACAATTAAATACCAGACCACTTGTTGCTGTATCTGGCCACTGTATAACCCTGTAATCTCCTGCTGCCGCATTTTCGGTATAAAGGCCCAGATCTCCAACATTTCCTTGTGCAAAGTCCGCCTCTCCTGAAATGATGTGGCCATTAATTATTTCCTGGTCAGCACCTATAAAATTAGAAACCAGTTCGTCTATATATGGAAGCTGGTTTCCTTCTGAGTCAACTTTCCAGTAGTAAGGATTACGCTGCCATACTATATGCTCTGTATCTCTTTCTACGCATATATAAGCATTGAGTGTAGGAGGGCTATCAGGAAATACCATAACTCCGAAAACATTTTCACGCATAGCCGCTCTGTATTGTTCAGCCCAGGAAGCGAATCCATTCTCTACAGCCTTTGCATTAGCTGCGTCAACTCCGCCTTCGATGAAGTCAGGATGGAATTGTTTCATGTAATGAGCAGGTTGAATAAAACCAAACCAGAGGTCTGTTTCCTGACATCCATTGGCATGGGAAAGGAAGTTCATGATTGAAGGATATGGCGCTGGGAAATTAAGCTGAACGGTATAATCATCTATTTTAGTTGCAGTTACAGGTTCGCCATTTACAGTAAGCCATTCTGGAAATACCGGGAACAGGTCCGTATTTCCTATCTCATAGTCAAAGCAATACATAATATCATCAGCTGTCAGTGGAACTCCGTCTGACCATTTTATGCCTTTTCTTAGATGAATTGTCATTGTAAGACCATCTTCTGACATTTCATAGCTTTCTGCAATATTGGGATTGCCATATGAATAATCTTCCTCAAAACTGACTATAGGTTCATAGGCTCCCATAAATATCTCTGCTCCAGGAACATTTGGAAATACTGTATCTGAAGTAAATGAATTTACCGTTCCGCCGTATGTCCCGATACCTTCTGGTCCCTCAACAACCATAGGATTTTCAGGAAGTCTTTCCTCAACTGATGGAAGCTTACCTTCCTCAACCAGTGTTGCCAGCATAGGTGCTTCCTTATATACCATAGCAGCTGGTGCTTCTTCTGCTGGTGCTTCTTCTGCAGGAGCTTCTTCTGCTACTTCTTCTGCAGGAGCCGCTTCTTTTTCCTTACACCCTGCAAGTGAAAAAGTTGCTATCATAGATACAGTAAGTAACATTATAAGTAACCACAATAATGGTTTTTTCATTTCTTTTTTCCTCCTGTAATAGAATATTGATAATTCTCTAATAAATTTCTAATTATCACCTCCCCTATTTATAATGTTTTTCTATCAACATTTAAATCTTTTTATCTCTTACCTCCTCTCTGTTGATTAGAATGTTTTTTTGTTATTTTTAACGATATAACGTGCCGTAATTTTTACATGCCCTAAAGTCAGCTCCTTCTAAATCTTTGGTTCCAAAAGCATTCCAAGCACTAGGTCTGAATATTTTATCTTCAGATACATTATGCATATAAACAGGAATCCTTAGCATTGAGGCTAAAGTTATT
>Ga0307379_10006902_pt1 | contig 15516 bp, 19 predicted proteins | sample UN2MG_FD_202237 | JGI IMG/M metagenome (GOLD analysis project Ga0307379, IMG submission 202237) | Soil microbial communities from Risofladan, Vaasa, Finland - UN-2 | ecosystem: Environmental > Terrestrial > Soil > Coastal area > Acid sulfate soil | place: Finland: Risofladan, Vaasa | collected... | reverse complement strand
GAACTTTTCTGTATTTATCAGGAATATCCTCAAGGGCTTCCTGAACCAATTCTTCAAATTCCTCTATTTGCATCGTTTCTGTTTTATAAATGATTTTCTATATGGGTGTCCAAAAAGTGTCTATGAAATGTCTATTAGTATCTCCGAACGGGCATAAAATTGACTAAAATTGATTAAAGTATCAACTGCCCTTTTTGTCCCTTTTATCGTCGACATCGTCGACTTCCGACGGAGAATCTCCAGGCTCGCTCTCCGAATTACGAAACCGCTGCTCTATCCTACTGGAGAGCATTCGAATAAAAAAGCGGGCCGACCTCACGGATTTGGCAGAATCTTTGATTTCCCTTTCATCCGCTGTTATGTGACCCCAAGGGCAATGTTCCAAAGCAACCAGAGAGTCGTAGGCGAGGTGTCCTATCTTCATCTTAATCCCCCCTTACATATTCCTTTACTAATGCCCTCCTTAAGTATACACTTTTCCTGACCTTCACACTTCGAGATGTAACCACAGTTTGATAAAGCTACAGGACAATATTTGTCTTGGGTTGGGATACAAATTGACTCAACACCGTTTTTGCCAAAGAGACAAATATTGCATAGTTTCTTGTTGCACATTCTTGGAACAAAATCAAAAGTGATATCAAATTGTTCCGGGTAAAAATTATTAACTGCTTCGTCGTTTCTCAATTGGTTATAAAGTTCTCTAATAATTTTGGGCATTCTCCAAGTTTTCGGAATCCCATCAATATCTATTACATTTCCAAACAGGTTATTTTTAAATAATGGACTATTGTTCCAAACATCTCCTGGCAACTCTATTTGATTCATCGGCAGTTTATTCCATATATCGACTAATTCTGCTGCATCGTTACCAGCGATTTCTTTTATGGCTTCTTTAAATATTTCATAGTATAGTCCTTTCTTGTAATCCCTAACACAACACCACAATCTTTTTTTGTTAATTGTAGAAGTTCTTTCAAATTCCGTGAGTTTCTTCTCAAATTCTTTATCTTCATTTAGAATCTTCATAATTTTTTCAGGATTTGCCTTTTTCCCATCAAGTTGATAAGTTAACAGATGTAATCCACAAGCTACCCTCCCCAAAAGATTATTTTTGCTTTGGAATCTTCGTATAATATTAACAATGTAAGCTATGATGTTCCTACCGTATTTTAAATTACTTAGAATCCCCAATGTTTGTAAAATGTTTTGATAATCATCAGTAACGAATCTGGATGCAAAAGAAACATTGTCGCTAGATTTAAACCAAAATCGTTGTTTGCCCATATTGTCTTTATCTCTTTCTTTATAGTGATTATTAAGCACCTTTTTTGGAGATAATTCGTTTCCTGAATAGTTATACACTAATTCCGATAAGACGTGTCCTCCTTTATCCCAAACAATCTCAAATGGCAACTGTCTATCAGTAATATAACAAATCCAGTGGGTAAGAATTTTTTCACTATTCGTAAAATCGTTTGGAAAGAATCTAAGAACGTTATAATTATTTTCAGTATTCCATCTCCGAGAATCTAGCCAAGAAATTGTCTTAAAAATTCTAATAAGAACACCTTTATCTTTTATTTCCAACTTCATCATTTTATCACCTCGCCTAGGATTTTACCTAACTTGTTCATGCCCGAATTAATTCGTATCTACTTCCAAATTAGTGCATTGCCCACACTATTGCAGATATCGTCAACCCTCATACGAACGTGCCATAAACAGAAAAGCGGGGCACCCTCCATTTTTTACTTCTATTCTCTTTTTGGCAATTTTCCACATCTTTAGGGTCGGGAAGTCAAGGGAAAAATCAGGAATTTTTTCACATATCAATTAAACGGTCTCTTTCTTCCTCGGTTAATAAGAATCCCAATTTCTCATACCGGTTCATAAAATCTGTTAATTTGCCGCCCCCGGGGGCTTTGACCTTCTCGAAATATTCTTCTTTTAATCTTTTAAGGTCACAGTAAAAATCTTCGTAATTCAGGATTGTCTGTCCTTTAGGCGTTGTTGTTAAATGTAGTTCAGGATTGTTATGAGTAATGATGAATTTACCACCGTGAATAGTAAAATTGTGAACTAATCCACACCTTAGCGATTCGTAAATATCAGTAGGGTCATACTTTTTAACAAACCAATCATATTCTCCTAAAAAATTTATATAGTCTTCTTTCTCTGTTTTTCCTCCCACATTAAAACTTGCTAAATAATCTATAGCACAAGCCATTATGACAAAAGTAAGGCAAACTCCTTTACTCTTAGATAATGCCACAAGCCCTCCAAAAATCCATTTATCGAAATTATGCTCTACCAATTCAAACGGAGTCATAGTTCGTTTCATAATAGCCTCCTATTTTTTAAAAGTTATAAAAAGAAGCCCTGTTATAATCAAAACAGGAATAATGAAACCTGTAAAATCCAAATTATAGTAACCCTTAGAAGTCCAAGCCTTGTCCATCGTATTGATAATTAAAAGTATTGATATTAAAACTCCACCAATCCAAAGAATTATTTTCTGTTTCCAATTCATTTTTTCTAACCTCTAAATAAGAAATTTATCCTTTCTTACTAAATAGCATCAAAAATTGCCCTACCGTTTGTATTGCTTTTCTACCTAATCCTCTAAGGGCACTATCTATCTCACTTTCGAGAGTTATCGCTTGAACTCTGGAATCCCAATCTTTTTTTATTTTTAATTCTTCTATCTTAGTCCTATTTTTCTGTGAGAGAGCCATAAATTTAACCCCTTCGATTAAATATCCTTTCAAAATATTTAGGATATCCTTAAATACTTCATTTTTTTGTTCTTTTATAGATTTCTCAAATTCCTCCATCTTCCCCTTCATTTCTTTCGTTTGCTTTTCTATACTTTCTTCTCTAATATCCAATAATTCTCTTTTTTCTCGTGCAATTTCGAGAAGTTCACTACAACTATTTTCCTTTCGTTTATTATCATCTTCTAATAATTTAATTCTTCCTTCCAACAGTTCCTTTTTTGTCTCCAGACGCCCAATATAATTTAAAGAAAGTAGGTTTAGAATGAATTTCGGAACTGATATTAGTGCTAATAAAATTTCCATTATGTTCCTCCTTAGGCTATCTTTCTTGCATTGCCAAACAAAAAGCGGGGCGACTCAGTAGTTAGAACTACTACTTCAAGATTTTCTTTTGCCCTTTCTTGTGAGTTCTAACCATTTCTTTCTCCTTTTAGTCCTTTCGTCATATAGAGCTTCCACTTTTTCAATTCTATCATAATATTGTCTTAATTTTGCACTTCTCATACGAGCCAAAAAACAATAGCACTTCGAAGAAATATCTAAAAAGCTTTTCATAGAATTTACCGTAAGCAAATCTGCATAAAAACTATATTTTCTACCAAACTCTGGCTTATAGTGTATAAAAAAATTTCTCGCTTTAATAAAGGGTTTAATTTTTTCCCAACTCTTACTTTTAGTAAAATTTTTCCCAGATAATATTTCTAAAAACCAACCCAATTTGTCCTCAGTGTTTAGCTTAACAAGTATATCATTGACTTCTTTGACACTCATTCTATGATTTAATAGCATTTCCCCTTGTAAATGCTGATTAACCATATTTTCAAATAAGGAAACTCCATAAAAAAGAAACATCTTGGAGAAATCGTCGAAGCTTTTTCTACCGACCTTATCAACAAAAGATAAAAATTTTCTCTTTTCTTTTCTAAAGTTAGCAATAATAATAAATTCCCCTGTGTCTTCCAAAATTTTTTCCTTTCCCAATATTTTATAAATTTTTTTAATCGCGAGTATTTCATTTTTTATGTATATACTATCTAGGTCATACGCTACTAATAACTGGGGCAAAATTGCCTTTAATACGTCGTATTCAAGTTCTTCCATCATTTTAGAAAGCTTAGAATTTTTCATAAATAAAATTTCTTAAAATTTAGGTTATTTAAGTTTTTTTATAATATAAAACTCGCTCGATTGCAAATGACTTGAATAATCGAAATATTTCTTTTACACATCCAAAACAAAAAGCGGGGCGACCTCCACTTGGATGGTTTACGCGCATTTGTCAATGGAGCATCTGGAGGGAGCAGCGAGAAAATTGCCTTACTAGCGCCAGATTATTACGGCCAAATGAATAAGGATGATACCTATCATTAAAATTGATAATATAGTGCTATTTCTATTGAATATCTTAATTGAGCGGCTAATTCTGGCTGCCTGTCGAATAGCCAGTTGGTCTGATTTTTTTATTGCTATAAGTATCGCATTCATTTCCGTATTCGACACTTTTTCTGGCATCTCTCCATACAATTTTTTGTCAAATTCATAATCGTCAAGATTTTCAATCAACTCCCAAGTCATAATTTCCTCCTTAGTGATTTCAGTATGTTTTAAATCCCCAAGAACTATATTTGGCTAATTTTTTACCTGAACGATGGTCTTCTATTTCTATCCAGGCAGTGTCCCCCATTGCTTCACAATATGATGCCATTATACTGGCAATATTTTCCTTTACCTGATAATCCAATCTGTCCCAGATTAGTGAGTTGAAGAAATATGGCTGGAATATAAAATACCATAGCAACACTCCAATAAGCAACTGCTTTATTTTTCCACAGCTCATTCAGTTTTACTATTGCAACAATCAAACTTATGGTGAGAACAAGACCACCTAAAACGTGGAAAACTGTTCGCCATCTACCAAAAATTACAAGATAAACAGGTGCATATAAGAAAAGAGCACCCCACAACAAAAAAATTGCTGCTACAAACATACCTTCCAAAACAGGCTTGGATTCCTCTGACGTCTTTTGTTTTTTTTGCTCTGGCATTTCTGGCCTCCTTATGAATAAGACATCGATTATTAGCTAACGTTTTTATGGCTCAAAATACCAATAACCTGCTTTTTTATTGTAAACATAACCATTCTCTAAAAACTTATGTTCTCGGTTCAAAATGTCAATTAGCTTTATCTTCGCTTTTATTTCTAACACATCTGTATCTTTTAAATTTACAAGTCTCTTATTGCGAATTACAAAATGCCCATTTACGCTGTCTTTTGGATTTAAGCTCCATATTTTATCTCCTGTATAATGACCCTTGCTTAGCTGTAAGTCTATGTTTCTTCCATTCAAAACTCCTCTCAAGATAATAACCAGCTTAATTGGTAAATAATCAGATATGTTTGTAATATTAAATGTTATATCAGGATATTCTCGGATTCTCTTATCAGTATAGGGGTTTATCCTATTTGTAATGATATAGGGAACTGGAACTATCAAATGCCTGGTATATTTGTCATATATTTGCTCTCTGCGTGGTATTAACTCCTTTGGTTTAAACTTAGTTCCCCGAGGATGTCCTAAATTATACATACTAATTTTTGCATGGCAGTCATAACAAACAGGAATGGCATTATCAATATCATTACCACCCTCAGGGTTAATATGTGCAACTTCTATATCAATTCCACAAGCTTTTTCACACACACAGCAGTGTCGGTCACACCATAAAAGTCGCTGTATTTTCTCTTTTTCTTTAAAATCCTGTCTTATTTTCTTCCTCCGAATTAAAAAAGCGGGGCGACTTCGCGTTAGAGACCCCGCTTTAATAAACCCTTATTCGGTTGTCTGTGCGAAGTCATTATCCTCTTCCAAAAAGTAACGGCAAAAGCCTTTGTTAGTATGTACAAAACGTGAGTAAAACTGGAAAGCTATCAGTCTGAGGTGTAATACTGAAATCTATATTTCGAATGAAGAAAAAAAATAGTTTCTATGTACTGAAAGTGGTGTCCAAAAAGTGTCCGAAAGTGAAGCCGCCAGCTATTTCCTCGTTTGTAGACTGTTGGGGACATTGTTATTATTTTCTAAAAACCTTTTCAACTCTACCAGTTATTTTATTGCAGCGAAAAGTAGGAACACCCAAATCTGATGTTTGAGTAAAATAATATTTAGGATAAAGACTATAAAAAATTATAATTGCTCCAATAATAATCAAAATCCATTGCCACCATTTCATAACTTCCTCCTTAGGAAGATTATAGTTTACCTTGTAGGGCTAAACCGAATATAAAAAACATTAACCCAAACAAAGCACATAAAAAACAAGCCTTAAAAAATTTCTTCGGTTTCTTCTTTGTAAAAAAATTCGGTCCACCGAAATGATTCGTTATAAGCACGATAAACCCAATAAATAAAAGAATTTTAGCAATTATAATAAAGATTAAACTAACATAATAAAAAAGCATATAATTTTTCTTTCAAACCCTCTTAATAATCCTTACCACTTTCCCGATTATCTTAATCTTTTGGGAGCGAATAGTTTTATTTCTATATTTTGGGTTAATTGGTTTTGGTTCAATATGGTCTTTACGATCTTTCCTTTTAAAGAAATGCGGCCTTCCTTAGTAGCGTTCAAGAGGGCAAGCATCTTTAAGGAAATGTATACGTCTATTTTGCAAAAGAAGGTAAACGCCCCAAAGCAATCCAAGCTCCGATGACCCCAAACATAACTGAGAGTGCACTACCAATCAAAAAAAGATTGTAGGAACCCCTTTTTTCTCCTTCCCAACGTCTCCATGCCACAGCAACTTTCAGAGCAAGCCACACAGCAATCCATTCTGGGGCACCCATGAGTAAGGCTCCAGTGTATAACCCACGCTCTACAATCCCAAGCACCGGCGTGAGAATAGCACGAGGCTTGCCCCCAACGCCTTGTTTTTTTAAATAGCTCCAACCAACCTTATCAATCAGGAGCCACAGGACGAATGCCCCTCCAATTGTTGACACAAAAAAGCCCCATGCAACCTGGCATAAATTCATAATTTCTCTCCTTTATAACCTACTTTTTTAGTTAATATGCCACACCGAAGGTAATCAGTGAGAACGACTTTTATTCTTTCTTTTCTTAATTTCCTCTAATAATTCTTCTTCTGTAATTATCCCCTTTCCAACCAAAAGTTTGATGAGAGCCTCTTTAAAGAATGCCCTGAAATCTGTGGTTTGCCGTCTTTGTGCGCCGTTTGCTCTGTAAAGTTTATTTCTATAAATGCATAGAAAGGCCTCAATATCCCTTGGTTGAAGAGCTCTTATAGGTTTTGGGAAGTCTTGCACCCTTAGTACTTTTAACTTATAATTTAGTCCCAAAACCTTACAACCTTCTCTTGTTCCAGCATGGAGAAAAACTTTAAGTGGATAAATATCTTTCTTGGCACTTATCCTTAAAGATGTATCATAAACGGCCAATTCCCCAAATCCTTTTACTTCTTTTGTTTTCTCTTCTACTAATTTTATTAAGTCTTCAAACGAATGGCAGTTATCTATTTCATTTACAGCATCTAAAAGAATGTCTTTTACTTTCTCTAAAACTTTTTTCTGTATTCTCCTTTGATGTGAATCTATTTTACCATCAGGCATTATAGGAAGTGCAGCTTTTTCAATAACTTTTTCTAAGGGGTCTAATCCCTTATAGTAATCTAACATTTTATCCCTATCTGGTTTATTTTTCCTTTTATATGTCTCAATTAATATTGTTAGATTCATAGACCCTTCTCAGAGGCGTCTTTGAAATCTATTGTTTGCGTTTTAATGTCCACTTTTTACTCCTTTTGTGTTGGGTGTGCGCTGTGAAAACAAACCTTTTATGCTGTGTTATACGCTGTGCCGTGCTATACATAACTTTCACCGAAAAAGTTTTTAATGTCGAATACTCTGACCACATAATAGCATTCTCTTGTCAAAGGACATATTCTGTCTTCCACCTATCAAATTCGCTTGGGAGAAGTTGTAAAATTTTGTCGGGTTCCATCGTATAGACATCATATGTAAGTTCTAACTGGTCAATGACTATCGAAAATCGACGGATATTTCCGGGATTTTTTATTGACTGTGCACCTCTTTTGGGAGCATTTCTTCTATCGTCCCAATAAAGGACGTGGGCAACATCAACGATATTAGGATAACCAACAATATATTGGTAACATGCCATATGATCATTAAAATCATTCAGAATGTATGGGGGTGAGCAAAGAAACAATTTGGATTTATATTCACCGAGTGGAGAAGAAAACAAATAATATGCCCCAGCTATTAAATGAACGTAATATCTATTCCAATCAGAGTTGCATACATACCGTTCGGTTCGCTGTACTCTTCTTCTCTGGTCGGTAATCTGCTCAAACCATATATACGCCAGCCACGTCCACAGGCTTTCTTTCCCCGTCCCAATCACATCCCTTCGCTGAACCTCAGCATTATTAAAGCACTCCGCTAGATACTTTGCCATTTCCATTCTTTGGTTAAAAGTCCTGTTTTCATCAATTTTGACTTGTGGTTGAAATTCGAGAGAATACGGTTCTCCATTCAGGTCAGGAGGCAGGGTCTGAGGGTCATTTTTAACATTATGGATATATCCAACAAACTTCTGGATACCCTCTTCAGTAAAAATTCTTAACGCAATCATGTTTCTCCCCCTTCAACAATCTGGATATAGTCTGTCCACTCACTTCTTTGCGAGCAAAACTCCGCGACAACTCTCTCTATCCACTCCAGCCAGTCCTTTTTAACTTCTAAGTTTCCATCCTCTGCCGGTTTATAAATTTCCTGCGGTGGACCTTCGGGGATTAGCATTCTCGAAAACTCAAGCCAGTCTCTGTGCCAGTCCACGGAAGAATCGCTGGCAGAATCCACACCCTCGATAAAAATCATATAAATGAGGACTTCTCTTAAAGCAGACGGATACACATCCATTATAAATCGTGGGTCGGATTTTGCCATATTCTGAATATTCGGGATTCTGTTATTAATGAGCAGAAGAGGGGCCCCTTCATCTCCGGTAAATTCAACACTCCATATCTCCTGTCCGAGATCTCGGAAATCCACAGGCAATATGGCTTTTTTATCTAGAGGGGCTCCCGGTATAATTCTATCAGCATAGGCAAGGATTCTACCATCCACTCTGGAATCTACCACAAGGACACGAAACTTCAGGTTCTCTGTATAAGTGAAATCGGTTAGCAGAGTATGTGGAGGAGGCAAAAGATTTCCCACAGTGCCAAACTCAAACCGTTTTAATTCATACCTGCGATATGTTTCAACGTGCACTTCCGCATCGGTAGGTAAATTCAGCCCGTTCAGATTGATGGAAGCATTGAATGCCCTGACCTTACTCAGCTGATCCCTTATTAAATTTATTGATACGTGCTCACGTGAAATTCTTTTGCGCCCGGTATAGTTAAACCTGCGTTTCATCTTAAGCCTCAGTTACCTTGACAACCAAATCCCTGTTTGAATCAAAACCAGTAACCTGCAAATTGAAATCCCGAGATGCTATCTCAATTTCCATCCTATTTCTCTGTCGGTTCAATATCTGACATCCTGAGGAATATACTTGTAGGTTTACAAGGTCGAAATCATAGGGTTGGTATTTAGCAAATGGATTTCCCCGCCTAACATCATATGCAGCCATTACAGTTGCATGAAGAGGTAAGGAAATGTTCTGGTTTCTTGGATTTAAGGAAACGTTGAAACCTCTTTGAATTCGATTTGTTATAAATACAGGAATCTTCCGTTCAACCGGTGGCATTACGGGTTCTCCTGTGATTTCTTCACCATCATCTTCTTCTCGTGTAATAGGAACATAGAATATTTCCTTCAAAAAATCTTTCTGAATTTCGCGGGGAGGTTCATCAAACAATGAAACAATTTTACTCATACTTTTTTTGATAAATCTGAGGATTCTGGCAGCATCCTGATATTTCTCCCTGAATCCTTCAGTATTCTCTTTCCAGTCCGTATGGGCTGGTGTTTCGGTATCTCCTAAAAATGTTGCAACAGGAGGATCCTCTGCCACCATCATGGCGCGAACCGGACGATTTCCCAATGTTTGTATATCAATTATTCTGATTCCCGAACGTATCCAGAATTCTTCTGATGTCTTCATATCAGAATATCTCCTCACGTGAAGCATAAAATGTGTCGGAATTGGTTGTACTCCTGTGGCTGGTCTTATTGCAAATAGCACCTTGAAAGTCATAAGATTACCGGAATTAAATTGTGCCTTCAAGTCTGTAAGACCTGCACCAATCATGGCTTCCGTAATTTCAGGTCTTTCAGGATTAGAGGGTGTGAGTTTTATATGTTGTGAAGAGGATATGGCATCGAAAAGAAACTGAATCATCTCACGGATATTGATGCCTGCCCAAGACGTATCCGACCAATTCTGTGAAACAGCCACGTCCATCAGGTTATTTCTATGAATTGTTACGGAATCATTCGTGCCTTCCTTGATTTCCACTTCAATGGTGCCTTTCGCTATCGGGTGAAAATAGTGAATAATTACTGATTTCAAAATTGATTCATGCGAAATTTCCTCATCTGGCATGAGAATAATGAGTAAAAACCCCGGGTCATTGTCTCCTCTGCTCACCGCAAATTTCCTTCTCATATCATCAATCATACTGTTATCCGAGATCGGTTCATAATTATTTCCGGTAAAATATCCACAGTACTGGTAGCCTGTACTCCCAATGTAGTGTGTCTTAAGCAAAGCTTTACCCATCCATAACCTTCTTGAATCATCGTGCCGTACCGTGAATCCCCAGAATGTTCTGAGTTTCGATACAATGTGAAATGTTGTTTTGCCGAGACCCCATCTCCCCGCTCTGGTTTTCTTTTTACCCGAAATTCCTTCCCGCCACCAGAAGTCGAAGAAGTTGCTTCTTCCTTTTTCCGGCCTTGGTCCCTTTTCTCCTGTGGGTCCGTCCAGACCCGTGGTGCCAAAATCTTCAATTGTTAAGAAGCGTAAAAAATCGGATGATGTATACTCCTGTGGGAGTAAATCGCATGCTCTCAGATGATCTATAAGACCTAGAAGATATTGTTCAACCTCCGATTTTTCTACATTTCCGAATGTAAAACAAACCTTGACCTTTGTTTGGTCATCCCTCCTTGCATCAAGTGAGTTCTGAATCACCTCCCTTACAAGCGCGTCAGAAACCTGTGGTAAACGAAAAAATTCTGTTTCGCGAGGGTCTCTTTCAGGCATTCCGCTTTCAAGTTGCTTAAATCCCCACATAATTTACCTCGTCGGAGTTTAAAATTTCCTCAGATGTTTTCCCTTTTTGTTTTATTTCCATTAGCTTTTTCCAGGTTTTTCGGCACGGCATGGCGTATAACTTAAAATGAACGAAATACTTCGTTTATGCAGCAAATAATAAAGCAGGAGCCGAATCAAGGTTTTGCTGAGAATTCCTGCTTTACTCAATTCTTATTCGGCTGTTTAGCTTGAGTCCTTTACTTCTTCAGTCACCTATGTAAAGTCGTTACTCTCATTCAAAAGTGCACATAAAGACCCTTTTGGTATATACAAAACGGGCATAGAATTGAAATACATTCAGACTGGGACGTAGCATTGAAATCTATAATTCGAGCGAAGAAAAAAAATTGCTTTCCGTATGTACAAAATATTGTTTAAGAAGTGCCTAAAGGAAGTGTATTTTGTGGATTTTTGAAGTATTTATTAAAATCTTTAAGCTATACTAAGCTATACTAAAATAACAAAAAATCATAAAGAGGTCAAGCAAAATTTTTGTTATTTTCTCGGTGGGCTGGTTTGTAGGCACACTAAACCGTTCCTCCACCGACTGAGCCAGGCCGGCTTTATGAAGTATGATTTCATCTAACGCAAGAGAAAAAATAGAAAAATTCGCCCCGGGAATCAGGGCTGGAAAGGCATAAATGGGAGTGGGTCAGAGTTTTTGAGTGTGAAAACTGGTAAAAATGACTAATTCGTGTTACGCAAATCTCTAAAATCAGGTAGGATAATTGAAGATCTGTATACTAAGAGTTCTCCTATAATTCAAATTATGTTAACTTTAGTTACAAATTTTGGCCAATACAGGGCTTGGGCAAAACTCGGTCCTCACTCGAGTAACCCGATGCTTCTCGCAAACCGACTAACGCTACCACTCCTTTTGCACTCCCTCAACTATAAGTTTAATATAAATGGGAGGCTGAACACCGAATTGATGGAATACCTCTAGTTTGTATCGGTCGTCCAAGAGTCGCATATAATCGATATTCCTCTCCATGTTGCCTGAAATAGGACGCCCATATCTATCGGCCATAGGGTACTTGCGGTCTGCTTCGGCCTGAGACCGGTCTTCAGCACTACTGAGGGCTCTGAAAATGGAACGCCGAGTAGAAACCGAGGTCGGGAGAAGAAGCGTATATGTCACTTTTTTAGCCGTGCGCTTATAAATATATCGCCATTCTCCAGAGAACATATCAATCTCATACCATTCCCCTTCTTGCCCTTCCAGTTCAAAGATGTCACCTTTTCGGGCTTCGGCAACAACATCAGACGATGAGTCAGGTCCTGTTCGGACATTTACCACCTTGCCGACAACCTCAATGTAGTCTGCATCCGCGAGAACCGTGGAAGGTACAAGCGCTAAAGAGGCTATCAGGACTGTTAAATAAACACACACGCGCATATTATTACCTCCTTTCTAATATCGTGGTGAGAGTCAGTTCTTTTTAGCTCTGCTCAAGAGTTCCTTCAGTTTCTTTAGATGTTGTTTTGCATTCTTTATCCTATAATGGCGTCCTAAAGTATCTTCGAACCAAAGGTCGACGGCTTCTTTCCCATCTCTGGGGGATATCGTACAAGTATCATAAGCTTCGACCTTAAAGCCATGTTCATCCTTTTCACCAAGCCGAACGGGCTGGTCCAAGTATGTGCACCACGCGTCACCGCTAGAAGATTTTGAACACAGCGCTGTGAGAATAATCGGTCGCCGCCCATGATTCACGGCCTTGACTTTCAAAAATGGGCCACCGTGCTCACGTGACCCTGAGTCATAGAATGTGCTAGTTGCTTTTAGCTCAGCTCGGTCTCGCTTTCCGATATGAATAGACCATATAAGACTGGTGATGGAAATGAGAATCGCACCAGCAGAAAAATAGAATGATGTTTCCATAATATTCCTCCTCAATAAATGTTCTGCGCGCCGTTTTCTCTATTTGGCTGTTTCTTCGAACGCATCCTCACCGAAAAGCAACACATCCTCGTGTAATGCATGAAAGGTTTCCGATTTGGCGATTGCGTCTAAGTCCTTCTTATCATAATCTTCTGCAATTTTATCTTTTTGCCTCTGAGAAATGCTCCTATACGCTGTTGCTGCGTTTCGGGCACGGTCTTTTAGAAACTCAAACAAACTGGCAGGCACTTGGTAATGCGTATGCCCCCCGACCGAACCACCACTGGGGTCTAGTCTGCTACCTTTCCATCGTTCGGGATATGGCATTTCAATAAATCCAATCAGCACTATGGGACCCATCTTGGTATACACAAATGCTTTCTCCTTCACCCTTGCATGTGCTATCGTCATATCAACTGTCCGCAATAGATAGCGGTTTATATTGGCTGGCAAATCTGTATCCGTGGTATACTTAACTGCATCCAACGGCAACAAATGCTGTTCAAATCGGCCTGGATGCAGCCTAAGGTCAAGGAGAAATTCCCTCCAGGCCAGTAGACATTGGTCTGTGGCATTAAGAAGTCTTTGAGAGAAATGTGAAAGCCAACCCATATTTTTATAGAATATTGCGACTCGCCAGGATACCGAGACGGCAAATTTTACAAGCCACGGCCCATATGATACTTTACTTTCGGAATTTTTATAAAGTGGTAAGAATATCTCCTCTGCAAAATGTTTCTCCCATACACCAAACAGGTTCTCACAATCCTCGCAAAGAAGAGGGATTTTGTACCCATTCTGCACTCTCAGATTTGGTGTTTCTGAACGACGGATATACCCTGTTGCAGAAGTTTTTTTCATCCAATCGAAAACTAGACTGGGAATAATATGACTTTCTCTCAGCTTTGATTTTTTCTGGCAAAGAGCGCAGATGCCCACTTTCTTTGTGCCCATTTAAGCTGTCCTTTCTCCGTGGGAAGTCGCCCCCCATTTTATGCCTTCCAAAAAATCGGCTATCCTGAGATGAGGATATCTATTTAGATAAAGGTCCGAATCGGGGGTAGTGGGGGTCTGCTCAGCTTTGGAATACCTTTATCGTGGTCATTCACAACCGCTCTTTTTAACTTTCTTAAATAATGAGGCCATCCGATTGACTACATCGATGCACAAACCAAATAAGTCCTGCACTTCCTGAATATCGTATACCTTGTCTGGATGTTGTGTGGGATTCCTAAATGAGCGTCGAATGTTATCCAAATTGTCAAGAAGCGGCTCGGGAGGTGGTTTCTTCCGCCTTCTGAGGTCCTTGACCATTGGTCCCCATAGAAGTTCACCGCGTTTTCTCGTTATAACAGAACAATAGAAGTGTCGGAGCACTGCTTCAGTTCCTCGCATCAAGTGAAATGCTGCAGCTGTAGGAAGCTCAAAAGCGATACACTTACCTGCTTCGTTGAAGTCATCCCGCGCAATATCGGGTAGTAAGTCAAAGATGGTGGGAGCCATTAAAGCACGCACATTTGAAAGGAGTTTATTAACATCCATTCTCTTATCAGTAATAATAAAAGCTATATTCCCTTCAGCTTCCGCAAAAAGCGTTTTTTCCAAATCTGCCATAGTTATTCCGAGTTCCGATGCTTCTACAGCTGTAATCTTACGGTCAGAATTCAATGCCGCGAATTTTTCCCTTAACTGTCGTAACTTACCAGCCGCGCGCATAGTGACTGGCAGATTAAATTCCTCTAAGTTCCTAAGGAAGTAATCGATGTTGTCCAATATATAACGTTCTCCATAAATAGGCCACCCTTCAGTAGCGTCTTTAAGATACCGAAGTATGGCTCCCAAAGCTATATATCTTAGTATCGATTTTGACTCCATCTTTTCACCTCCCAGACAATATTTTGTATAGACGTTTATAATTAGGCTACTTCGTTTACCCTTCCAAAACAAAAAAGCGGGGCGACTTCCCGTAAGAGACCCCGCTTAAAAAATCTGTATTCAGTTGTCTATGGGAAGTCGTTACCCTATTTCAAAAAGTGCCCATAAAAGTCCTTGTTAGTATGTGCGAAACGGGCGTAGAATTGAAAGACACTTAGACTTGAATGTAGTATTGAAATCTATAATTCGAACAAAGAAAAAAATTGCCTTCTCTATGTAGAAGGGACCATCCAAAAAGTGTCTATGAAATGTCTATTAGTATATCCGAACGGGCATAAAATTGACCAAAATTGATTAAAGTATCAACTGCCCTTTTTGTCCCTTTTATCGTCGATATCGTCGATTTCCGACGGAGAATCACCAGGCTCGCTCTCCGAATTACAAAACCCCTGCTCTACCAACTGAGCTACGCCAGCATTATATTCTATCGTTAATTATTTTATGATTTAGTCGGACAAAAGTCAAGAAAAGTTTCAGCGTTGGCATCATTGATTTTTTGAACGAATTCTTTTTGCGCGTTCTTCCAGGCTTTTTGCTTCGTCAATATTTCCAATATCCTTATACAACTCTACCATATTCTCCAACATTCTTGCCACTTCGGGATGCTCC
>Ga0307379_10006900_pt1 | contig 15520 bp, 21 predicted proteins | sample UN2MG_FD_202237 | JGI IMG/M metagenome (GOLD analysis project Ga0307379, IMG submission 202237) | Soil microbial communities from Risofladan, Vaasa, Finland - UN-2 | ecosystem: Environmental > Terrestrial > Soil > Coastal area > Acid sulfate soil | place: Finland: Risofladan, Vaasa | collected... | reverse complement strand
CGGCGGCTCCTGCAATGAGCCAGACGCTACGCCACGGATCGCCTTGTCGATCTCGGTGTCGATCCGTCCGCGAATCGCGTCGAATATCCTCTCCTCGTCGATCCTGCTCTCGGCATACTTCACCTTCGCCGCGTTCAGGCGCAGCTCCTTCTGGATGATCTTCATCTGGCCCGCGATCTCCTCCGCGACCTCGGGCCGGCGCTTCTGGAAAAAATCCACGAGCTCCTGATAGAAGGCATCGAACGCCGCGAATTGCGTGTCGCCGTCGAAGCTCTCATACACCTCCTTCTCGGTGACCTTGTGCGCTTCGAACTGGGGTTCGAGCAGGCAGGCGATCACTTCCGCCAGCAGGATTTCATCTTCGCCCAGCCGCGTGATAAGCGAAGGGTTGTCCTTCGCAGGTTTCAGCAGATCGACTCCCAGTCTGTCGCGCACTCGCATCGCAGAACCGATGTTGATCGCAATCGTCCACGTCCTGCCAGCCGCATCATTGAAAGTACGCATATCACACCCCCACCAGCTTCAGCGTCCAGCGGCTCGTCTGGCTGCCGGTGCCGGTCAGTTGGATGATCTTATCCGTTGCCCCGATGGTATCGCTGGACGACAGCAGAGCCGAATAGGTATCGGCCGCGCCGTTGATGTGCGTGCCGATGTCGTAGCCGTTGGACGCGTGCGGCGCGATCGTCAGCGCGTTGGCTCCGTTGTTCTTGACGGTGATCTCGCTGATCCGCTTGCCGGTGCCGTTGTAGGTTCCGATGCCGTAGGGGATCGCGGTCAGGTCGAGATTGTGAGCGCCGTTTGCCAACGCCAGAGTGAAAGTGAACGAGGCTTCGGCTGCGCCGACTGCTATCTCGTGCCACTCCTCGAACCGCGCGAGCTTCGCGGTTACGTCCGCGACAATCGCTTCCTCGAGCGCCTCATTGCGGCTGAAGTTCAGGATCGAGAAGTCGCCCAGCGGCCCCTGGGCACCTGCGACGTTCCGTTTCTGGTCGAGCACAGCCAAGGCGACCGTGCTCGACGTGAGGAAGGCGGTCTTGACAGCCTCGAAGACCGGATCGCCCGGGCGCCAGACCATCTGGAATTCCACCTGGCATTCGCGGAGCGTCGGCGCAGTCGCCCGCCATCCGGAGTTGCCCCTCGTCGTAACGTCCGCCTCGCCCGCTTCGAGCGTGAGGTTGACATCGCGGACGTTGTCGACCTCGCTCATCGTCGCCGGATCGTCCGAACCCGCCGGGCCTTGGTAAAGCCCGGCGTTCATACCCAAAACAAAAGTCTGCTGCGGCATGTGCGTTGTCTCCTTTCACCTGATGCTGTCGCGCCACATCTGCGGCAACTGCGGTAACTCTTTATCGAACGCAGGCCCCATATACGGGCGTGCTCTGATGTGCACGTTCTTGCTGGCACGTTCGGGCTTGCCGTATCCTTCCCACTTGCCTGTCCACACGTTCACTCGCGACTTGCCGCCGTACTCGAGCGCCTCCGGCGCCTGCGGCCTGCTCCCCAGCGCCTTCGGGCCGATGACCACCGACCTGCGGTCGGCATCGTATCCGAAGAGGATGAACCGCTTGAGGTGTCCCTTACGGCTCTTCGGCGGCTGTCCGGGACGGCTGGGCAGCTTCTTCCTGCCGCTCACTTTGCGGATGCTCTTGCGCGCGGTATTGCGAACGAACGCGCCGAATCGCGAGAAGACGCTGCGTGTGGCCTTGTCCACGCGGCTGATGACCGCCTTGCTGTCGAAGAACATCTTCCCGTAATCGAAGCGGATCATCTGAGCACTCTGTAGGTCAACGTAAGCACACTGGTGAATACCCTCTGCTCCGCGAGATGATCAGGTGCATAGACGGGCTCGTTGGCAGCACGCACCCACGCGGCATTGGGAAAGCTCTGCAACTGGCGACCACGAAGGTAAGCTGCGATCTGCTCGACAATCTCCATCAGCGGTTCCACTTCGGCGTCGACTTCCTTACCGACTTTCTTCTGGATGCCTATGTCGATCTGCACGTCGCACTGGCTCATCGTCCGTGAGGCGGCCGTCATCTCGACCGCTTTCGGCACGACCGTCACCTTCAGTTCGGCGAGTTCGGCGAGTTCGAAAGATGGCAGCACCATTCTTTGAGCCTCAAACGCTGCATTGAATGTGCCTTGGGGTGCGGCGTTGATTTCGGCGGCGACGGCATCTGGTATCTGCGTTACAAGCGGCATCAAAATCTCCTCACTCTGCGAAGGTCGCCATCATATCCTGCACCTGGTTCAGCCGCGACTTCAATGCATCGAGCTCTCTCCCCAACATCGCGAGCACCTTCGGTTTGAAGGCAGCGAGGCGTTTCCTGATCTCCTCGTCCGGCTGCTCTGCGATCCGGGCGAGAAGTTCGGGCGTCGCACGCGGGAACTCCAGGCAGATGTAAATGCGGAGCTGTTCCTTTTCGGTCTGAGCCAAAGTCATCGATGCCTCCTTATCCAGTTGCAGGAATCCTGTGCTTCTCTATCCATTCGTAGGTCCCGGAGTCATACTGCTCGAAGACCAGATCGTACATATCCATCCTCAACCGCCAGTCGCCGTGCGACCAGCCGGAGCCAAGCACGACCTCTCCGGGCACAAAGCTGCTGGTGTTGAAGGCAGTGAGGCGCGAACCGCGCATCTCCCATGCATCGGCCTGATATGAGGCATACACGTGCGAGGCATAGAGCGAACTCGCATAGACGGTGCCGAAGGTTTTCAGCAGGCTGCCGAGGTCCGAGACGTTTGAGATCGTCGGGATCATTCCTGCTTGGGAAAGCTGCACGCCACCCTGCACCTCTCTGACCTCCACGTTGGTGATCTTGAGGCGAGCGCTGAATGACGGCGTGAATGCAACGGAACCGCTCGACCACGCGACGGGTATGATCTCCTCATGCTCGCCATTGGTGGAAACCGACGTCCCTGTGATGCCTGCAAGCGTTGGCGTAACGGAACCGGCCGTGAGATCGAAGACCGTGAACTTCACGCGGAAGTAGCGCTGGCCGTCCTGATAGGGGATCACCGAAGCCTGGCTGACAGACGCCGAGCCGTTCGCGTTTTTGTGGGCCGCGCCGGCAATCCACGCCCAGCCCGAACCGAACGTCCAGCCTGTAGAGGTCTCGAACAGCCCGTTCGTGATACGATCAGGCCCCGGCAGCGGTTCGACTTTCAGGGCGGGTGCGTGCACATCGCCAGTGAAGTTGGCTCCGCCCAGCAATGACACAATGGCTGCATCAACTCTTGCCTGCACGTCTGCTTCGGTCGGTCCCTTCGGAAATATCCTCATGCGTCAGCCCTCCTGCATTACGGTCATCTTCACGGAGCCGCTGGCCGTGCGGAAATGCAAGCCGCCAAGCTCGGCGCGGCCGCCGATGATCTCGATGGGACTGATGCCGAGGGGATCGGCGGTGCCGGTGTCGGCGATCGTGTCGTCATCCATGAAGATGCCGTCGGCATGTGGACGGATGGTGACGACTGCCGTCCAGTCCTGGAGAGGAACGAGGCTGCCCAGATTCGCGCTTGCCGATGAAACACTGACCACGTCTATGCGCGGCTTGTGACGGCGGCGGAGCGGGGCGACCTCGACGATCAGCTTGCCGCTGTCTTCTTGCACGTCGATTGCGTTCAACCATCTCTTCGACATTTCAACCTCCTACCAGCCGCATCCATATCGTGTTGACCGCCAGCGTGAGCGCGGCCCCGGCGATCAACCACAGAAGACGGCTGCGGCTGCGTTCGGACGCCTCCAGGCGGTCGAGGCGAAGCTGGATGCCCGGTTTGCCGTTGCCGCGAACGGCTTCATCAAGCCGGTCGAGCTTCTCGTGAATCACTTCGAAGTGTTTCTCGCACTGGATCATATTCCTGCACTCGGTCATGTTCTGCCGATCTCCCTGGTGTGAATTCTGTAGGTCGCCCGATATGGATCGCTCCACCGCCAGCCGTTGATGTCGTCGCCCAGCGGCATCACTTCGAACCGGATGCCGTCCGCCTCGATGATGTCGCCCGCTTCCGGCGTGAACGAGAGCACGTCGGACAGTATCAGGAAGTCCCATACGTGCGAGCCGACGTTCATTCCCGCGTCCGACGCGAGCTGATAGTCCGTCTTGCCGTAGGTGGCATTGACCTCAACCGTCTCGCCATCGCGTTCGTAGCGGACAGGGCTGGAGCAGTGCGCCGTTCGCATCTGCTCCAGCCACTGAGAACCTTTACGCAGCAGGTCAGACATCAAACTTCCCCGTTGCTCAGACCGTCGCGAGCGTGCAGCCGTCATTGACGACAACGCGCCAACGCTTGTTCGAGCCGACCTCGATGGCGACAAGGCGAAGCGTGTCGCCCGCATCGTTCATCGTAATGGTGTTGTTGCCGGTCTGGTTGACGCCGGTCGCGCATGTGATGACCGCGTCGCCGCCGTCGGTCTTCATGTAGAGCAGCAGTTCCTGCCCGACGAATGACGGGGCGGCCAGCGAGCGCGTTTCTCCGCCCGCCTCAGTGGTGACGATGGCCACCGTGCCACTCGCGGTCAGCGGGATCGCCTCGGCATCGCCGGGGTCGGCGATTGCATTGTTGAGCGGCCCGTAGTGGTTGGCGGTGATCGCAGGCGAGCCGAAGAGCGCCAGTCGCACGGTGGGATCGTTGTTGCCCGCAGCCTTGACCGCCCAGCCCATGAACTTGTTGCCGCCTGCTGTCGCAGTCGCGGCGCCGCTGCCCGCCTCGCCGCCGACCGGATTGCCGTTGGCCTGCCAGTAGACGGCCGCGCCGGCGTTGATCTCGCCGGTGGACTTGACGACATCGTAGATGCCAACGCGGTGCAGCGCTCCGAGATGGCTTGCCGGGATGTCGAGCTTGGCGATCGAGACGAGATCGCCCTGAACTACCACGTCGCCCGCCGATACGTTTGCGGAAGGGATATGGTCAATCGCGTCGCCGTCGTGGATGAATCGAGCCTGAGTCATATGCGAACTCTCCTGAAAGTGTTGTTGGAAAGCAAGCTGCGGGGCGGCCGGATCAGCCGCCCCTTCGTGGCAAAGCTTACGCCTCGCCCTTCATCTTCAGCCCGCCGCGCCAATCCTGCTCGCGGACGCCGAAGTCGATGTAACCCCTGAACTGGATACCGAGCGTGTTGAAGTCGGCATCGGTCTTCTCAACCGTCGGACGATCCACGCCGTTGAGGAACGCCACCTCGATGGCGGGCAGGCGGTTGGGATCGGCCAGCAGGTACCACGCCTTGCTCGAAGCGCCGGTGAAGGTCGGGTTGGAGAGGTAGACCGAGCTCACCACGCTGAACTTGCCCCGGTGCGGGTTGTCGGCGGGCTTCGGCTTGTTCGCCGTGGTCGTCTCGTTCACCTGCATGGCGGTCATCAGCAATTCGGCTGCAACCTTCAGTGCCGGCGGCACGAGCAGCGCGCTCGGCGGGACGCCCAGTGGCCTGCCGTTTGGTTTCGTCTGCTCGTTGAAGAGCGTCTCGGCTGAAGTCAGTCCATCGATGGAAAGTGCAGTGTCTGCACCCTCCAGATAGTTCTTGTGCGCCGTGGAGAAGAAGTTCTCGCCGTCCCTCTGCTGCGGGTTGCCCAGCAAGAGCAGCCACACGGCATCTGCGATTGCCTCGGCGGCCCCCATTCCGATCTGGCGCGGGATGTCAGTGAAGGCCCCCATGTCGTCGTTGATGATCATCTGGCGCGTCAGTGCGAACATAATGCCGTGGGTGTCGGCCTTCTGCCCGAAGGTCTGCTCGTCAAGCCTGCCGTGCCTGATCTCGCCATCGGGGCCAACCTTCTCAAACGTGAAGTTACCCGTCATCCGGTAACGGGTATGCTCCTTGAAGTCGTTGACGCTGGCAATCTTCGAGATGCGCCGCCAGGCGTCCTCGACGTAATTGTAGCCCTCCAGCAGCATCTTGTTGGCGATGTTGGAGAGGATGCCCGGCAGGCTCGCAGTGGAGAAGGCCGCCTGCAGCCAACCGCTGGTGTCGCGTCGGAAGCGAGGGAGTTGCTGCCCGCACGCGAGTTCGCAGAACTCCTGGATGCCGATACCGCGCAGCTTGTCGGCAGCCTCGAGCACAGGCTCTTTGTACGATGCCTCGATCTTCGGCAGCGGCATGCCCGATGCCATCAGTGCGACCGCTTCGAAAACCTCAGGTACCGACGGACGCTGTGTGGTGTTGACGGACGGCACGCGCGGGCGGCTCGCATGCAGCACATGCAGCTCGACTTTCGTTTCATCCCAGCCTTCCTCGATGGCGCGCGCCTCGATGTCCGGATGCTTGCCCGCACAGATCTTGCGGACGGCTTCGATGCGCCTCCCTTCGGCGGCGATCTTCTTGCGGTATTCCACAAGCGGATCGGGTTCAGATGCGGATGCGGTGATGGTGTCAGGCGTCTTCTCTACCGGCTTCTCAGTGGTGGTTTGCGTGCCGTTGTCTGTCGTGTGCACCTCCTCTTCCTTCTTGGCAGTGGCGGTCTCGCCGACTGCTTGCCCATAGTCGTCGTGTACCACGGTGTCCTGATTCTTCTCATCCGGCATAGGTTGAGTCTCCTTTCTGTTTGCGGCTACTTTCGCGGAGGTGCTGGTGTCGGCTCCGCTGTCCACGAATGAAATCTCCTTGAGGATCGACTTGCGAACCACGTGAATGGGGCCGCTGAAGGTGCGGCCGTTGACGGTCACGCTCGCACCGTTGGGGATGAACTCCGCATCGATGACGGCTGCTCCGATGCTCGCCTGCCAGGGGAAGCCGTTGCGGCTGCTGATCGCCACGTCGCGTGCCCACGATGTGTCGCGGCTGACGAGGCCCTCTGCGATCACCTGTCCGTTCTCGACGGCCACGCGGACAGTATGGCCGACTCCCTGGCGCGGGTTGTGATCCAGCCGCACGGGGATATCCTGCCGCTCGACGCCGAGTCCTTCGAGATCGACGACGACAGGATGCGGGAAGCCGGTGATGCGCATCAGCCCGCCCGAGTAGGCGACCATACTGAATGACGGGGCGCTCTTCTCGGCACCGGCCGCTTCGATGGTGAGTGGACAGGTGAATGTCAGGTAATCAGGCTCGGCTGCGAAGTCAGGCTGCACGGTCTTCGACATCGTCTTCGGTCTCCTCATCTGCAATTTGCGGTGGTGTCTCGATCAGCCCCAGTTTCCTCATCAGTTGCTTTTCCTTCGCCCTCTGGTGCAGCTCTACTTCCCAGTCGCGGCCCTGCCTGGCGTATTCAACCGCAAGCGTTGTTGTGTTGCTCTCCAGTCGCTTGGCCTGGGCGTTTGCTTCCTTGAGCGGGTCCACGTGCTCGGTACCGTCATAGAACCACTGGTGCGGGATCGCCCGAAGCCCGCGAAGCACTCCCAACGCTTCAGTGCGAGCCGCCTCGTAAAGCCACGCCCTCAGGATACGGTCGAGGACTACCTCGCCGAGGTGCGCCTGCTCGACGCGGATGGACTTGTAGTAAGTCTGGTGGTCGAGCCGGCCGCTGGCGTAGTTGTAGCCCGACGAGTTGCAGGCGGCGATATTGTAGGGCAGGTTGAGGCAGCGTGCTATCTCGTTGAGGATCTCCCTTTTGAACTCGCTGTAGGTCGTCGTCGGTTGATGCGCCTCAACCTGCCCCAGTCTCCATCCGTCGGGAAGAACGGTCGCCATCCGTTTTTCGAGCGCGATGATGTCCATCGGCTCCAGCGCCTGCGCCTCTCCGTTCGCAGGCGAATCAGTGTAGAGCACCGCCGCGAAATCGGCCGCCGTTTCGGCAGCCGCGATCACCGCGAGCGTGTAACGTCGAAGCTGCGCGAACAGCGGCAGGGCCGGTGTAATCTCTGGCACGCCACGGTGTTGGCCCGGCCTGTCGACCCGATACCAGTGGATGACGCCGCTCGAATCGACGAGGTCGTACTCGCCGCCCCAGCCGAGGGCGCCAGGATGGTTGCGGAGGATGCAGTACGTGTGCGGGTTGCCGAAGGCGTCGATGAAGATGCCGTCGACTTCCGTGTCCTGCCCGTTGGAAACCGCCCACGGCGAACTGATGCGATCCGCCTCGATGAGCTGCACATCGAGCTTCACCGGAGATTCGAGCGCCGGATTGTAAGCCAGCAGCGCGAACGCCTCGCCATCGGTTGCTTTCGCCATCCGCATCGTCCGAAGCTTCTCGGCGAGGTCAGTCTCCTTCGCCCAGTCCTCGAATACTTCCTCTGTCAAATGGTTGACGGTGTTGCTACCTGTCAGTAGTTGCAGGCGCGGCCCCGTACCAACGCAGTCGTTCGAGATGGTGAGCACAATCCCCTTGGCATAGGAGTTGTTCGCGACTTCATAGCGTGCCCGCTCGCGTAGCTTCTTGCGCACATCCGCCGAGGCGGCTGCATCCGCGCACAGCCCATCCGCCATCGCCCAGTGTCGGGCGTTGTCGGCGGTGGTCTGCGCGGCATCATAGCGTGCTCGGATCACCCTGCCGACAGGCTGGGCTCGATGCGATTCTTCTTGTTTGCGTTTGAACGGCCAGATCAAACCGAACCCCCTGGTGAAATCTTTGCGAGCTTGATGCCCAGTCCCTTGCTGCGTGAGGCCTTCTTCGATTCGAGGTACTTGTCCGCCGCGATCTGGTCGGGCAGAGAGTGCTGCTCAATGCTGCCCGAATCGCCGCTGGCCTTGCGAGGGGTGGAAGCACTTTCGCTAATGGTGTCAGCTCTATCGGCCATATGCTCCAAGTCCAAGCTCAAGGCACGCTTCGCGCAACCGCTCGATCTGGCGGCGTGCATAGCGAGGCGAGCAGTTCAACGCACGACACACGGCGTCCACGCCAACGGTATCGCGATCAAGCAGCGCGTGGGCAACAGTTCGCAGGTGGGGCGGCAGATTGTCAATCACCCCACGGACATCCAGCGCCATGTCGGGTGTGGCCGTCTCACGCATGTTCCTCTTGTCGCAGTCCGCCGGGAGGATCGCGGCGATCTCCTCGCGCGTCGCAGTGTCGATTGCGTTCAGTGAGAGGACTGTCTGCCGCATGATGCTCTCCTATATATCACCCCCGAAGAGGTTCAGAAGGCAGTTTTCAAGGCAAATGGATTACACGGATGTAAAAATCCGCTCTCGTAGGCGCGCGAAAGAGTCACGCGGAGCTTTCGTAGGTGATCATGCGGCGCAGGCAGTGGCGGCACTCGCGGCATCGCAGGATGCGCCTGCCGTGAGCCGGGCGCGTGTAGACTACGATGAAGTGCCTGCAGCCGCACTTTGGGCATACCAGCCCGCGCTCTTCGTTGTCCTTTGTCATCAGTGCCTCCTCTGCAAGTCCGAGAGTTTGATCGGAGCTTTGGTTACCATTTGTTTCTCACCCATTCCGGGAAGCATTGCCCCCTGGATGCTCGCGGCCACCGCACATCCGACTAGGCAGTCCAGCCAGTGGTTGTCCGGCCGAGTGACGCGGAGCTTCCATTCATCTACGATGCGGTTCTGCGCGCTGGTTCGCACGCGGTATTCTGCCGTCAGGTGGTCCGCCAGGAGCCGGTGCGCCTTCGAGTCGTGGCCGAAGAGCGACAGGCATCCGGGATCGCCCATCGAGACCGCCAGCCTGGCGTGGATGAACGTCTTCCAGTAGTTCGTATCCACGAGCGTGTATCTGACCTGCCGTCTTCCAGCCGTCGCGGGAATGCGCCAGTGGAGTCCGATCCTGTCTCCCCGCTTGCGGCGGTAATCCGAGAACGGCACGCTGGAGGCGCCCACGTACTTGCCGTGGCTTGGAAGCAGTATGCCCGCAAACTGGCTCTGCCTGCAGAACTGATACACCACCTCGGTGCTCTGTCCCCAGTTGGCATCGATGAGACATCGGTCGATGCGCAGCTCCGTTCCGTCCTCTCGGCGATATGGCCGCGAGAGCATGTCCGCACTCAGCTTGTCCAGGCCCGCGTATATCTGGCCCTCCATACCGGCACCAGGCGTGGCACGGCCAAGCGTGGCGGTCACATCGCGCAGTGTGAAATACTGCCGCCGCTGGTCTGGCCAGGTGCCGTAGTCGATGATGTAGCCCGTGAATTCCTCCTCCCACGCGCACAGCATCCAGAACAGCACCCGCTGCTGGACGTCCACGAACATAGTCAGGTGGTTGCAGTTGACGGGGATGATCCCGCGTTCGTAGCCGTCGAGCTTCGACGCGATCTCCTCGGCGCTCAGCATCTCGTCGCCGATCTCCTCGACGATCGGTTCGTTCTGGTATTCCGCGAAGAAGGCGGACTCGTCGCGGAACCGCAGGTTCATCGCGTGCTGAATCGCGCTGGCCTCATCTTCGTTGAAGCGCTCCGGCCAGGCAATACGAGCCCCAGCGTCCATCTCCTCGCGGTGCTCGCGATAGAATTCCGTCGCCTCTGAACCGTCGCCATCGTTGCGGAGCGAATCAGCCCGCAACTGGCCATACCGCGCCCAAAGCTTCTCGTCGCTCGGAAACGAGTACACCAACTTGGTGCGCTCGCCCTGCCACTCCGGGTGCTTCTCGCGGTCGAGGATGTTGTCTGCCATATCGCCCGGTCTGATGACCGTGCAGGCCATCAGCCCCGCGATCTTGCGCCCTGGGCCGGCCATGCCCAGCACATCGCCCGCGAGGATCGCCTCGCGGCGCTGGCTCTGAGATGGCGACCATGCGGATTCGGTCGTCTGCGGGTCGTCGACCATCACGAGTTGCGGCCTCACCACTTGACCATCCGGGCGAGCGTGGTTCTGGCCTCGGATATCCGATCCCTTCATGCCGCTCGATGTGATCACGACGCCCGAAGCCTTGCTTCCGGCGATTGTCGGCATAACAACCTTGTCTGCTGCCCAGTCGATGTAGGTCGGCTCGCCTTTGTACTTCTGCCCTTTCTGGCGGTTGGTGATGCGCTCGAGGCACTTGATCGGGTAGCACACCTCCGGAAAATCGTCGCTCAGCAACTGATTCGTCTCAAACCACACCTTGATGTTTTCAAGCAGATCGCGGGCGCGTTCTGCACTGGCTGCGATCAGGCAGACGAAGGGCGTCGCACCTATGAGCGCGGACCACACGACCGCTGCTTGACACATCACGGTCTTCCCGCTTCCGCGGGGCATCGCCATCGCGAACAACCCGCCGCTTCGCACCGCACGCTCTATCTTCTCGATGACGCGCAAGTGATCTGGCGACCACGCGAAGTAGAAGACCTCTGCGAAGTATGTCTCGCAGAAGAACCGGAACGACGCCTCGGCCCGCGCCTTGCGCTCGCGGTCGGCCACTTCCGGGATATCGCCGATGTCCTGCGCCGTTCGCACCAGCTCCGCGTTGCGCTCCGCCTGGCGTCTCTTGATCTCATCGTAGGTGAGCGGCTCGACCTTCGGCTTCAGGTATTCCTGTGTCAGCCACGCGGCGTAACGGAAGAGATCGACGCTCTTCGAGTCGCCGATGGTGTAGCCGGCGCGGTTGCGGTGGCGGCGCAGTTGGCGCTCGCTTATCACCTCACCAAACCCGGTGGAGTTGAGCAGCCTGGCAAGCACCGCCGGTTTCAGTCTTCGCGGGTTAATCGCTTCCATGGCCCAGCTCTCCTACCAGGAACGCAGTGTATTCGAGTAGATTGATGGTGCCGTCGGCGTGGATGAGTCCGCCCCCTTCGGCAATGCTTCGAACTTCGTCTTCAGTGATCTGCTTGCCGGATGCCGAAGCCAGCACACGGGCCATTTCGGCGACCGTCAGGGCGGTGATCTTCAGTGGTTTCGATGATGATTTGGTCAAGGCTGCGCCTCCGAAAAAACACTGAAATATTTCCAGATAAACCGCTTGACTTCCGGCGAAAACGATGGCGTAATGTGGATGACGTAAGTGATGCGGCGGCAACGACTTAGGCAACCATACAAGGAGACGGAAACGATGAAGATGACCAGGATCGAGATCGCAGGCGCCACGATGAAGAGCACCGGGCTTCCAAGGGCAATAGGAGAGTTGACCAGGCCGAACACTGGCACGCTACTCGCGAGCATCCACCTGCCAAACGGCAAGACGGAAACGATGGCGATCAGCACCGGCAGCGATGAAGAGCACGTAAGCCAGCGAGTGGCCGCGACGTTGAAGCTTGCCAAAAAACTGGATGGCAATGAAGACCACGCGGGCCGTCTCATCTGCCTGATCATGCAGTTCATTGAAACGAGTAAAGAATAGGAACCACGGCACGGGGCCGGTTGCAGAACCGGCCCCACAGAAAGGAGCATCGCATGAACTCGATAGCAGACGAACTGAACAAGATCGAGCAGGCCCTCGCGAAGGCGCGGGAAGCCCTCACCAGCAAGCCCTGCAACGACCAGGTTGACCTCGCCGAGGCGATCCAGGACAACATCGGGCCGGAGACGGTATCGATCCTCGCGATGAAGCTCAGAGACATCGAACGCACGGACGACCCGATCATCAACGATCAACTGAAATGGTTCGCCGATATGCTCGCCGAGCTGGTCGGCGGCTGGGACTCGGCGATTCAGACGGCAAAGCAGTACGGTATCGAATGACATCACACTGGCGCCCCGGCGCCACACACGCCCGCCGGCCGGGTGAACCGGCGGACAAAGAAAGGAAGCAGAACTATGGCGCACGAGATTGACTTCAGCACAGGCACGGCAGCGATCGCTTACACCGGCGAGACTCCCTGGCACGGCCTTGGGTTCCAACTGCCCGAGACGGCCAGCATCGAAGAATGGCGCCAGGCGGCGCAGCTCGAATGGGAAGCTCGCACCGCCGAACTCGAATACGCGATCCCCGGCCTCGCCAGCAACATCCGCTACCAGGTGCCCGACCGCATGATGCTCTACCGCAGCGACACCAACCAACCGCTTTCCATCGTAAGCCGCCACTACAAGCCCGTCCAACCCGCCGAGGTGCTTGAGTTCTTCCGCGACCTTGTAACCGAGATCGGCGGCTTCAAGCTGGAGACCGCCGGAGCACTCCAGGGCGGCAAGAAGGTCTGGGCCTTGGCCAGAGCGCCGAAGGCGGCGGTGATCGGCAGCAACGATGTGGTCGCCCGCTACCTGCTGCTGGCCACCAGCTACGACCTCTCGATGCCGACCACGGTGCAGCAGACTTCGGTACGAGTGGTCTGCATGAATACGCTTCGAATGAGCCTCGCCAGCAAGGCACTGCGAACCATCCACATGCACGAGTGGAACCCGACAGCCGCCAAGCGCGAGCTTGGACTCGACGGCGAATGGAACGAGTTCATCAAGACGATGGAAGGCCTGACTTTCATCGGCCCGCTCGACGACAGCTTTGTCGAGGACTTCTACAAGACGAACCTCTTCACCGGCCTCGACCGCTCGCGGCCCTGGTTCTCCGAAACAGGCGCCACTCGGCTGGTGGGGCGGCTGATGGAGCTTTACCACGACGGCCCGGGCGCCGAACTCGCGAGCGCGAAGGGCACGCTCTTCGGGGCGGTCAACGCAGTAACCCGCTACTACGACCACCAGCACCGAACGCGCACCACCGACAGCCGGCTGAACGGCGCCTGGTTCGGCCGCAGCGCCGAGATCAAGGACCGCGTATTCCAGGCCGCCATCGACTACCATAACGCCCAGATGACCGAAACCAAGTAGCACCTTTTCTCCAAGGCTGCCGCGGAGCCTGCAACAAATCCCGCCGGCCGCGGCCCGGCAGGCACGAGGAACATAGAGATGACCAAGAAGAGCACCAAGACAACGAAGAGCAGCAAGAAGACCGCCGCCGTCAAGAGCAGCAAGGGCACGAAGAGGATGAAGTCTGCGAACGACCGCATCCTGGAGAAGTTCCAGGCGCCAGAACCCGAGGTACAGCCAAGCATCGAAGAACCTGGGGCCACCACTGCTACGGCCGACGACAACGCGGCACCGGTTGCCCACGGTGGCGAACCGGCCGCCGAGTCGAGCCAGGATACCACGAAGGAAAACGGTAGCGACACGGCCCAACCGGGTGCGACTGGTGGCAACCCTCCTTCGCTCGCGACGAGCTCCGGCGGGCAGAGGGGCCTGAGCCTGGTCGACGCGGCCATCCAGGTAATGCGCGAGACCGGCGAGGCGATGAACACCAAGCGGATGGTCGCCCTTGTCGCCGAGCGCGGCCTGTGGCAGCCCAGCCGCGGCGGCAAGACGCCTGCGGCCACGCTCTACAGCTCCATCCTCCGCGAGATCCGCGACAAGGGCGACGCGAGCCGCTTCGAGAAGAAGGAGCGGGGCAAGTTCGCATTGAAGGGCTGAACGAACCATCAATCTTCCTCTCCAGGCACCCCGGCAAACGCCGGGGTGTTCTTCTGGGAACCCAATGCACACCATCAGCCTTGACTTCAAATCTATGGCGCGCTACAATCCGTGCATCCTCGGCACTCATGGTGAAAGGAGCGTTTTATGTGCGCAAGAAGAATGAATGGTTTGGCTTTGGCGAACGCATTCCAAGAAGCCATGGAAAAAGAAGAACATGAGCGAAGCACAGCTTTGACTGCCCTGAAGATCGAGCAGAGTGTTCCCTGGACTTCACGCGTAGGCGGCGGAGACGACGGTGACATCATCCTTTCCCTCAGGGACGAAATCCGTTTCAGACAGGAGGACGACAGGCATCGACGCGAGGAACAGAAATCGAGAACGTTGGTATTCTGCGCAGTGATCAGCGCGGTAGCTGCGTTTGTCTCATGTCTCGCTGCCTGGTTCGCTAATCTGTTCTGAGCGTGCATCTTCTTGGCCACCCGCAACAAGATCAGATAGCCAATCAAGTCGAGCACAACGTCCTCGCCAGCGGCCTGGCCGCGTGCCAGGCGACTAAGCTTGTCATCGATCCGCACGCGAATCTGTTCCGTGGCGTCCGCCCGCGAGAAGATGCGCAGCGGTTCGAGCGCGGAGTTGCCGTAGGCGGCGTTCTTCTCAAGCAGAACGCGCTCGACCTCGCGGCATTCGGCGGAGATCATCTCTTGGGAATCAGTCAAGCTCACTGTTCCACCTCCGTCTCCTTCTCGTCACCGGAGGCCGCATTCTCTTTAGCGGCGATACGTTCGGCCTTGCCGCCGGTGAATTCCGTCCATCGCTTCACGATGACATCGCAGTAGAGTTCATCGATCTCCATCAGGAGCGCCCGACGTTCTGTCTGCTCAGCGCCGATGAGCGTGGAGCCTGAGCCGCCGAAGAGGTCGAGTACGCTATCGCCGACCTTCGAGGAGCACTGCATCGACCGCACGGCGAGCTCGACAGGCTTTTCAGTTAAATGCACCATCTTCGACTGAGTGACCTTCTTCACGTGCCACAAATCCTGCACGTTGTTCGGCCCGTAGAAGTGGTGTCCCGCACCCTCCTTCCAGCCGTAAAAACAGAGCTCGAAGGCGCCGAGGAAGTCCTTGCGAGTGAGCACAGGGTGTTGTTTGTCCCAGACCAGCCCCTGGCTAAAATACAGCCCCGAAGCCTTCAGCGCCGGCGGATAGTTGCCGATGTTCGCGTAGCCGCCCCAGATGTAGAACGACCCGCCCGGCTTCAGCACACGCGACGCATTGCCGAACCACGCCAGCAGCATCTCAGCGAAGTCCTCGTCGCTTACGAAATCATTGACCAGCGTGCGGTCC
>Ga0307379_10006899_pt1 | contig 15521 bp, 24 predicted proteins | sample UN2MG_FD_202237 | JGI IMG/M metagenome (GOLD analysis project Ga0307379, IMG submission 202237) | Soil microbial communities from Risofladan, Vaasa, Finland - UN-2 | ecosystem: Environmental > Terrestrial > Soil > Coastal area > Acid sulfate soil | place: Finland: Risofladan, Vaasa | collected... | reverse complement strand
CTCCGAACGTGGCTTTCAGGATCGATCCCTTGGCCGCCGAGAGCGCCAGGGTATTTACCCTGCAGCCGGCATAGCGCATCTGCCTGATTTGTTTGCCCACTTCAAGGACAAACGAATCCAGATCCGTAGCGTCAGCCGCTGCTGTGAAGACGTGATCGTAAGCCAGCCCGCCCGATCCCTGCTGAGTCACAACCCAGGCACCCACCCAGCCTGTACTATATGGTGCGGGGCCATCGCTCGCATCATCCACGGAGCCGTTCGCTGCATTCGTGACGGTTACGACAGCAGCACCAGGCGCAGGTGCCCCAAAATCGCCGAGTGCGTTGATCGCCGCCGCCGTCGCGGTCGCCACAGCCGTCGCGATGGCGTTCTGAGCTATACCCACGAGTATTCTCGTTTTACCAGGTAAAGCCGGGTCCACAGATCCCATGCCGTCTACGTCGTACAAGACGTAGTATTCCGTCCCAGGAGCATTCAGCAACCAACACAGGCCGCTTAAAGATCCTGCAACATCCGCTTCGCAGGTTATCTCTGTGATTTCCGGGTTTACACCCAAAACCTGAGATTGGACCGCCTCTACGCCCAGTGCCATGTACATCAACAGGCCGATGTTATCCGGGTTTGCCTCGATGTCGAAACTACCAGCGATATCTATCGAACCCGGATAGATGTCGTTGATGTACCGCTGATTGATGTTGGCCGCCGACTGGATCTTTTCGACCGTTTTCTTGACGTTACAGGTAAGAAACTCAAGGAACGTCGTCGGCACTCCTCCCGTTCCCCAGCCCCCGGCCTCCTTAATTATTCCGAGATACTTTGCTCTTGCCAGTGCCATGTTCTTTCTCCTTCTTCTTGGGAGGCTCAATCACCTCACATAGATTTTTAACTTCCTCGTAGTCCTCATCAGGCATGACGATAACCTCGCCCGCCTTGAGGCTTATCAACCTATGAGTCTTTGTCTCAAAAGGCCCCTTTGTTTTCACTTTTACGCTCATCTGTTCTTCTCCTATGGCGTTCCGTAAACATATTCGTAACGGATGATGAAGTCGTAATCGCACACGATTATGGCCTCGTTCTCCGTCAGCAGCACTTCCTTCGCATCCGGTAGCGTGCTCCAGGCCGCGCCACCCCGGGTACCGTCAGTGCAAAGCGCCTTCTCCACGTCGTCCAGAAACTTGTTGAGCTCCGTCTCCAGGTCCGTCTCGGCGTATATCACGCAACGCACCGTGACGGTGAGGTCCATCACCACCGACTGGCCCGTTGCACCCTCGATCGTCGGCGTCTCGAGCGTCCAGACCACGATCGCCAGCGGATAGTCCTGGCGGTTGTAATGCTCCCACTGCACGCTCTCCCGGGTAACGAACCGCACGTCGTTGTTGTACCCGCCGGCTATGCTGATAGCGGCGAGGGTTTGAACGACATGATTTAAAATCGTCTCACGCGTGGCCACTTTCCCGCCCCGTTTTATCTATCGCGGCGTTTATCGCCTTGATGATCGCCTCGCTGATCTGCTGCTCGCTCTTGGTCACAGCCGGCTCCAGGGATGGCCGCGGGCTCATGTACTTCGTCCCACCTTCCAAAAACCGCATCACGAACCAATCCGATCCTATATGTCCCCTCAACCCGCTCCGCATGGTATCTATGCTCCTGCGACTCTTCCCCGTGCGCGCGCGCACAAGCCGCACCGCTTCGGCCTTGACAATCTTGAGCGACTCGTCGATCGCCGGCCCTACTCCCGCAACGAGATTTCGGTGTAGCTTATCCAGATCCTGGGGAACCTTATTCGGATTCACGAGCCGCACCTGTAACTCAACCATCCTCGAGCTCCCTCACCAGGATCTGCAGTTGCCTGTCCTGCTCCTCTGTGTTAATGGGGTGTACGATCTCGTAGTACCGATCCCGATACTTGATCCTCATGTATGATTTCACCCCTGAAATACACCGCATGGTAATGGTGGCCGTGGTCTCGCTCTCGGTCTGATGCACATCGAGAAAATCTCGTCCGCTTGTGGGCTGGATCCGCGCCCATACGGTGCGATAGTCCACCCAATTCTTTATCTTCTCCCCCCGCACGTTCGTGGCGGAAATCGGCATCTGGAGCGTTACACGGTGACGCAGAAATCCGCTTCTCATAACGGCAGGATCCTGTCCAGCCCGAGCAACGAACGCACGGCGAAAGGCACCTCGAGGTGTTCTTTCGTGTCGGTAGCCTCACGATTCTCGTACATATGCCCCGCCAGAACCTTGATAGCCAGCCGTACCCGCTCGGGAACGTCTGTCGCCAGAAGTCCGTAGCCGGCTTTGAACTGCACCACCACGCCATTCATCGACCGCAAAATCGTTGTCGGCCAGCTCTTCCCATAAACCGGACATACCCGCCCTTTATGGCTGTGTATATCCACCTGGTAATCCGCCGCGGCAACAACATTTGCCGCTCCCGCCGTGTCGTAATACGTGATGCTCATATCCGCCGCAATAGTCCACTGCAGCGGTGGTAGCGGGATCTGGATAACCGAATCCGGAAAGTCATCAAGGAGCAATTCCCAAGTCTGGGTGATATAGGCGCGGTTCTGGTAGCTTTCGCAGTACTCCCGGGCAGCCTTGATAAATCCAGCGATCAGGGTGTCCTCGTAGGTCGCCGGCGCTCGCTCGATCACGTACACGCCGAAAGCGCATATTGCAACCGCCACGGTAGCGACAGCCCGCAAATATTGCTTACCACCTGAATAGGCCAGCTCGTAAGTCGTCTCGTCGGCTGCATCATCTACCTGAGCGAAAGCCCCGCCTGTAACATCATCCCAAGGAGCACCACCGGTCTCGGAGTGCTGCAGCTTTACATCAACGAGACCACCGGCGCCGAAAACACCCGCCTCGAGAACTACCAGCACATCCGAGCCTATCACATCGACGGAAGCGCCCAGCAGCCCGTAGCCGGCGATGATTGCTTGATCGCCTGCCTCGATGCTATGCGTAATCGTGAGGTTGTCGGCCATCGTGCCGCTGTCGATCCGCAGATGCTCCTTGACCTCCAGCAGCGTGACGGGCTCAATCGCCGAAGGCGTTACCAGATTCAGCGCCATTCTCTGTGTTCTCCTCTGCGGATTCAGGCGGGGCCATCTCCTGCTTCTTCGACTTCTTCGACTTCTTCGACTTGTGCCCACCCCGTGTTTCTCCAGGTGGTTTAGTCGCCTGCTCGTGTTTTTTGCGTACCGCTTTCTTCCGTGGCATTACCGGAGCTACTTGACCGATAAGACCAAGACGGCGAAGCATGCTTGCTCGCCCAAATTCTATCTCCAGCGTACAACCCGGAACCTTGACTATACCGTCGAGATCGCGAAACGGTCTGACAACTTTGAATTTCACTTTCTACCTCCAAAAGCGAGGAGGAATAACCCTCCTCGCTAAATCTTCCGTTCTTCCGTTACGCTACGGCCTGCGGCACCGGCACATAGCGGGCGTTGCCCCGTACTAGCGCCACTGAAACGGTAGCTGTTCCTGTAGAAGCCGGGTTGTCGACAACGGCCACCAGATTCGCGGCCCCGGGCGTCAGGGCCGACATGTCCACCTCCAGGTATGCGACCGCCTCCAATGTGAGGATGTCGGCTGGTAAGATGGCGGCCACGGTACAGGTCATCGTGATCGTCTGCTCTCCGGCAATAGCCGAAATGATGGTAACGACTGTACCGGCAAGAACCGCTGCAAACAGGTTCGGTAACAGGGTGTTGATCTCAGCGGCAAGCTCAGCTGCGGTGTTCCATACTCCGGTGCCCGGAACTCCCACACCGGCCCAGGTGAATACCACACCGTTGATCGTGATCGCACCGTCTGCGGAAGCGGCGGTCTCGATGGAAAGCACCGAAACTCGCACCGATGCCGTCACTTCCTGAAAGGCCATCACTGCCGGACTACCGGCAGCCACCAGTGCTGCCAAAGCTCCGGACGCTGCGGGTGCAACGATGCTGTCATCCACGATGCCAAATTCCAGTATGTCACCATCGATTATAGTCGCCGCCACTAAGCTGAGCACGAACAGCGCTTTGCGTTCCCGGCCTACCGGATAGGGCCTACTGACCGCGAAAGCAGCCGGTGCCAGAGCTTGAGAGACGACAATATTGTCGACCTTGAGAATCTCTCCTAAAAGCTTCATTTCTTTCTCCTTGCTTTATTAAGCGGAGACCCGGAGGCCTCCGCTATCGATTTTCAGTGCCGCTTACAGCAGCACCACGAACGGGCTGACTTGGGTCACACCGTCCTCGAGGAGCAGCGGGGTCGTCAACCAGGGCTGGCCATCCACGTTCCACCAGGCTTTGATGATCGTCTGGTTGCGAGTAAATCTGGGATGTTCTGACATCGCGATGGTGAGCGGCGAGCCGTCCTTGATCAGGTAGTAGTTCAGGTCTACCAGCATGAGGTCGCCTTGGGCACCCAGAACTGGAGAGCGCTCATTGAGTACGAGCGGGAATCCCAGCAGGGTCTGCGGCGTGCCTTCTCTCGCACTAGGCTGCCACACGAGCTGTCCAAGCGGAGTGGCCATCTGCATGAGATCCGGTAGGATCGTCTGAGAGCCAACCCAGATGCTGCGCCCCCCGAGTTTCGAAGCGGCAAACATATTCACCAGGTCAGCGTAGGCGATCGCGCCAGCACCGGCCCGTGCGATTGGGATTGTGGCCGGATGTCCGATGATCCCGAGTGGCTGCCCGATACCGGTACCGTTCAGGAACGTCTGGTCTTCGGAAGCCAGGATTGCTCCGCGCAACAGCGCTGATACCAGCGGACCGGCTGCAGCGGAATTACGTAGCAGCTTGTCACTGACGACTACATGTGCCGCTACTTCCTGCGGTTCCAGCTTGATCTCTCGCGTCTCCGGCTCGGTCTGTGGCTTGGTCACCGCTTCAGCGATCCAGGTCACCTGCACGCCGGCGAATACTCCACGCGCACCGCTCTGATCCAAGGCCGGCATGGTGATGGCCGCATCCGGAGGATCTCCGGCCGGGATGACTCTCGCCCGAGGACGAAATACGGCGTCCTGCGGCTGGATAGGCTCCAGCATCGGCCCCATCTGCTCGGGGACGAGAACGCCGCCTGCGGTACCAACACCCATTGACATGTCGCGGTGCTCCCTGCCGTCGGCGAGTTGCCGCAATCTCTCGTCCTGCGGCGCAAACCGCACAACGGTCAGGAACTCACCGAAACTCCGAAAGACCCGCACGGTCGACAGCGGATCGTCTGGCGGTAGTTCTCCCGGAGGAAGGTCGAAGCTCTCCTTGGCGATGGTGATCAGCTCGTCCATCTTGCGAATCTCGCCGGCAAGCCGCTCCTGCTCGGCGCGCTCCTCATCGGTGAGCCCTCGACTCTCACCGATCACCTTGTCCAGCAACGCTTGCCGCTGCTGAACAAATCCTGCCCTCTTGTCATAAAGGGGTTTCAAACGTTTGTCCATGTTACTCTCCTTACTCTTTGAGATAGGGCCATGGATCTTGACTCAGTGCATCCTTAGACATCTGTACCACCTCCAGCAGCGCCCTGCTGCCGTCCCCGAGCGCCCTCGGTTCCGGATGGTGCCGCAGCGCCAAGTCTTTACACCGCGCCATGACCACGGTCTCCTTGTACGCCGGATAACTCACCGGCGAATAATCATAGAGCGTGGCGAAACTGAGAATCTCTCGCGTCTCGATTCTCACGCCCTCAATCTCTTCCCAAAACCAATTGTCCTTCCCCGTATCGAAAGCGAAGGACATACGGTTGATGATCTCATTTTGAATGGCCTCAAAGCCGTTGCGTCCCCAGACGGTCTTGCTCACGTCCGCGCGAATGAACACGCCTTTTTCGTCTTCTTTAACTTCCAGCGTGCCGGCCGAACGCCGCGCCATGGGCTGGGAACTTTCATGATCCCAAAGTACGAGCTCGTCCGAACTCTTCAGGGCCGCAGTAGCTGCCCCCTGGCGAATGATCTCTCTCCAACCCCACATCGGCGCGAAGGATTCATAGACGATCGGGTAGCCTTCGATGATCATGGCGCCATCATCGTCGACCGTGCGCATCTCGCCGGCAAACGACACGAACCGCCGTTCCGCCTGAAGAGCGCTGTCCTCTTCCTTGCCGAGCTTCTTGTCGATCGCTTCCAGCAAGGAATCGGCTGCCTCCACGACCGCTGTAAGATTCTGCTGAGCTGCCCGGCTCTTGGCTGCGATCACTCCACGTCGGTAGATCTCCCCGGCTTTGCCGAACGGGTATTTGTAGTGGTCTTTAGTCTCGGAATCTGCATCCGAATCAACTGCCAGGAACCACTTGCCGTACTCGGCCCAGTTGTCGTCACCCAGAAGCGCGTTGCCATCGGCACCCGAAAACGACCAGGTACCTTCACTGATTTTTTCGGCAGTTATCAGGGCATGCGCATGCGCTACGCCCTTTTTGTTTACGGTTATGGCCATACAATCCTCCTCATATACTTGCCTCAATTCCGCAATCACATCCGTCATGATAAGGCGGATGTCGACGGATACTCGTTACGGTCAGCGGGCGCTCGGCCCCTTCAGGCTGGAAATCACCCGGTTCCAGGAATGCGCCCTGAATCTCGATCACCTTGCCGTCCAGCGCCAGACAGTAGGGACAGCTCTTGCCGTAGGACACCGAGACGAGCTTGGTCACGCCCGCAAGCACAAACACGTTGCGGGTGAAGGCGCTCTCCGACCGGATGCTCTCATGCAGCCGCAGTCGCTCGGGCCGTAGCGTCTTCCAATCTTCAAGCACTTCCTCGGCCGCGGCCTCCGGATCTTCTGCATCTGTCACCGCAGTAGCAAGCGAGCCGCGCGAATGGCGGATATGCCGGCGGATGAACGTATCATGGTATCCGTCGGCACCGCTGAGAAACGCCTGCGTTTGGGCCTCGAGATCTTCATCGTTTCCGATCTCCTGCTGTGCGATCGGTAGGATCGCATCCGCGTAGGAACTCAGAAGCGGCGCCGATAGCGCATCGATGCGCTCGTGGAAGCTCTCATAGAAGGTATCCAACCAGGTCACGAACTCAGCCGCGGAGCGCTCGCCGAGCCATTCCGTGATGCCGCTACGCAAGCTCTCGGCCTCTTCCTTGAGAATTTGCGCTGCGTAAGATTCCCACAAAGTACTATAGGCTATGGTGATACGCCGACGATGTGCCGAGGTGCGTTGAGCGACGAATCGCTGGGGGGCTGCAATGCCCGCCCGAGTCGGCGTCACGTCCCGTATCGGTGCCACCTTGAGTGAAAGCGGTTGGGTACCTACGATCATTTTCTTGTTCATCATGTTGAGTGGCATCACGTATACCTTGCCCAACCCTTCCGGTTGCGGATTCATATCTTCCAACGCGAGTACGTTGTCCGCGTTGAATACCCCACGGTCAAGCATCTGCGTGTAGAAGCCAGCCCGAGCCTCCAGGTTTCCACGCAGGAGCCCTTTGAGGTCGAACTTCACGTAATACTGCTGGCGTTCCCGCTCATCGAAAAAGGTCACGTTCATGGCCTGCTCGGCCTGCGTGACGATCGGCGTGAGGGTGAAGATCACCAGGGCCAGATCCAACTCTTCGATGTTCGAGAAGGTCGCGCGGGAGAGATCGTGCAGAAGATGCGGCGCAAGGCCCGTCCAGCGAGATATTTCGGCGATGGAAAATTCTCGCGATTCCAGCACCTGCGCTTTCGTCGCATCAATGTCATTAGGATTCCACTCAGCACCACCGGTCAGAAAAATCGCTTTATATGATTCACCAAGTTCGCCATACTTCTTATTGAAGTCCTTCTGCAAGCCTTTACGTGTTTCCTCTTTCATCTCCTGGTCAGCCGGCACCTGCACGAATCCGCCCGCCTTGATCCCCGATCCGAAAAATCCAGAGGCAAACTCTTCCTGCGCCTTGATGAGTCCGAGACTCTCCCGGGCGTAGTGAACCACACCCTTGCCCATAACCCCTCCGAGAGACACATGGGGAATGAGCAGCACGTCGCGGCGGTCCAGAATGATCTCCTTGTGATTATTATCATGGGTTTTCACGAGTCCGGGAGTACGCATATCGATCCCCGTGCGGTCTGGAAGTAGCGGCGTCAACTCGAACCCACCAAACCGATTCACATGCGTCCACCAATTGCCCCAGAGGTATTTGTGAAGCAGGGATGTGTAGATCCACTGCCAGGCGGTCAGGCCGGAATCGTTCGGCTTGGCGTGCAATCGATCATAGAGTGGATGGTCTGTCGCCGGCTCGCTTCCACCGCCGGGCAGGTTGCGACGCACGCGAAGCGGCAAGCTCGCCACCACGCCTCCGAGAAAATTGAGCGCCGCATACAAAGCGCTAATCGTCATGGCGGAGGTCTCGTGGATCGCCGTGCCTGCTTTGGTTTTCCGCCCCCCGTTGCTACCGAAATAGGCCGCCCAGTCCTCGGCTGCGGTTCCGCGTATGATCCGGATCGCTGTAGACACTCCTGTAGACACGCGCTTTACAAGACTCATACGGCCCATACTTCCACCTTTGCCTGCGCCTTTCCGAACTCCGAGTAGGCGCGGTGATAGCCCATGATCGAGGCCACTACACCGTCGATCCTCTTCCCGTGAGCTCCGCGCTTGGGCTTCATCGGCATGATGAGCCCCTGGCGGTCGCTCTTGACCTCGGTGCAGGCGATCATCCACTTCATGATGGGATTCCCGCCGTGTGCGATTCCCTTGTCGATCACCGCCCGCTCAAACAGGGATGTTGGAACGGCCATGTATTGATAGATCTGCCGGTACATGACTGCCTGAATCCGGTTGCCGTGTTTCTCCAGATCGTCTACCAGCCAGCCGGCGCGGTACGGATCGTATCCGAATTGCGGGATGTCGAAATGCTGGGCATCCTCTTGGATTTTTTCTTCTACTTCGCTGTAGCGCACCTGGGGTCCCGGGGTGAGGGTGAGCAAGCCCTGTTCGGCCCAGTAGCGATACTGCCGCTTGTCCTCCCGTTCCCGCTCGACGATGTTATCCTTCGGGAGAAAGAAGCGATAAAGGAACGGGTACACGTCCGGTTCCTCTTCGGTCGGCCAGAAGCACAGTACCCAGGCGGTCAGATCGCGCGCCATCGAGAGATCGAGAGCTCCATAGGCGCGCCGGCCCTCAAGAGACTTCTCGTCGACGATCCCATCGCAGGCAGCCCAAGCCTCCGGAGCGATCCATCGGGTCTCCACTTGCGTCCAGATGTTGAAATTCTTCGTGAGGACACCGTTGAGCTTCGTGGGCTGAGCTAGAGCAGTCGTTACCCGTTCGCGCAAGAAATCCAGGCGCGGCGTCGGTAACACATACAGGCTGGGGTTGGCTTTTTGCCATACCTTCTCGTCCGCGAAATCATCATCTTTGTCCAATGTGTAAATAAGCGCGAAATAATGCTCAGGCACTGGATCGACGGTCTGCTCAAGGATCTCGACCGCAAGCCCGTGTTCCTCAGTGTAACAGGGGGATTCCAGATCAAAGCCTGCGGAGGTGATCACATAGGTGAGCGGCTGTGGCCGCGCCCCCATGCCGGACTCGATGACTTCCATGGCCTCGTTTCCCGGATATAGATGCGCTTCGTCGACCACGGCGATGGACGGACCGAAGCCATCTTTTGTGTTCGCATCCTTGCCCCAGACCGTCATCACGGCCATGGAATCGTGGACCAGGTTCATCACCGGCTCATTGGTATTCTCTTTGAAGAACCTCGCCCTGGACTTCAGTACAGGGTGGGCTTTCACCATCTCGGCGGCGATCTTCCAGCACAGCTTCCCTTGCACCTTCTGCGGCCCGACGCAGTAAGCTTGTGGCCCACGTTCCCAGGGGAGCTCGGCATAGATTACATACAACAACGTCTCGGCGGCATCCGAGGTCTTGGTGTTCTTCCGCCCGACTGTGATATAAGATTTACGGAACCGACGGTATCCGCCGTCCACCCGCCTCCACCCGAACAGTACCCAGTCCTTGGCCTGTAGCCAGGGAGGAATAGTCACGCGCGCACCGGCGTATTCACCTTCCACGAGGCGGAGCTGACGCTTGAAATCGATGATGTGCCGGGCCGGAGCGGGATCAAAATAGTAGGGAAACTCTTTGGTATTCTGGCGCTCCAGATCGCGCATGTGGCGCTCGAAGGCCAGGCGGGTATAGCGGCACACGGTCTGTTTACCGGACAGGACATCCCGGATGTAACGCTCGGCCGCGTATCCTTCAGCCACGAGCAGTATTCCTAACAGCAGAATTAACAGCCATCTACGCGCCATGTATGAGCTTCTCCATCGGGTCCTGGCCGGCTTCTTTCGGTCCCGGTAGATGGATTCGGTTCCGACTGGCCGGCGAGAGGCCGAACTCCGTCATGTACGCCTTGAAGACGGTCCAGGCACGGTTGCGCTCAGCGAGCTCCGGAGCTGTCTGACTGTTTCGTCGTAATCCCATCAGATTCAGCGGTGAGAGCATCTCAATGGACATCCAGGGATCGATCCCCGAGAGGTATTGCGCAAGACTACGCCGCACACGCTTTCCGGTCTTCGGATCCATGGGACGAAAGATCGCCTGTTTGGCCTCTTCATAGTCTCCGTAGGCCTCACAACACAGATACAAGGCGGCAAGATCGAGTGTAGTCAGGAGGTCCTGCTCTACGAGATCCGGTGCCATTTCCTTCCAGAGACGTCGCGCCCAGCGGTTCATGCCGGCCGGCGGCTTCGGAACTTGAGGGACAACCGGCGGCGTCGGCTCCCGGCCGGGATTGCGATCCTTCCGGAAGGTGCCCTGGATGATTTTTGCCTGCCGCGGCTTGCGCGGCCTACCCCCGGCCATCGCTATACCCCTTAGTTGAGTTTTGACATCGCACGCGCACAGCCCCCCACCCGGTCCCATCGGGAATCTGCGCAGAGATTTTCATTCCCCTCCCCTTTTGCTCGTCAGCATGCTCTTGCTCATGACACTCGTTGCATAGCGGTTCGAGGTTAGTGCGCTCATTATTGCGTGGATTACGGTCGCGGTGATGGACCAACTTGGCGATCACGGTGTGACCGTCAGCAGAGCAGCGCCGGCATAAAGGTTCAGAGGTAAGCACATAGCGACGGATCTTGTCCCACGTTGTGGTGTATCCGCGCTGCCTGGCGGACGGCCGGGGATCTTCTGCGCGCAGCTCCAGGTGGGCGTGCTTCGGGCAGTAACGATCCGGAAAGCTCACAAGTTCTGGACATGTGGGCTGGGCGCACGGGCGTAACGGCACTGTAGTTCCCCTCCCGGTTGCCCGCTGGACAAATAAAAAAGGCGGGCAACCGATCAAACGCAATCCACCCGACATATAGTCAGGTCAGAGTCGTTTGATCAGCTCCTCGCCTCTGTTTTCAGTCGGCTTGAAACTGATCGAATATTATTATGATAATCTATACATGTTCTTCGTTTTTGGTCAAGTCCTCCTGCTCCTTGATTTCCAGGATCTTTTTCCGCTTGGTAATCCGGCCATCGTGGAGGATGAAGATCAAACCCACTTCACCATACCGTATTCTGTTGAGTTCCGTTTCAAGCCAATTTAGAGATTCGGGATCTATCTTCACTTCTTCTTCCCCAGTTCCCCCAGCATATCCGTCCGCCGTCTCTCATACTCCTCCCAACGTGAATGAATCGACGGTGCAGGTGCTCGCAGCATTGCTTCGGCGATCGTCAATCTGACGGCCATTCCCCGGATAGCCAGCTCACTGCCAGAGCACAGCAAATCTATCTCGCGTTCAGAAAGCCGAAACTTCTTCCGCTCCTTATATCCACCTGTGGCTTTTATTGCCAGGATCATCAGATCCACATGTTTTAGGATATCCTTCACGTCCTTCTGCAGTTCCCCTCCCACTTCACGCCTCCTCATTTCTTGGATATCGATACTATCACTACCGGATTAGTCGAATAGTCGAAATCTTGCACTTGCTCGAGTACATTCCGGTCGTTGGGATAGAGCCGCTTCTCCGTGAAGCCTTTGTGCCGCTTATCTGCCAAGGCATCAGTTATGCCTTTTACCACGTTCCCGGGATCCGGCCGGCGCTTGTTTTTGTATTCGATGTAACAACTGACCACCACCTTCTGGCCGTTCTCATACCGCGGTGGGTTCGGCTTTGCTTTAAGTAGGCAAGCCCAGACGTAATCCTTCCAAGCTTCGTATCGCTTCGCCTTCGGATCTTTGAACTTCTGCCGTTGTGTGGTTCGGGTATAGCCGATCGGGTTGCCTTTAGGATCCTCATGGTTGCCAGGGATGAAGAAGACGATCACCGTTTCCTCTTTCTGAAATTCATCCAAAACTTGAACGGTCCGATGTAAATACGAAACATCACGCTCTTGAGACAAGATAGATACCTGAACGAGATACCGAAGGCGAATTGATAGGGAAAAATAACGATCCCACCATTAGGCAAATCAATCTCTATCGTTTTGTTCCAGTTCACCGCTCCTCCAGTTCTCGCAATCTGTCCGCTCTCCACATGAGTACATATTGAAAAATGCCTTGCGGAATCGAATGCCACCAGCGACTTGGTGCGCGTTTGATGTATCGAATTCCTGCACCTGTTTTCGTCAAATAGATTAAACCCGCCTCCTCCGGCACTTGCCCCAATCCAATCAAACCCCAAGGACACACAAAGTAAAACAGATTGCAATATTGGAGATAGCCCATCCATTTTCTATCTCGACGGAAATCATTACGACTCACCTTCACTTCGTAACCGATGATAGGTTTGGTCCAAGAATAAGGCATTACCCAAGCATCAAGAATAAAGCCGCTACTTGGATATTTGCGACCGCATTCACAATGAGTTGAAAAACCCCAAGAGGCACCGGTCTTGCAGTGCGGCACGAAAATATCTCGGGTATGCTTGCTTGCCAGAACATCAAGAATTTGCTGTTCGGTAATTTCGGTCAAAACAGTTTGTTCGATCACTGCTCCTCCAGATACCGTAGCGGATCCGTCACGTCGTCTGAATCGAAGCACATGATTTGCTGTCCCCGCTCATCTCTGTGTCCGTCGCCTATCCACCATTCGAACATCGCATACCAGTCTGGCCAACGATCTATAGACTTGGCTCCCGCTTCTTTGCGCCTCGCATAGAGTTTTTGGAATGCTTTGTGAAAAGCAGCAGCGTATCGGGGATATCTTCGTATTTCAGACTGGCGACGCTTGTAATAGATCATCGGGCAGAAGAGACAACCGATACGATCGAATCCCTGATCATAGAGCTCACAATACGAGATGTCGTTCGAGCGGATATAAGACCAGATCTGCCGTTCAGTCCAATCGATCATCGGGTGAACAAATCGCTTGCTTGGATCTTTCATACAGACTTCGACCATTCGTCGCTTATTCCGCCGCACGCTTTCGGCCGCCCGAATTCCAGTCAATACCACGCGCCCAGTTCCGCCACGCTCCTTGTATTCTTCACAGCACCATCGATTCTGACGGAGAGGGAAGCCCTTCTCGACAAGACGTGTCAAAAACGCTTTTTCGGGCCGATCCCAAATCACATCGGGATGATATCGCCGAATGAAGTAAACGAGCTCTGGCGGATCGATCGTCGTCACCGAATAGTGCGCGTCGTGCTTAACGCCAGCATTCTTGGCGAGATCTAACAAAACCACCGAGTCCTTGCCTCCGGAAAAGGCAAGATAATAACCTTCCGATGGTTCAAATTGCTGGAGGCGTTTAATTGCAATTTCTGCTTCTTTCATCGGCTCTCCAGATACCGCAGGGGCTTCTTGTGGGCCTCGGCATATTCAATCTCCGACCGCGTTGATTCCCCAATGTAGCCATTGATGTTTAGGACAAGCACTTCATCAGCTAGATCGATTTTCCGCTTGTGTAGTTCATCAAGGGCAATTTTCTGCTCGGGAGTAGCCCCTATGTCCTCACCATGTTTATTTCCGGAAGCATGCATGAAAAAACCTACAGACAATACTATTCGACCCATCATGGTTTCTCGGTAATTGGCTTCGTCAAAGGCATCTTTGAATCGTGTCGAACCACAAAGACAGACCACTTTCGGTTTCATCGTTCCTCCAAATATCTGAGAGGATCCATCACCAGCTCGAAGTGTAGGTGCGGTCCCGTGGAGATCCCGGTATTGCCGAGTTCGCCGATAACCTGGCCCGCCTCTACGTACCAGTCCTCATGAACAAAGGTTGCTGATAGATGGCCGTACAGGGTGAACAGCCCATCCCCGTGGTCTATCACGATATAACCCCCCATAATCGGATGGCCGTGATATTCCTTGCCCCAATGCCAGCCCGGTACTAGCCAATGTTCAGCCACTCTACCAGCCAGAACCGCCTTGACCGGTGTTCCTGTTGCACCAGCAAAATCCTTGCCTTTGTGCAGACTTTCCGTGGCACCACCCATGGGGTCCATGCGATACCCCGTCCCACTCGATACCCAGAGCTGATCAAGCGGCTGATGGTACGGCGGCGGTAGTGCGGCTATCTGCGTCCAATATCGCCACGCCTCGAGCCGGTCAGTCTCTTTCTGTGCTTCGGCGATCTCCTGCTGCTGCTGGCCGATGACGGTATTGAGCTCCATCATCCCTCCCAGTCCTGTCAGTAGCAGTAGCACAATCGCGATAATCCAGTGATCCCATTTCATCTTTCCCCTCCCATCAGCCAGCTGTTCCTGCGGCGATTTCGAAAATCAAAGAATCAAACGCAATATCTGCTAGCGCCTTGGCATCGGCGCATAATTCTTTGGTCTTGCCATAGCTGGCATATTCCAGCGTTCCGAGTTTGGAATCGATCATCAGCACGATAACCTGGTCCTTGCCGAATCGCTTCCCGATATCCCGAGCAGCTGCTACTTCAGGTGACGGATTCCAGGCCATCACTTCTTCTCCTGTTCGGCTAGTAGCAATGCCTCTACTCTTTCTCTCATTAGCATGTCGGGGTCTTTTTCTGAATCTGTGTCATAATAAGCGGCAAGACACTCAGATAGTGCGTCCTCTGCGCCTTTACGATAATCTCGCCTAAAATTGGCTTCTGCTTTTTGCTGTGGTGTTGCATCCCAACTATCAGTGTTCATACCTTCCCCCCCTTCGCTTCTGCCAGGACAGCACGGTTTGTATCGGCGCGTAGACAATAAGCACACTTAACGTCAGCACACTTGGGCTTGTTGTTAATCCCATGAAGTACTTTGAGCATCACGGTCGTTTCCGCCAGCGCCCCAATTAGCTTCTCTATCTCCCGGTCCTGCTCTTTGACCTTGGCTTTCAACCCCTCGATCAGTACAATCGCATCCTGCAAACAGCTATCTTCGGTATTCACAGACATCGCAAGCTCTGTCATGTCGGGATATATGGTCTTAATGAATCGCTTTACAATGCTATCTGATGGGTTCATGCCTTCTCCTTTAGCCGTTCGGCGATCATTTCTAGAATGCCGCCAAAAGCTGCTCGTACTGCTCCAGCTCGCCCAGCTCCTCCATGCGGTGATATTGCGAATTACAGGCGTTCCTCGAAACGTCGTCGCCAATAGCGGCCGCTATCTCTCTGAAACTTTTCCCCTCTGCCTTCATT
>Ga0307379_10006898_pt1 | contig 15522 bp, 18 predicted proteins | sample UN2MG_FD_202237 | JGI IMG/M metagenome (GOLD analysis project Ga0307379, IMG submission 202237) | Soil microbial communities from Risofladan, Vaasa, Finland - UN-2 | ecosystem: Environmental > Terrestrial > Soil > Coastal area > Acid sulfate soil | place: Finland: Risofladan, Vaasa | collected... | reverse complement strand
CTCTTCAATATTGGGGGCTCTCGGAAACGCCGACCTATTCTCTGACTAATCCGCTGACCCAAAAGAAAGCGGGAATTAGCCCGGAGGGTTTATTGCGGCTGGCCAATCCGCTTTCGGAAGAATGGCGAGTCTTACGAACTTCACTTTTACCCAGCCTCCTTCAAGTGGTGGCTCAAAACATTACTTCACCGACAGTCAGAATTTTTGAGATTGCCAATGTTTACCTGCCCCAAGGCAAAACTAAACTGCCGGATGAGCGCTCGCGGCTGGGAGTGATGCTCGCCGACAGCGGCTTTTTGGCAGCGAAGGGTTTGGTAGAGGCGATTTTTGACAACTTCAATATTCCCGCCGCTCACTTTATCCCCGCAGAAACAGAAGAAAAAATAATTAATCCTCAAAAAACCGCCGATATCCTGGTCGGGAAGGAATTAGTTGGGCGAGTGGGAGAAGTCAGCCCGGCGGTTTTAGCGGAATTCGGGATTAATCGGCCGGTGGCTTTCTTGGATTTAGATCTTGCCGCTTTGGAAAAGTTAGTTATCCCCATTAAAACTTACCAACCGGTTAGCAAATACCCGCCAATTATTGAGGATTTTTCTTTTGTGGTTCCTCCCAAAACATTGGTGGCAAAAATCGTTCAATCAATAAAACAAGTCAACCCATTAATTATAAGCGTGGAGCTGATTGATATTTACGACCAAACCAGAACTTTTAGAATTATTTACCAATCGAAAGAAAAGAGTTTAACTGATAAAGAAATAGTGCTTATCCGGAATTCAATTATTAACCGTCTCGAAAAGGATGGGGTGAGATTGAAAGGAGCTGCTTAATATCTTTTGGTGTAATAGCCGCCAACCTTTACCGGAGGATAAACTTTGTTTCTGATTTCGGCTAAAGGAGAAACGCCGTTTTTTTCTGCGTTGAGCCAGTTGTAGAGCGGGGGGCTTTTCTTTTTTAACTGATTCAAAACCCGCTGTAACATGGAAGTTCTTTCATCAGCAGAAATTCGTTCTAACTTAAAATTCCACCAAATCTTTTCTATCATCAAACTTGCCCTGTCTTGGTCAGAAAGTTCGCCACCTAGAAGTTCTTCAATTTCTCCCAACCTTTTTCTATCTTTCTCTTCTACCGTTAACACCGGACGTTCACTAGCCCGCTCTCTTCTGCTTTCGGCCAAAGCTTCCCTTCGACGAATGCTTTCACCACGTGAGGGTCTTACTCTTTCCATTACAGTGCATTTTAACACAACAGCTCAAATCCTTTTAGGTGGGTGTCGGCAAAATCGGCGTTGGGGTTAACGTGGGAGTAGGAGTGGGTTCCCAATTCCAAGGAATATTAACCCCAATGCGGGATTCCTGAGTTCCCCGATTGCCCCTAATATCAGTTACTTCGGCCCGAATAGTGTATTTGCCGTCAGGCAAAGTCATTCCCAACTCATAAGGAGGAGTAGTAAAAGCTTGTTTAGAAGAACCGTTCACAAAAATTTCCACTTTCACGATTTCGTTTATGGCAATCGGTTCCACCTTAATTGAAAAGCTGGAATCAACTTGGGTTTGGTCTTGAGGACTGCTAATGCGAACATAAATTTCATCCATGGTGCCGCAATATTCCGTGGGCGGGTGATAGCGACCATCGGTTTGCTTCGCCAGCCAGTTGTCAATTCCTTTCTGCCAGCGATTAATTTGGTCGGGGGCAGCGAAGGGGTCTTTTTCCTTAAAGACAAAGTATTCTTTTTCTTCATAATCACCGCGGGCAATATCGACCGGCGTGGCCAGTTTTCCTTGAGCTTTACAGATTTTCAGTTTTGGGTGAACCGGATCTTCGCCCGTTGGCTCGGTGCCGCGGATAAAAAATTCCGTCCGGGAAGGAAAGCCATCATGAGCTCGATACCCGGAAATCAAATCCACCTCCGCCGTCACCACCTCCGAAGGAACCGGGAAATTTTCCACCGATTTGTCTTTCAAATATTCATTAATAATTTTCCGCCAAATTGGCGCCGCTCCGGAGACACCGGAAACTAAGGCCTTCATCTCGGTATTGTCGTTATTGCCCACCCAAGTCCCCACCATCACCTGCGGTGTCCAACCGATAGTCCAGTTGTCTCGTCGGTCATTAGTGGTCCCGGTTTTAGCGGCGACTTCCCGACCAGTGAACTTAAGCAAATTATTTTCTCCGAAAGTCAAAAGCCGAGCTTTATTGTCAGAGAGAATATTGGAAATTATGAAAGCTTCGCCTTCCGACAAGACCCGTTTACCGGGAAGGGGATGAACTTCTTCCAAAACGTTCCCGTCCTTGTCAGTCACTTTCAAAACGGCGGTGGGCTCAACTTTCAATCCGGTATTAGCAAAGGCTGAGTAAGCGGAGGCCATATCCAGCAAACTGACTTCGCCTCCACCTAAAGTGACCGAAAGTCCGAGGCGGCGCAGGTTCTCCGTCGTTGGTTCCAGGGTGGAGAAACCCATTTCATAAGCGGTGGAAAGCATTTCCTTTACCCCCACCATCGCCAGCATCTTCACCGCCGCAACATTAATCGAATTACCCAGGGCAAAGCGCATCTGGAGCGGCCCGTGCTCTTTGCCATCATAGTTAACCGGAACATATTCCGGCTTATCACCGCCGGGGAAACTGGTGGTAGTATCTATTAAAAGGGTGGCCGCCGTATAACCCTTTTTAAGCGCTGTCACATAAGTGACCGGCTTAATGGTTGAGCCCGGCTGGCGGTTTTTGGAAGTGACGACATTGAACTTGCCGTCATAATCGGGGTCATCATAATTTTTGCTCCCCACCATCGCTAAAATCTCGCCGGTTTGAGGGCCCATCACAATCGCCGCCCCGTTAGTGATATGCAAGTTTTCCACCTTCGCAATCTCCATGGTCACAATTCCCTGGGCTGTTTCTTGTAAATCCAAATCAAGGCTGGTGGTCACTCGCAGGCCACCTTGTTCAACGACTTTTTCACCGTATTTTTCTTCCAGCAAACTCTTAACATACATTACAAAATGAGGCGCTTTAAGAGTCCCCCCGGCCGAGGCAAATTTTAAGTCGGGGAGTCCCTCGAGGGATTTCTTCTCCTCTTCGCCGGAAATATAGCCATCCTCCCGCATTCGGCGCAGAACATCTTCGGTTCGGCCAAGATAAGCCTCAGGGGTTTTGCCAAAAGGCGAGTAGCGGGAAGGGCTTTGAGGCAAACCGGCCAAAAAAGCCGACTCGGTTAAACTCAGTTCGGAAACGCCTTTGCCAAAATAAGTTTGGGCCGCTTCTTCAACTCCCCAGGCGGTTCCGCCGTAAGGCGCCTCGTTAAGATACATTTGCAAAATTTGGTCCTTGGAATAACGGGATTCAATCTCCAGCGTTAAAATAAACTCTTTCACTTTCCGGCTAATTGTTCTCTCGGACGAAAGCAAAACATTTTTGACTAATTGCTGGGTGAGAGTAGAACCACCCTGAAGGCGATGATGAACTAAAATATTAAAAGCCGCCCTTAAATAACCTTTCGGGTCAAATCCTTTGTGGCGATAAAAATCTTTATCTTCAATCGCGATAGTGGCTTTTCGTAAGGCCTCCGGCACTTCGTAAAGCTGAACCGGGGTCCGCTTTTGGTTTTCGAAAACATCATAAATAAGCTTGCCGTTGCGGTCAAAAATTTTTGTCGCAAAGCCCTCGCGGCGAACAATTCGGTCCGGCCGGGGCAGGTCTTTGGCGACAACGACTAAAAGCACACTGCTTAAGATAGCCCCAAAAGTAACTAAAATAAAAGCGCAGAAAGCGGCAAAAGCGAAAAATTTCGATTTATCCACTTTTTTGGGGATAGAATAGCCCGCCATCATTTCCATTTCGCCCGACCGCGGATACCAAAGGTCGTGCCAAGATGCTTTTAATTGGGAAAAAAAGCTAGTCTTTTGAGGCGGCAAAGGAGGGAGATTAGGAACAGGTTGTCCAGTTGTAAACTTCTGCTGACTTAACTGCTGCCGTCTTTTTTTCCAAATCTCTTGCCAATGGACTGTGGGCATAAGAGTAGTTTAACACAGCCGCTAAAGTTAAGTAAAACTCCCAAATGCATCAATTCTCTCTTAGTGATAAAATAAGATTATGGATCAAATAACTGAACTTCTAACCAGAGGGGTGGAAAACATTTACCCCAATCGGGAAGCTTTAGAAAAAGTCCTCAGGTCGGGAAAGAAATTGAAACTTTACCAGGGCTTCGATCCCTCTATGCCCAGTCTCCATTTGGGAAATTTCGCTGGCGTAATGAAACTGCGACAGTTTCAAAAACTGGGCCATGAGATAATTTTCCTTATCGGTGACTTCACCGCTATGATCGGGGATCCGGACAAACTGTCAGTCAGAAGGCCAATGACGAGGGAAGAAACTAGAAAGAACTCTGAAAACTGGAAAGACCAAATAAAAAATATTATCGATTTTGACGGCCCCAATCCAGCTAAACTGGTCTACAACTCAGAATGGCTAGACAAGGTTTCATTTAAAGACCTAATTTCTATCACTTCAAACTTTACCGTCCAGCAGATGCTGGAGCGGGATATGTTCCAAAAGAGAATGGCGGAGGGGAGACCGGTTTACCTCCACGAGTTTCTATACCCGGTTGCCCAAGCGTATGACAGCGTTGTTATGGATGTCGATTTGGAAATCGGCGGCAGCGACCAGACTTTTAACGTCCTTGCGGGTAGGGATCTTATGGGAGCCATCAGAAATAAAGAAAAGCTGGTCCTAACCACCAAGCTTTTGGTAGATGCCAGAGGGGAGAAGGTAGGCAAGACCACCGGCAACGCTTTGTTCCTAGATTCTACTCCCGAGCAATTCTATGGCGGAGTGATGTCTTTTCCTGATGAGGTAATTGTTTTGGGTTTTGAGATATTGACTGAAGTCCCTTTTGTAGCGAGCGAAATCAAAAAAGAAGTCGCCAAAGACCCACTTTCGGCCAAAAAGAGACTGGCTTTTGAAGTGGTGAAGCTTTTGTGGGGAGAAGAAGCTGCTAAGAAAGCTCGAGAAGAATTTGAAAGGGTTTTTCAAAAAAGGGAGCTACCGGAGCAAATACCTTTTAAAGCTATAAATCTCGGCGACCAAGGCAGAATTGAGGCTTCAGAGTTGGTTTTTGAAGTGGGTCTCGCGGGGAGCATATCAGAAGCTAAACGATTGATTAAGCAGCGGGCAATTGATATTGAAGGAAAAACTATTGAAGATCCTAATGAAGAAATAACTCCCAAAGAAGGAACTGTTGTCAAAAAAGGGAAAAATACTTTTGTTAAAATCAGTGTAAATCCGCTCTAAATCTGTGTAAATCAACCATGATTCTTTCTAAGAAACAACAAAAGCTCTGGGTGATTATTGTCGCCATTGCCTCGATTGCTTTGATTTTGACCTCTTTGGCCCCCTTTTTGCTGACCATTTTCCGCTAAGAAGTATAATGGATTCGTGAATCTTAAAGATCCAATTGAAAAACTCCCTCTCGTTGGCCCGACTTATGGCAAAAGACTGGAGAAATTGGAAATTAGAACCATTAGCGATTTGCTTTCTCACTTCCCCTTCCGTTATGACGACTTCTCCTTAATTTCTCCGATTGCCCGGCTTCGGCCCGGAGAAACGGTAACCATTAAGGGAGTGGTGGAAAAAATCAAAAGCGAATATACCAAGCACGGCAAAAAAATCCAGAAAGCTCAAATTAAGGACAATTCCGGCCAAATTGAGGCCACCTGGTTTAACCAACCATTTTTGGCCAAAACAATTAAAGTAGGAGAAAATTATAACTTTTCCGGTAAAGTTCAATTTTTTGGCCGGCAAAAAACTCTCGTTTCCCCCGAATACGAAATGGTCCAGTCCCCGCCGCTAACTACTAACTACTCACTACTGACTACTATTCACACCGGTCGCCTGGTCCCAATCTATAACGAAACCTATGGTATCTCTTCAAAATGGCTGCGTTCCCGGATAAAGAATAGTCTGGAAATCCTCGGGGAGCAAATTGAAGAACTCTTACCAGACGAAATACTCCAAAGAGAAGGCTTGATGGCCGAAAAAGAGGCCATTTTCCAAATCCATTTTCCCCAAAATAAGGAAAAGGCGGAAAAAGCTCGTTACCGGCTGGCCTTTGATGAGCTTTTTCTAATTCAGCTGGCCGCCCTTCAGCGGAAAAAAGAATGGCAAACTAAAACCACTGGGCAGGTTTTCGCCGTTGACCAAGAAAAAGTCTTGGAGTTTATTGAGAAGTTACCTTTCTCCTTAACTAGTGCTCAAAAAAGATGTCTAAAAGAAATTCTGGATGATCTGGCCAAAGACCAACCGATGAACCGGCTCTTGCAAGGCGATGTTGGTTCGGGTAAAACGGTCGTTGCCGCCGCAGCCGCCTATGTCGCCTTCCTAAACGGCTTTCAGACGCTTTTAATGGCCCCCACCGAGATACTGGCCAATCAGCACCATGCCACTCTTAAAACGCTTCTGACACCCTTGGGCATACCGGTAGAATTAATAACCAGCAGTCATAAGAGTAGTGCAAAGTCCAATCCTTCGACAAAGCTCAGGACAAGAGTTCAAAAGTCAAAAGAAAACAATGAAAATATCCCGAAGGCAATAGTTGGCACTCACTCGCTGCTGTATCAAGATTTTGACCGGGAAAAAATCGGCCTAGTAATTATCGATGAGCAACACCGCTTTGGGGTAGAGCAACGGGCACTCCTGAGTAAGAAAAGTGGCTCGCCTCACTTTTTGACCATGACCGCCACTCCGATTCCGAGAACGATTGCCTTAACTTTGTTCGGCGACTTGGATTTATCATTAATTGACGAAATGCCAGAGGGCAGGCTTAAAGTCAAAACCTGGGTCGTCCCTCAGGAAAAAAGACAGCCGGCTTATGAATGGATCCGCGGTCAAGTAAAGGGAACAGCCGAGCAGGCGTTCATCATTTGTCCTTTAATTGAAGAGTCGGAAAGTTTATCTTCCGTTAAGGCAGCCACTAAGGAGTTTGAACTCTTATCTCAAGTGATTTTCCCGGATTTGCGGTTGGGACTATTGCACGGGAGGACCAAAGCGGCCGAAAAAGAGCAAATTTTGACCGACTTTCGGGAGGGAAGGCTAGACATTCTAGTCGCCACCCCGGTAGTGGAAGTCGGAATTGATATTCCCAATGCCACTATTATGCTTATCGAGGCGGCAGACCGCTTCGGTCTGGCCCAACTTCATCAGCTGCGCGGCCGGGTAGGGCGAAGCCACCGGCAATCATATTGTTTTTTGTTTACCGAAAATGAAAATCCACTGGTTATCAAACGGCTTAAGGCCCTGGAAACAACCTATCAGGGGGGTAAACTGGCCGAAATAGATTTGCAGCTGCGCGGACCGGGGGAAATCTACGGCACTCGCCAGCATGGTTTTCCCGATTTGCGAGTGGCTTCATTTACCGACCTTGATTTAATTCAAAAAACCCGCCAAGCCAGCAAATTGATCATCAATAGCGGTCAACTAGAAAACCCAGTTAACTCCGTCTTGAAACAAAGGCTGGAAAGATATAAAATAGAGGCCGTTACTAACTAAAATCCCAATTTCAAAGTACCCATTTCCAAATTGGACATTGGGATTTGGAGTTTTAAAAGATGACTCCTTTACCTAAAAGACGCTGGTCTACCAGAAGACAAGGAAAAAGACGAGCCGCCCAAGTAGCTACTCGTCTTTCAATGAACCGCTGCCCTAATTGCGGTCATTTGAAGCAAACTCACGCCGCTTGTCCCAGCTGCGGCATTTACCGGGGGAAACAAGTGGTAGCCGTCAAAACTAAACCCGCGGCTCAATAAAGCTTTTAAAGTGAAAACAGCAACTGATCCACGCCATCTTAAAAGAAGAGAAACTGTTCGCTACCTTTTCGCTTACGCTTTTGAAAAAAATCAGCCTTTGAACGAGCCTGGTACCAAAATTATTGCCAACCTAGACCGAATCGACCAAAAAATCATAGGATCTGCTCCTGAATGGCCACTGGAACGAATTAACAAAATTGACCTGGCCATTCTAAGGTTGGCGGTTTATGAGCTTTTAATTCAAAAAAGCGAACCGCCGAAAGTGATTATCGATGAGGCGGTAGAGTTAGCCAAAGAGTTTGGAGCGGAAAATTCCGCTGCTTTTATCAATGGTGTTTTAGGCAGTATTCTCAAAAAGAAGGAGGTTGATAATGGAATCAAAACTAATCAAAAATCTTGAAGAGTTGGAAAAAAGCATCGGAGTGGACTTTGAAAATGAGGATTTGCTTACTCAAGCTTTAATTCACCGCTCTTTTTTGAACGAAAGCAAAATCAAGGGGCTTAAATCCAACGAAAGATTAGAGTTTTTGGGAGATGCCATCCTGGCTTTCTGGGTTTCCAATCAAGTCTACTGCCAATTTCCCGACTTCCCTGAAGGGAAACTCACCTTTGTCCGTACCCATTTAGTTCGAACAGAAACCCTGACCAATTTGGCTAAAAAACTGCGGTTGGGGAAATATCTTTTGATGAGCAAAGGGGAAGAAATGGGTGAGGGTCGGGAAAACCCAGTCCTTTTGGCTAATACTTTTGAGGCTTTAGTCGGCGCTATTTTTTTAGACCAAGGCATTGAAGCCGCCTCCCGCTTCCTAGAAACCCATTTTCAGCCGCTCCTTAAGGCTATCACTAGCGCGGAGGTCCTTAAAGATAACAAGAGTTTACTTCAAGAACTGGTCCAGGCGAAGGGCCATCCTTCACCGGTCTACCGGCTGATTTCCGCCACTGGCCCTGACCATTTGCGAACCTTTACCATGGGGGTTTACTTAAAAGAAAAGCTCCTGGCCGAAGGCACTAACCGGTCCAAGCAAGAAGCGGAAGAAGCCGCCGCCAAAAAGGCGCTTGAGATTATCAAGTAAATCAAGTAAAATCAGTATTTATGTCCGTCAGTATCAGACTATCAATGCTTGGCAAAAAAAACCGGCCGATTTATCGGATTGTGGTTTCGGAAACACGGTCCAAGAGAGAAGGACGATTTCTTGATCAACTGGGAATTTATGACCCCAATGTTAAGCCGCCAATTTTAAAGTTAGACCGGCAAAAATTGGCCGCTTGGAAAAAAAGAGGAGCAATCGTTTCAAGCGGGCTTTACCGGCTTTTAGAGAAAGAAACCGCTCAAAAGTGACTTCATCAGTTTGCAAATGAAAGATTTTCTTAAAAAATTGGTTTCCTTCGTGACTGATCAGCCTGAGAAAATAACTATTGATGAAAAAATCGAAGACGGTCTAACTATTTACACCATTTTTGCCCCGGAAGAAGAGGTCGGTAAAATCATTGGCAAAGGGGGCAAGGTTATTAACGCTCTGCGAACTTTATGCCGGCTAAAAGCGACTAAGGAACAACAGCGGATAGTAATTAAGGTTGAAGCGCTTCAAATGGAAAACGGATTGTCCCGACCGATAGCCGAAGGGGAGGAAACTGGCTCAGGTACTGGCACTCCCGCTTGATAACGAGAGTAAGACCGTAAATCTTCAATTAACTTCATTTCTTGATTGGAAACTTTTGGCAAGAGTTGATCAACTCGGCCTAAACTCTTCGGCAGGGGAGAAAAGAAACTAATAACATTCATTTTCCCTGACAAGCCGGTTAAAGCGGCGCTTTCGGTCGCCTCTGCCGTCTCCAGCGAACCAAACTTGACCCCTTCAACCGCGGTTAAAGGTAGCATCCTCTCAATTGATTTTATCATCTGACGGAAATTCTCAAAAGAAGCTAAGAAAGAAACATTCATCGTCAAAGCTGATAGACCGGCTACTTGACTAGTCGTCTGCCCAGAACCGGTGGCGAAAGCACCGACTAATTTTAAAGAATCAAGCGTAACTCCATTCTCTTTGAAAATTTGCCTTACCATCGTCATATTCCTAAAAAGGTCACCCTCGGCGGGCAATGCTTCCAACGCTAAGCTACTTGATTCAAAAAGCTCTGCTTCGGAGAGAGTACTTAAATCGGCAAGTTTTTGCTTCAATTGGTTTATTTCCTGGTTTTGTTCTTTGATATCTGCTCGCAAGCTGAAAATCTGATTTACTTTCGGAATCAGAAAAACCAAAATTACCACCACTGCTACCGTCGCCGCAGCCAAGGGCCAACTCAGCTCCTTTAACAATTCTTTCACTTGCTCTTTGTTCATAGTTTTAGCTCCAAGGATACTCGGTACTTACCCGCTTGAAAACGCGCCACTGCCGGGTAAACAATCTGCTGGTATTTTCCTCGATCTTCAATTTTTTCTACTTCATTATCAAAGGCGACCAGCGACTCCCGATTATCACAGACACCCGAAATTTTTAAGTCTCCCTTATTGCTCACCTCGAGGCTTTCCAGTTCAAAACCCGGTACCGACAGTGCCCCAATTTCATCCATTACCTCTAAATATGATTCTCTTTCTTGCAAAATACTTCTAATCCCTTTCACCCGATTAGCAATTATTGTGGCATAAGACTCGTTTTTCTCCATTGCCTTGATTTCTCCCTTCAGAGCGTCAATCTTTTCTTGGTTGCTTTTATAGTTTTGGCTAACCAGGAAAAAGGTCGAGAGGATTAAGATAGAAAAAACTAAAAAAAAGCCCACGGTGCCAAAAACGGCTTTCTTTACTGACTTTCTTATTTTCAGCAGACTCAAAGTCTTTTTCGCTTCTCGATTGATAAGGTTGACGCCTTGTTTCATCCTAGTCCTCTTTCATAGCCAAACCCAAGGCGACAGCAAAAGTGGAAGAATGCTTCCTCAGGAATTGCTTGCTTTTTTCATCCATTTTAACGACGGAAAAGGGGTCGGCCACTTGGACTTCCAAGTCCAAAGAGCGAGTAAAATATTCCGTAATTCCCGGCAAAAGAGAGGTTCCTCCTGTCAGAATCATCAACTTAAGGGGTACTTGTTCCTTTTCCAGATAAAACTGAGCGGCCTTTTTAACCTCACCGGTAACCACTCCCAAAATCGGTTCAATTGCGGTTACTAATTTATCTTCGAACTGGCCGGAAAGACCATAAGTCTTTTTATATTCTTCGGCCGTCGCAAAATCCATATTCAAGGTAGTCGTTAATGCTCGGGTTATTGCTTCGCCCGCGGTCGGCAACTGTCGAGTTAAGTAAAGATTGCCTCGGTGAATCACCGCAATATCGGAAGATTTGCCTCCCAAGTTAGCCAAAATCAAGCTGCCTTGGCCGAAAAAGGGTTTAAGGCAGCGCACAATCGCTAAAAGTTCGGTTTCTAGCGCTTTAGGCTCCAACTCGGCCAATTTAAGAACCTTAAGATATTTATTAATCAAGGCAGTCGGCGCCGCTGCCAGTAAGACCCTCATCTTATTGTTTTTGGCATCTACTTCATCGGGAATGACCTCCCAATCAAGATTGACCTCCGCTATCGGTTGAGGGATAAGGTTTTCCGCTTCCCAAGGAATAGCTTGCTTTAGCTCTTCTTCTGTCATCTTGGGGACTTCAATAATCTGAGTGAAAACGCTCCTCTCCGGTAGGGAAAGGACCGCTTCGCTACCGGTAACCCGAATTTCGCTTTTAAGTTTTTTAATTGCTTCTGCCACGGCCACTAAATCCTTTTCCGCATCCGAAGTCATCCCATTGACCGGAGTTTTAATGAGTCCGGCCGTGACCAGCTGGAAATATTCCTTTCCCTTGACTACTTGGACGGCTTTAATACTTTCGGCGCCGATATCAAGACCAAAATGATTAATCATTTTTTTAAATTATTCGATATTGTTGCTGGAAAATAAAAGATAGTCAAAAATTGGTGGTGTCGTTTGCCAAAGCCGACATTCGGAAAGTTTTCTCACCACGCCCGACTCTTGAACCGTGGCGGTAGAAACAAAACAGTTGCCCTGCTTAGGGAAAACCCCGCTGTCCTCCGACCTAACCCCCAAGGGTTGAGGAGTAGTATTAAAAATCAACCTCAGACGCAACAAGTAGGGAATAGTATTGGCAGGAAAGACTACCTGGCCGGAACAATAGGGAAAAGTTTCACCAGTAGAGAAGGTAGAACAATTGCGACTGGCGGGAGTAAAATTAGTTTCGCTCCTAGCTCGACTCTCGTTAGCGTCAAAAGCCCCGCGTTTGAACTGGAAATTGCCGAGACTATCTTTATAAAGGAGGGTCATCTCGATTGCCGGTTTATTGTCTCCTTCCGCCCAATGGAGAGAAACCTGACGGGGGCCTTGATAGGCGGCCGCGCTCACTGGAGGCTCAATCACTCCGGTACCTTCATTGTGGGGAATAAGCCAAAGAGTAACGGCTTCATTAGCGCTAACTTTTCCCGGAAAAATAAAATCTACCCCCTCAAGCGGCCTCTTAACGACCGAATAATCCACACTTAACCCCGTATCACTGGTCAAAGGAATGTCGGCATTCGCCTTAATCGCGTTTTCCAGGCCTGATTGAGCCACCCAAAGAGCGCGAGCAGCTTCTTGTGATTGTTGGGAAATTTTAATATCAGTCACAGAGCGAGAAACAATCGAAAGCCCAACAATTAACAAAACCGAAATGACCAGAAGAACAATTAGAAGGACTTGGCCCTCTGAATTTTTTAACTTAGGCAGGCCGCTATTCATACTAAAAAAAGTGTAACGAAAAAAGCCAGACAAGTCAATTAAGATTTCGCGGCATCACCTCGGTTTGGAATTCTAAGCTGGCTTTTTCGCCCGGACGGTCAGTATCGCCGCCTTTTTGGACCGTAAATCCCAAGTGAACTTTGACCGGCAAGCCCGGGTTATCTTCACACCAAAAATCACACCCGAAAACAGTCACGCTGCTGGAAGTCAAATCAACTGTCTGTGCCGAAACAGAAGATATCTTCTTTAGGTCCTCATCACAAACAAAATTAGTAACGATACCATTGGCGTCAGTCACCTGAACTTTTTGCATATCGCCCACCGAAGTACAGCCCACCCCCCGCGAATTAAGAATCATCCCTTCCATGACCGACAGGGCGTAATTACCATTTTGGCGAACTTCTTTAACTACCTCGGCTTTACCGGCGGCGGTCAAGGAGACTATCAAAAAACCGGAAGTCATCACCGCCACTAAACCCAAGATGGAAACCACCACAATCATTTCAATCATCGTAAAACCTGACTGCGTCTGTTTTAAATTTTCAGCTCTCATTTATTGGTCACCGTCGTCTCAAATTTCAACTTATGATTAAAATCAGCTTCTCTGCATTCAGGATTGGAGCTTTTACTCTCCCAGAAAACATCAACACTAATTTTGACCATTTTTGCCTGGCCCCAATTGGGTGTTTCGGTAGGAAGATTATTCGAATCTTCCAAAAGTCTAGTGAGTATGCAATAATCTTCCTCTTCGTTGTGCTCCGTGCCTGAAATATCTGGGGGGAGGGTCAAATACTCAGTTTCCCAAAACTTTTTGTAATTCTTGTTCTTATAATCAATAATCTGGGCAATTTTTTCTTGGGCCAAAGCAGTTAATCGACTTTGGTCGCTGGAGAAACGGGTGCTTTTGACCGAGGAACCGGTGGCCCGTACTAAACCTAAGGCAATTAAGCCCGCAATGCTTAAGGCAATAATTACTTCCCAAAGAGATTGGCCAGCCGAATTTTTTTGCGACATTATCTTACTTCCTCCTCGCCTCGAATATTAATCGCTCCACCAGCATTAATATCAATAAGTTTACTTTTCCCAAAACCAAAAACAGTAATCGTTGTCACCAAATCATTAGTAGGAAGTGAAGTAACTAAGCCCTGGCGTAAAACTTTGAATTTTATCCAATCGGGGCCACTAACAATTAGATTGCTTGAGACAAAATCAGCTTTAACTTGATAATCAGAACCACAATTGGCTTTAATAACATAGTTGGTACCATTAAGGTAAAAAGTATAGCCGGTTAGGGGAGTTGCTTGGCAATTAGGATGTTTCTGATTATTGCTCGCTAAGCTTTGGGCCAGTCTCAAATCTTGAGCGATTTTCCGAGCCGCCTGAGACACGAGTTGGTTCCGGCTGAAATTAATATAGGTGGCCAGACCGGTCACCGAGAGAATACCAATAATGGAAATAACTATTAAAAGCTCAATTAAAGTGAACCCCGCCGTTTGTCTTTTCATTCATTTAAGCATAGCTTGATTTTCAATTAAGGATTAGCCGTTTCATAATTGCAAGCACTACTACCACCACAATTATTGGTGCAACTGGTAGGTTTTGCGGCCGCCCCTTCCAAATAGGCGCAAAGGAAATAGCTGTTTTTGGAGACTAAGCGATACTGATAATTATAAGTTGGCACCAGCGGGTCAGCCGGAACCTGCTGCATATAGACCACGCCCGCACAAGGAGATCCGACGGACCCAGTGAGGGAACTACCTGAAACAACCACGTTAGGGTAAGTTTTGCAGTCATTGCGGTAAAGTTCCAGAGCAGAGCGGATTTGTTCCAAATCGGCCTTACGTTTGCTATTCCGTGCGCTCACCCGAGCTTGGAGAAACCCAACAAAGGACAGGGAAATCAAAACGCCAATAATGGAAATGACCACCAGAAGTTCAATTAAGGTGAAGCCGGGCTGAACCTTATCAAGGTTCTTGCAAAGCAAGGTTCTTATCAGGGTGAAGCCACTCAATTTCGCCATTTTTTTACTTTGGTAAATTCTCATTTTTATTGGAGTGGACAAGCGCCTCCCGAAATATCGGGCGTTTGTCCGGCCGAATATGTTTTTTTGCCAGAACGGCCATTGGAACAGACAATATAATAATCGTTGGTCCCCGTCTCCAGCTTCGCCCAAAGAGCGTATTGATAGCTATTGGAGCAGTAATAATAGTCCCCGTTAGTAGTCAACCGGGGATCTTGCAGGCAGGCGTTAGCCAGGTAGGTGTTTTTAAAAATAGAAGGGAGACTATAATTGCAAAGACTACTGACATTGCCACAGACAGGCGGGTAGAGGGTGCCATTGGCACTGGCATAGTTTTCCAGGGCTAACCGGTATTGGTTTAAATCTGATTTGCGTTGAGTATCACGAGTTTGCCTTTCCGCTGTCAAATAACGGGCAGTGCCAAAGCCGGCCAAGATAGCAATGATGGAAATGACCACCAATAATTCAATTAAAGTGAAACCTTTCTTCATTAGTCAACACAAACACAATAAAAACCAGCCTGGCCGCCACATTTAGCTTGCGACTTGGCTATATCTTGGTCGGATTGGTTTTCCAGCCTAGCACAAAGCAAAAAATTGTCCGCTCCCTCGACTCCCCAAGGGCTAGTGTAACTATAAAGAGCCGGATTTGTTTCCGACCAAGAAGGATCCTTAGGAAGAATCTTCATATAAGTAGTCGAGCCAATTTTAAATTCTCCCCCCCAAGTAATACCAGCAATGGTGCCGTTTCCCGCCGGATAACCGCCAAAATCATTTTTGTACATTCTGAGAGCTTCTTTTATTTGGAGCAAGTCTGATTTCCTTTGGCTGTCGCGCGCCCTTTCCCGGGCGCCAGTAACATTACTGATAAGCAAACTCGCTAAAAGCCCTAGAATGGAAATGACCACCAATAATTCGATTAAGGTAAATCCCTTCTTTATCTCCTTAATA